>Ga0180009_10007537_pt1 | contig 11070 bp, 6 predicted proteins | sample OS_PC_MetaG_FD_123537 | JGI IMG/M metagenome (GOLD analysis project Ga0180009, IMG submission 123537) | Groundwater microbial communities from the Aspo Hard Rock Laboratory (HRL) deep subsurface site, Sweden - OS_PC_MetaG | ecosystem: Environmental > Aquatic > Deep subsurface > Groundwater...
CAAGCGACAAGGCTTGCGACGTGCTCGGCGCCGGGTGCCTCGGGCCGGCGCGTGCGTGCATCAGCTTCGGCACGACGGCGACGATCAACACCCAGACCGACCGGTATGTGGAGCTCCGCCGGTTGATGCCTCCGTATCCATCCGCCGTCGCAGGGCAGTTCTGCACGGAAGTGAGTGTGATGCGCGGACTGTGGATGGTGTCTTGGTTCAAAGAGGAGTTCGGCCTGCAAGAGCGGCTGCAGGCGCAGCAGGAAAACGTGGCGCCCGAAGAGCTGCTCGAGACGTTGCTGCGGGACGTGCCACCCGGCAGCATGGGCCTCGTCTGCCAGCCGACGTGGACGCCAGGGCCAGAGCTTGCACCTTGCACCAAGGGCGCTGTACTCGGTTTTGGCGACGTGCACACCCGCGCGCATCTGTACCGCGCGATCATTGAAGGGCTGGCGTTTGCGCTGAAGGAAGGGGCCGAGCGGACCGAGAGGGCGAACGGCGTGCGCATCACCGAGGTTCGGGCCACGGGAGGTGGGTCCCAGAGCGATGCGATCCTGCAGATCACCGCCGATGTGCTCGGGCTGCCGGTGGTGCGACCACACACCAACGAGACGTCGGTGCTCGGGGCAGCGATGGACGCCGCAGTGGGCCTCGGTCTCATGCCGGGCTTCCGCGAAGCCGTTGCGGCCATGACGCGGAGCGAGCGTACCTTCGAGCCGGACGCGAAGAACCACGCGCTGTACCGGGAGCTCTATCTCAGAGTGTATCGGAAGATGTACGACGCGCTTCTACCGCTCTATGGGGAGATCCGGGAGATAACGGGGTATCCAGCGTGAGGCCATGAACGCGGTCCCGGAGTGGCACGGCCAAGCAAGCCTCTGAGGGTCATGAATCGTCGGCTCGGCCGTGGGGGGGCATAGCGAAAGGCCGCGGCCCACGGCCAGGGACTCTGTTTCGAGCGAGTTGCGTGATGGAGCCTTGATTGTCCAAGACGCCATGTGACGTTCTTCGCCCTCGACTCCGTGGGTACGACTGCCAAATCGGTCGCAATCGAGCGAGTTTCGCGATTTTCAGAGAAACCGATCGCAACCCTCGGTCATCCGTTCGCATCAGATTGTCTTAGACAAATTGATGACGTTGTAAAGGGAGGCAGCATGGAGGAGCAACAACACACCGAAGAAGGAGTGCTTGAAGAGCTACCCAAACCGGGAGACCTCATCGGCGGGAAGTACCAGGTCGACGAAATCATTGGCATCGGCGGCATGGGCGCGGTGCTCGGCGGTACACACCTCCAGCTCCAGCAACCCGTGGCGATCAAGATCCTGCTGCCCACCTTCGTGCGCAACCGAGACGTTCGGGGTCGATTTCTTCAAGAGTCCCGAGCGGCCGCACGACTTCGAAGTGACCACGTAACGCGAACGTATGACGTAGGCGCCCTCGAAAACGGACTGCCCTACATGGTCATGGAGCGCCTCGAAGGCATCAACCTCGCCGACGCCCTCCAACAGGACGGACCGTTCGAGATGCAGACCGCCGTCGGCTACGTTCTCCAAGCCTGCGAGGCGGTGGCCGAGGCGCACGCCGCCGGGATCGTGCACCGCGACCTCAAGCCAGCCAACCTCTTTCTCGCGAACAAGCCCAACGGTTCTTCCGTCATCAAAGTCCTGGACTTCGGCATATCGAAAACGGTGGAAGGTGCCGCTCGGACTGGCGTTCCCGCGTTGACCGGACCTCACAGTCTTCTCGGATCTCCACACTACATGTCACCCGAGCAGATCAGAGACTCGAGTGAAGTCGACACACGGACCGACGTCTGGGCGCTTGGCGTCGTGCTTTACGAGCTGCTGTCGCAGCGAATGCCCTTCGACGCGAATTCGTTGCCTCATCTTTATGCGCGAATCCTCTCCGAATCGCCCCTCCAGTTGGAATCCGATGGCCTGAGTCTGCCGGGAGGACTCACCTCCACCATCCTTGCATGCATGAACAAGAGCCGAGAGGAGCGGATTGCCGACGTTGGTGTGCTCGCGGAACGGCTTGCTCCCTACGGTCCTCCCTGGGCTGATTCGTCTGTGGAATACGTCCGAAACGCGCTCGAGAGCCGGCAACCCGGTCGTTCGAGTAGCCGCCCCCCCTTGTCCTACGCCAACTATGCGCCAACACCCTCTCGCATGGAGTCTCAAACAACCATCGCTGTGGGACTTCCCGTCCGGAAGATCGGATCCCGACGAGCTTGGATGGTCGCGCTGGGAGGCGTGGGTGTCGCCGCACTCGCTGCCTCGCTCGTGACGTTGGTGGTGGCTCCAGGCAAATCGCTCGCGAGCGCGGCCGAATCACCGAGCGCGACGTCGATGCTGGTGGGGCTCGCCCAAGCCCATCGACCGACCGCTCCGTATGTTGGCCAGCAACTCGCAATCGCTCCCGAAGCGGATGTGGAGAGAGCGCAACCCATACCCTCCGCAGCACCGTCCCGCGACAAGTCAAAGACCGGAGCTTCGACTTCGGCCGGCAAGAAAGCGCCCGAGCCGGGATCCACGATGCGCGAACGAAACGCTGCGCCGACACCGGTTCGAGACCTCAAGTCCATCACGCTCATTGATTAGAGTGAAGCCATGCGATTCTCATCCCAATTCAGAACTGTTGCCGCCGTGATGATAGCCGCCATCCTGGTGACCTCCGCCGTCTCAGCCCAGACCGGCCCTACGACTTCGACGACCTACCAAAGAAAGCTCTCGGATAGTCTGGACGGCGAAGCAAAGGCCGCGCTGACCCGCGCTACGAGTCTATTTGAAGTGGCCAACTACGACGCCGCTCGCGTGGAGTTCGAACAGGCGTACACGCTCAGTTCGGACGCCCGCGTGCTCTACAACGTTGCCGTCTGCGACAAGGAGCTCGAACGCTACGCGCGGGCGATATCCACCCTGGAGCGCAGCCTCGAACTCGGTGGCGACAAGCTGCCCCGTCGCTACGTCAACCGAGTCAAAGAGACGATTCGGGCCCTGGCGCCTTTCGTCACGACGATGAACGTGGAGACATCGCACGCTGGGGCGGCGATACTCGTCGACGGAGAGCGGCTTGGCGATGCCCCGCTTTCGCGTCCGATACCGGTCGACGTTGGCGAGCACATCGTTCGGCTGGACAAGCCCGGATTTCGAGGTGAATCGGTCCGGATCAAGGCGAGGAGCGGACAACCGGTGACCGTACGCCTGACCATGGAACCGATTGCACAGAAACAGCAAATTCGTGTTCGTACGGTGGGCGTTTCGCAGAGCGACCGCGCCGAAGTGCTGATCGACGGCATCGTGGTTGGGGAAGCCCCCTGGACAGGCGAAGTCGATACGGGACAACGACGCATCTCCATTCGGGTCCCTGGCTACGCCGAGCGGACTCGGACGGTTGACGTGAAGAAAGGCTCGATGCCTGCGGTGACGATTTCGATGGTAGGAACCGACCGGCGTGGGCGTCTGCAGATCCGTACCGGTCACGACGACAATACGATATCGCTGGATGGGCGGGTGATTGCCCGGGGGGCCTTTAATGGTCGCGTGAGTCCAGGCGAACACACCCTTCGCGTCGCCCGTCAGGGCGCCGAACCGTACAGCGTGGACTTCGTGATACGCGACCGCGAGACCCGGACAATGAACGTAGCCCTTGAAGAATCGGGGGGCGTTCCCACTTGGGTCTGGATCGCCGGGGGAGCCGTCCTGGCCGGGGCGACCACGGCCACGATCATTCTGACAAACAGGGAAACGCAATATGACGGGCAAACGCCGGGGACTCTCCCGCCGCGCGTGGTCCCGGCCTCCTACAACTTTCGCTGATCGAGAGGTAGACCATGGAAAGCTTTGGAAAGACTCTTCTCTCGTGGATGGTGGCTACGGTCTTCGCGACCGCGCTTGGATTCGGTTGCACGACGACGGACGAGTCGACTCAAATCACGGTTGCGCTCACATCGGAGACGCAGATACCCAGAGAGCTCAATCAGTTGGAAGTCGTTGTTGTGGACAGCCGCGGCTCTGAGGCCAGTCGCATCCTCCACGACGTACAGAACCCGGGCTTCTTCCCTGCAACCCTGTCCATCATTCCGCGCAACGACCAGTCTCTCGACGGGCCGTTGTCGGTGGAGGTGCGTGGACAGCTGCGGACGGAGCAGGGGGAAACAGTGACAGCGGTCTTGCGTCGCGCGACCATATCGTACTCCGAAGGGCGGAACCTATTGCTACCGATGCCGCTGCGAATGGCTTGTTTTGCAGTCGAGCGATGCGGTCCGGACGAGACGTGCGCAGGAGGGACCTGTCAGCCTGCGAAAATCGAGCAAAGTGAGCTCGCGGACTTTCGGGACGAACTCGTCTTTGGCGTAGCCGCAGGTGATGATTGCTTCTCCGAGGAGTCTTGCCTCAGTGACTCACAATTTGTTGCACTTGACCCAAGCACCTCGAGCGATGTGTGCGAGTTCGACTTGCCCACAGATGCCGTAATCGATGAAGACGGGCGCGCGCGAGCCAACGTATCCATCCAATGGGCCGTTGCTCCAGAACGCGTCATTGTGCTCGACGAGGGCGACGCGATCGAGGGGTGGACATTTGTAGGTGAACGCCGTGTTCGCTTGAGTGAGGGCGTCTGCTTGTCGCTCAGGGATGTGACGGACGAGCAAGGTGCTCGCCTCGTGCCCGATGAGGCCTTGGGCGTATTCGTCGCCACCACATGTTCTGCCAAGAAAAAGCTCCAACCGTTCTGTCGATCCAGCGATGGACACGTGGCCATCGGCGCAACCCTGGCGAATCTGTCGTCGCCCCAATAGACCTGAAAACCTGCATGCCGACCCAGTGCAGCGCGATTACCGGGTATCCGTCGCAAGCGTGCCTCACCAGCCGAAGTACAGCGCTGCCAGGAACGGGAACTGCGCGACGATGAGCAGGACCGCGGTGTAGCCGATGATGTCGCGTGCTGCGACGCGGGTGATGCCGAGCAGGGGCAGCGCCCAGAAGGGCTGCAGCATGTTCGTCCACTGGTCTCCGTAGGCGAGCGCCATGACCAGACGCGCTGGCGAAACGCCCGTTCGAACCGCAGCTTCCATCAGAACGGGACCCTGCACCGCCCATTGGCCACCGCCGCTCGGAACGAACAGGTTCACCAGCCCTGCGGAGTAGAAGGAGACCGCAGGCAGCCAGACGTCCCCCGTGCTCGCCATCGCCGAAGCGATCGATCTCAACAACCCCGTTCCCGCCAGCACGCCCATGATTCCGGCATAGAAAGGGAACTGCAGGATGATGCCCGCGCATCCCCTGGCCGCGTCGCCCACCGCCCGACCGTAGGCGACCAGCGAACCGTGCAAGGCGAGGCCGAGAAACAGAAACAGGAAGTTGATCAGGTTCGGATCGAGGCGGCTGAGACCCTGCCGCCGTGCGATGAGGAACCAAGCGCCGGCGCCCGCGAGACAAATGATGGCGGTAAGAATCCGGGACCGACCGAGCCTGGCCGCGGGCGTGTCATCGGTTGGTTCAGGCGCAGCCGCGATGTCGTCGTCTTCGAATGCGGGCGCCGCGATGCGGCTCTTTGGATCTCGCGGAAGCATGCGGACGAGCAACCACGGAACAATGAGCAACAAGGCCAGGTTGACCACGATGTTGGGCGTGGCGCCGATGGTCTGTCCGAGAGGGATTGCTCCGATGGACTTGGCGGTCGACGCATCGAGCAGCTGTGTAAGGTCGGAGGCGAGGGTCACTTTCAGGGGTGCGGAACCGCTCAATCCGCCGTGCCAGACCAGCAGCCCGGTGTAGCCCGCCGCGGCGAGCAGCGGATAGTGGACCGCCATCGATCGAGCTCGCGCGCGTCGACCCACTTCACGCGCCAGCAGCGCGCCGGCGATCAATCCGAGTCCCCAGTTGATCAGTCCGAGCACCATCGCGCCGCCAGCCACGATGACGATGGCGGACTGCGGCGTGCGCGCGCGCCGGGCAAGCCAATCCAAAGCACGACGGAGAGGTGGGCTCGAGGCCAACGCGTGGCCGGTCACCAGAATCAGGCACATCTGCATACCGAAGGTGAGCAGGTTCCAGAACCCCTTGCCGTTGCCGCTGCCGTCCACCCAGGCCACGAGCACCTTGGGAACGTCGAACCCGACGTGCACGAGCGCTGCGGCGAAGGAGATGAGGGTCAGTAGGATCGCGAACACGAAGGGGTCCGGCATCATGCGCTGCATGAATCGCGTGAGCGTGCTGGCAAGCTTTTCGAGCATCTGAGCCTCGTTGATCTTCCCCGAAGAACGCAGCGGGGAGTACCATGGCGCCCCAAAGGCAGCAACGAAGTGGCTGGGTGGCGCCGAGCACATCTGGGTCGCTGAGACTCAAACCATGAAGATGATGGGCGCGTCCTTCATGTGTTGTGCCGTCAAGAGCGGGACATCTCCGGGCGAAGCGGGCTGAGTCCAGATGCGAATGTGCCCGTTTTGGTTCAAAACGTGGACTGTGTCGACGCGGATGCCTTCGATCTGAACGAGAGCCGGTCTGCGCAGCGCGCCCGGTTGCAGCTGCCCGAGCTCCTCCGAAGCGAGCGGCGCACCTGCGGATTGCACTCGGAAGACATCCTTGCGCACGCGTGTGCCTTCGCGCTGCACCCGCATCATGAGCTCCCCGATCCCGCGGCGGTCTCCGATCAGGCTGAATACCTCGGGGTGTCCGTCGGCTCTGGAGAGCATCAGTTGCCCATTCACCTCTCGCTCGGTCCCGCCAGCGTGCAGTTTGGCTTCGAGGGTGAGCGCCTCGAGGGGATCGATGGCGGGTAGCTTGCGAATCGACGCGAGAATCCAACTCAGAACCGCGACCAGCGCCAAGCCCGGCGGCAGGATCCAGAGTGCGGGGGCCGTCATGTCGACCAGCAGACCAAACACGGGGACCACCAGGAGCAGCCCCACGGGCAGCAGAGAGCCCACCAGCGAAATATTGCCGGCGAGCTCGGCACGGGTCGCCAACGAACGATCGAAGCTGGAGGCCATGCGGCCGACGGCACGGTCGAGATTCAGCTCGCAGCGGCGGTACTTTTCCCCTGCAACGATGTTGTCGGTGCCGCAGTACTGGCAGCTTCGTAAGGCCGTGCCCGGGGGCAAGTCCGCCCCGCAGCTTCGGCACCGCGGCGGCGCACCCGGAAAGGCCGGAGGCAGAGGAAGAGCATCGGCCGCCAGTATTCGCATCCAGAAGACCGACAGCCCGAATAGGGCAATCGAAAGCGGAAGCCCGATCGCGAGCGTGAGCAACATCCACCACTGCGGCACCACGTCGCTTCCGGCTGGAGGCCCAAGGACGAAGTCGAGCAAAGGGACGTCGTGACTGAGGCTGAAGCCCAGCGCCATGCCACCGAACAGCAGCCAGCAGGTGATGAAGATCGCGATGCCCATCCATTGGACGTTGGTGACGGCGTCGACCAGCTTGCCGGTCAAGTGGCGTTGCTGCCCGGTTCGATGCTCAATGCGCGCACGGATCGTCGTGATGCGGGCTAGAATCTCCGGCGCCAGGGGCTCGGTACTCCCGCAATACCGGCATTGGGGCAGGGGACCGGCGAGCGTGAGCGGAACCGCGCCTCCGCAGCTCCGACATTGCGCCACCAAGGGCTGTGCTTCCATGCTGGTCCGATCCTGAAATGCTGACCGCGCCGATGAAAGCGCCCAACGTCGAGGCACTATACACGCGCTCGCTCGAACGCGGCCCGTGAAAGTCGGCGCGTTTGGGAAGCCCCTCCGCCGATTGGACGTACCACGTCGCGAACGAGGACACCTCCCTGGACAAGACCCGTCGCATTCGTCGGGTTACGCGAACACGATGGCAAATCATCAATACGCATGCTCCGATTGCGGCCACCGGCAGGATGACCTGTGCAACTGCACCAAGTGTGGAGAGGGGCCCCTGCTGGATCTGGCGTCCTCCGGTACGGCAGAGATGTTGATCGAGCAGGACCGTCAGCGCGCGGAACGGTCTCGCAGTCGGGCATTGTGGATTTCTTTGCCCATCGGAATGGCCGTGGGCGGCCTCTTCGCCGGTGTGTTGCCGCAGGTCCTCGCGCTCATCCCCCTGCCCATTCCGTTTGCCTTGCCCATCAAAGTCATCGTGCTGATGGTTCTGGTGACGCTGGCCTTCATGCAAGCGATCGTCCGCCTGTTGCCGCCCAAGCAATGGTGGCAGGACCTGGAACCCGAGAGCAAGAGCACCCGGGACATGACCGCGGCCATGCGCGGGATGCCGACCAAGAGCACCGCCATCAAAGCGGCGCTGTTCATCGGCGCGGGCGCGCTCGTGGTCGGGCTCGGAACGGTCGCCACGACCTACGGAGAGCTTACCGAGCTCGGAGAACAGAAGACCGCACAGGCCGCCTACGCCAAGCTATCAACCTGCTTGCTGGGTCGCGATGCGTCAGTGGTCGGCGTCGAGGACCGACTGCGCGGCATCGAGCTGCAGCTCGAGGCCAATCCCCAGGCCAACGGATGGCCGGAACGATGCAACGACCACGCAAAGTCGATGTACGACGCGGTGGAAGGGGTCAAGGAATTTGCCGCGCTGCGCTCGATCCTCGGTGCGAAGCTCGGATGCGCCAAGCAGTGCGACCTTGCGGGTTCCCGCGTTCAGCTCGGACCGATGCTGGCCGCGGCACAACAAGCCGGCCTGCAACCCGAGGATGCCCCGGAGGTGGAGCCGCCCCCCACCCTCGAAGGCGCGCTGATGTCCGCCGATCGTTTCGCCACCCTTGCTGACAAGAGCAACCGCCTCCTGGACTATGCTTGGCTCGAAAACGATCGCTTGGTGGCGCTCATGCACGAGCCCGGACGCGCCATGATGCTCTGCGACGCGAGCTTCGCCTCGGGCGCCAAGGACGCCAGTTGTTTCTCGCTGTTCGATGCCCACAGTCCCGTTGCACCTTCGAGCGCGAAGCTGCTTCGCGACGGTGCAGAGCCCATCGTCTACGGTGTGACCAAGGCGTCGGTGAAGGGGACGGACGACGGAGGTCGGAATCCGCTGACGGGTCGGAGCTCCATGCGCGGCTTTGGCGCTGGTCGGCCGATGGGCGGGGCCAAGGTCGAGAAGCCGGAACCGAAGCGGGTCGAAGTGGAGAGAGGCGCCTTTCGATCCGACGGGTCGCCCGCCGAGGTTTTCCTCGGCGAGCAGGAGGCAATGGCGAACGGGATCATCGTGGAGGCGAAGAAGGACGGGCATCGTGTCACGCGCATCGTTGACGGAGGTGCCAAGGGTGGGTTCGACATCAAGGCAAAGGATGTGGTTGCCGGACCCTGGGCCGAAGGAGATTACGTGGCATGGGTGGCGCGGAAAGACGAGGGCTCGGTGCTCATGCAGCAGAAGGTCGGCGTCTCTGGGGCGAAGGAGGGCAAGTCCACGAACGTTGGCTCTGTTGCCTCTGCTTCTTCACCGAAGTTCTGCAAAGCGCGCGGCGTTCATGTTGCCGTATTGGGTCACGATGAAGAGGCCTCGATGACGTTCCTGTCCGAGGAAGGCTGGAGTGTACCGGTTCGAGCGCAGGGCACGGATGACGTTGGCAAGAAGAAGGCTGCGCCGCCACCTCGCCCCTCGAAGGTTGCTTCTCCTCCTGCGGCATCTGAACGCCTGGCAGGCGGAAGTCGCTACGGTGTAAAAGGACCCAAGGATTCGCCCGATCCTCACATCGCACGTTCGGCGGCTCTGCGCGATGCAGCGGAGTTTGGGATGCTCGGTCTGCTCAACAGTGGCAAGGGCGGAGAACCCGCCCCTTGGGGGCGGGACGACAGCATCGGTAGCGCGCTTGGTTCGGGGAGCTTGGGGCTCGGAAGCTCGACCGCGAAGTCGCCCCGGCGTGGGGTCGCCGATCCGCCAGCAGTCACTTGTGGAGACGGCGCTGCCACGGTCACCCTGCACAGCGTGGCCGGCCGTTCGGTCATTGTGACTCAGTTGCGTTGTACGCCTGAGGGCTGCACCCGCAAGCGCACCCGCGTCGAGGACGTCCCCGTCAAGTCGATGTGGATGGTCACCGCGCTCGATGGCGCGGTCATGATGCTCTGGAGGTCGCCTCTGGGGGCGCTGCGGGTGAGGACCGGGCCGATCGAAGAGCTGTCGACGAAGGCGGACTCCATTATCTTCGACAGTCCCGACTTTGGCGGTCCCAAGACGGGTAGTCGTCAGTTCTTCACCGATGGGAAAACCGCGCTTGTCCTTTTCATCAACGAAGGGCTGCACGGGTTGTGGCTGGCCTCCGACGGGTCATTTGGTGCGGTTGGAGAGGGGTAGTCCGGCAACCGTGAGTCGCGGGGCTGGGTTCTCCCTTGGCCGAGGTTCACCACGGAGCCACGGGGTTCGGCATTCTTCTGCGAGAGAATGGCTCGCAGCCGCAGGTGAAGCTCGCCGACTTCGGCATTGCGGCCCTGGCGGGCAGGGATGCAACTCATCTCCTGGCATAGGACCACCTCAGGCAGTTGTGGCGGTGAATTGCTGCGCGGGTTCACCTGCAAATCGATACGTCCGCCCCGCCTCCAATACCTCGACGTCAGCGTCGAGGGCGCTGGCGAACTCATCCAAGGCGTGATCGCAGGAATCATGCGCCGACAGACTCACGCGCGAAACTCCCGCCTGCCGGAAGGCCTCGACCGCTTCGAGCACGTCGTCGTCGGTGATCCGCTCCCATGGTGGCTTGCCGGTCCCCAGCAGACACTGGACCTGAATGCCCGCGTACGAGCCACGCCCCTGCGTCACCGGCATGTGCACACCGCCGACGAACGCGTAGATGGGTTCGTCTGACAAGGCTCGGACGAGGCGCATCAACACGGGCATGGTCTGATGGCCGCACCCGGTGATCACCACGAGGCCTCTGTCTTTCACGTTGACCAACAAGGCCTGCTCCTCCGTCCAACCCATGAAGAACAAGCTGCGGGCCAAGGGACCGGTGGAGGCGACGCCCGCTTCGAGCATGCACGCACCGTGGACGACCCGCGCCTCGAAACCGGGAGCCTCTGCCTGGCCGGGCAGGTAACAGGGCTGCCCACGGGGCGAGCCAAGCTCGCGAGAAATTCGAACGATACCCTCCCGCTTTGCCTGCAGCCCGCCCATATGGTCG
>Ga0180009_10007538_pt1 | contig 11070 bp, 7 predicted proteins | sample OS_PC_MetaG_FD_123537 | JGI IMG/M metagenome (GOLD analysis project Ga0180009, IMG submission 123537) | Groundwater microbial communities from the Aspo Hard Rock Laboratory (HRL) deep subsurface site, Sweden - OS_PC_MetaG | ecosystem: Environmental > Aquatic > Deep subsurface > Groundwater...
CAGCCCCCGCCCGGAAGGCTGCAGTAATACGTGGCCCAGGCTTCCGGTAGCGTCTCCAGGCCGGCATAGCCAGGCTCGTACTGACACTGTCCCTGTACACAAGTACCCAGGTCCGGCGGACAAGTTTCGGACGTGCACACGACCGCCGGAGCGCAGACTTCGATGTCCGTGGCGACCTGGATGATGCGACCGCGATCCTCGAACCCGCAGACGCCTCCGTCGTGTGGGGGCGGCAGGGGGCCCACGGGTGCATCGGCACCGGCGTCGAGCTGTCCGGCGGAGCCCGCGGAGCCCGCGGTGCCTCCGCCTGTCCCTCCAGCGTTACCGACCTCGGCGCCGCTGTCTTTCCCGGCCGCGGACGTCCCCCCATCCTCATCCTCGGAACACGCCGGAAGGAAGACCGTGCCGGTCCAGGTCAGCAACCACAGCACCATCGCCAGATTGGTTCGCTTCATCCCCTGCATCGTACCATCCGGGAGGGGATGAAGGAGAGTGCCTACCCCTTCACGACCGCCAGCGGCTCGAGCCGTGCCACCTTTCGCGCCAACCCGGCTTGGTGGATGACCTCCACGACATCGGCCACGTCTTTGTATGCCTCCGGGATTTCTTCCGCCACGGTTCGCTTGGACATGCTTCGAACCCACACGCCCTGGCTCTGGAGCTGTTCGAAGATCCGGCGCTTGCCGGCGACCTTGAGCGCAGCCTTGCGTGACATGCGACGTCCCGCGCCGTGGCAGCACGAGCCCCAGGTCTCCTTCATCGCTCGCTCCGTACCGACCATCACGAAGCTGTATCTCCCCATGTCGCCGGGTACGAGCACCGGCTGGCCAACGCTTCGGTAGCGAGCGGACAGCTCGGGATGTCCGGCCGGAAACGCACGGGTCGCGCCTTTGCGGTGCACGCAGAGTCGTCGCTGCTTGCCGTCGACTTCGTGCTCCTCCCACTTCGCGATGTTGTGGCACACGTCGTAGACGAGCTCGAGGCCGAGGGACACTTCCCGTTCTCCGAGAAATCGCGAGAGCGAATCGCGCACGAACTGGGTCATCATCTGGCGGTTGGCGAAGGCGAAGTTGACCGCGCAAGCCATGGCACCGAAGTAGCGTTGCGCCTCGGGACTCTGCAACGGAGCGGCGCACAGCTGACGGTCCGGAAGCTCGATGCCGTAGTGCTTTGATGCCTTCATCATCGTACGCAGCGAGTCGTCGCAGATCTGGTAGCCGAATCCACGGCTCCCGGAGTGAATCATGACCGTCAATTGACCCTGCTCCAGGCCGAAGGCGCTGGCGGTCGGCTCGTCGTAGACCTCGGCAACCCAACCGAGCTCGCAGAAGTGATTGCCCGAGCCAAGCGAGCCGAGCTGAGGCAACCCGCGTTCGCGTGCCCGTTCCGAGACAGCGTCCGGGTCCGCCCCGCGCATCCGGCCTCCCTCTTCGGTGGCCTCCAGATCCGAAGCGCGACCATAGCCCGCGTCCACGGCCCAGGCCGATCCCTGGACCATGACCTCATCGAGCTCCCGATCCGTCAGACAACGATGGCTCTTGGAGCCGACCCCCGAAGGAATCGCTCTCAACATCTCCTTGGACAGCTCGGGCAAGAGGCCGTCGATGGCGGACTTGGGCAGGTTCGAGCGGAGCAATCGGACGCCGCAGTTGATGTCGTATCCCACCCCGCCGGGGGACAACACGCCCTCATGCTCGTCGAACGCGGCGACGCCGCCGATCGGGAAGCCATAGCCCCAGTGGATGTCCGACATGGCGAGCGAATGTCGAACGATACCGGGAAGGTGCGCCACGTTCGCAACCTGATCCAGACTCGCATCCTTGCGGATGTCCTGCATCATCTTCTCGGTCGCATACACGAGCCCGGGCACCCGCATCTTGCCTTCCCGCGGAATGCGAAATCGGTATTCGTCGACCTGCTGTACTTTGATGTTCGTACCCATGAGCCCCGCGTCGGTCGACGGTCAAACGTCGAGCACGACCCGAGCAACGTAGCGCCCGGAAGGCTCTCGTGCCAGTCGGAGGTCGTGATAGGTCGCGCTCTTGATCTCCGATGCGATTCGATCCGACGCCTCTTTCTGCCCCGTAATCCGCGCGGAGAGGCCGTCGGCGTGCAGGGAGATGTCGGCGTCGGAGAGCAGAAAGCCCTTGCCGATTGCGAGCCACAGGACTTCGTTGAGCCATCGGACGAGGCGGTCCTCCTCATCGGTGGACTCGAGGTCGAGGGTGCATTGGTCGGATGGCTCGATGCAGGCGTCCTCGGTGAGCACAGCGATGAGCGCGCGTGCAGCTTCGACCAGGAGCGCCTCTTCGGACGGAGCCCAAACTTCGATGGCGACATCGGCGGTGTGGTCGACGAAACGATGGCCGGATCCGTTCATGCTGTGGGACAAGGCGTTCGCACGCGCGTCCGAGGGTGTCAACCCGATGGGACGACAAGGTCAACATCCGATCGGAAGTTGCACCACCGAGGCATGGAAGCCACGGACGCTCAGCGCTTCGCGCACATGAGGAAGATGGGGTAGTTGCCCTCGGGCTTTTCGACCGTATGGGCGGTCGTGAACGTCACCCCATTGAACCCAGCTTTTTCGAACACGCTCCTCAGCTTGTCGCGTTCGAAGCCGTGGTGGTAGACCCCTTCGACCCCGGGGGCGTGGAACCGACCGTCTTCGGCGTCCAGATCGGCGAGCGCAATGAAGCCGCCGGGGGTGAGATGTTCGAAGAAGGTCCGCGCGATCGCTTCGGTATCTTCGACATGGTGCAGTGCCATGGCACTGACGATGCCGTCAAAGGGCTCTTCGAACGGTTCGCGCTGGATGTCTCGACAGTAGGGCGTGACGACACCCGTGAGGGCCTCTTTCCTAGCCAGTTGGTCAAGCATCCCCTGCGAGAGGTCCACCGCCGCGACCTTGGCGACGTTGTTGGCGACATGTCCGGTGAGGAGCCCGGTTCCCGCACCGAAGTCCATCAGGTGCATCTTCTCGTCGAAGTCGACGTTCTCGAGGATCGCTTTCCCGATGTGGTAGGACAGGCGGCTGCGCATGTCGCTCTTGTCCCACTCGGCGGCCAGGGTATCGAAACGGTTGTTCATGAATCACTTCGGTGTGGGCACAGCATGGTCAATCGACGTCAATCGCAGAAGCTCGTGCGGTGTGAACGCCGAGGGTGCAGTTTGAGCGAACGTAGGACACGGAGTCGCGATGGCAAGTGCGCGGGGTGTGGAGCCGGGCAGCGAACCACAGAAGGCGCAGAAGACACAGAAGGGGTTGGTCCGAGTGATGGACTGGCCACCGGCCTCATTCCCATTCTGTGACCTTCTGTGTTCTCTGTGGTTGCTTCTCTGCTCTCTGCGCGACAAGCTTCCGTCTCGTACGTAAGCTAACTATCGAACAAAACGACCATTGCGTCTACGACGGAGTCTGAGAGAATTCCTGCCGCCACGAACCTCGCTTTCAACATCGGAATCCTATACATTGTAGCGTGGGCTGGTCGGCGCACTGGGGGAGTGCGCTAGTTCAAGGGGGAAGTCATGCTGGACGTTCTTCGCGCCGAGCTTGAGCGGCTGTTCGATTTCGAAGAATTGCGCGCTTCGAGTACGCGGCATCTAGCCATCGATTCTTCACTTCTCAAGGGGGCAAACACCAAGAGCGCCTTGGCTTCCGCCCTCGTCACCTGGGCCGTCGATCAGGACGCGGTCGAGGCGTTGTCGGACCTGGTGGTCACCGCACGACGGGGGGCGGACCGACGGATCGATTCGTTGCGGTTGCGAGGCTTTGAATCCGGCGACGGGCTGCCTGTCAACGGCGAGTCGAACGGCTTTGAGCTCGTGCGCAGAATCGGCAGTAGCGCCTACTCGACGGTGGTGGAGGCCGCGCTGAACGGAAGGCGTGTCCGCATGCGATTTGCCAGGCCCCGCGCGCTCGAGGAGCGAGCATCGTTGCAGCGGTACCTGGTCTTGAGCCGGCTCGTCGGCGACTTGGACCGGATGGGCCTGCCCAAGGGGACGAAGGTCATGCGGTTCGGGCCACGCGTAGCGGTGGTCCAGGATCTGCCGGCTGGCAGGCCTCTGACGCAGCAATTCGGCAACGCTGCGAAGCTCAGCTCGGTCTGGTACATCGTTCGGGGCATCCTGGAGGGGTTGAGTGCGCTGCACCGACAGCGGCTGGTGCACGGCGCGCTGCACCCGGACAACGTCCTCGTCGATGGGGACCAGGGCGCGGGATTCGTCACGCTCGTCGACGCTGGGAGTCACTTTCTCCGTGCACGGGAATTGGTGGGCGGCACAGCCAGTGGAAGGATAGGGATGTTGCCGTTGGCTTATGCCTCGCCCGAACAGCTGGTCGGCGAGATTCCGACCCCGCGAAGCGATGTCTACGCTTTCGGGTTGGTGCTCTACGGGTTGCTGACGGGACGCCATGCGTTTCAGGGCGAGGGTCGGGGACTGGTCACGCGCAGGTTCGGTCCGACTCCGGAGCCGTTGAGCTTCGCGGCGCCCCGAGGGTGGATCGTGCCGGAGCTCGACGAGCTCATGCTTGCCTTGCTCGACGAGGACCCCTCGGGTCGGCCGGCCGACGCCGAGGCCGTGTTGGACATGCTCGAGGCCGCGGCGGTCCATTCGCAGCGTGTCGCGTCGACCTATCCGGATGAGGCGTTCGAGACCTTCCTCCTGCGGCTCGAGGAGGCTCCGTCGGATGAGATGGCGGCGGCATTGCTGGAGGCATCCATCGAACAGGGCGCAAGCGCGACGCGCGTGGCGGAGGCCTTCTCTCTGGCCGGGCTCAAGCTGGGCGAAGAGCCGGGAATGATGGAAGCGAGGCGTCGATTGCTGCTCAAAGCAGGGGCGCTGTTCGAAGGGCTGGCTCGCGATGGAAAGGCGGCCGTCTCAGCATACCGCGTCTTGCTCGAGGACAATCCGCACGACGATGTCGTCTGGGCATCGTTGGAGCGAGCGTTGCGTGGGCTCGGTCAATATGCCGAGCTCGTCGAGTGGTTGGTGACTCGAGCGGATCGAGCTGCGAGCAGTGACGAGAAAGCGCGGATCCTGGAGACCGTGGGGGAGCTGCTCGCGAACAAGCTGGATGAGCCCGCCCAGGCGATCGTCGCCTACGCACACGCGTTGGTCGAAGCGCCGGGCAATCGGGGGCTCGTACAGGCCATCGAGCGGCTCGCGGGAAGCGATCGCCTCATCTGGCGGGAGGTGCTCGACACCCTGGCGAAAGAGACCGCGGAGTTGCAGGACACGGAGGACCGGAACCAACTCCTCGCTGTCATGGGCGCGTGGCACCGAGATCGGCTCGGTCGGCTCGACTTGTCCTTGCAGTGCTATCAATCGATTCTGTTGGCGGACCCCGCCAACGATGACGCGCTGTCGGCCATTGCGGATCTATGTCGTCGCGCTCGACAGTGGCCAGAGCTTGTCGATGTGCTGCTCGAGCGGGCCCAAGGCGCTGTGACACCCGCGACGTCCCGGGACCTGCGCGTCGAGGCCGCCGGACTGCTGGCCAGAAAGCTGGACGACCCCGACCGCGCCATGCAGCTGTACGAGAGTGTGCTCGAGGAGGACCCAACCCACGGAAACGCGGCGCAAGCGCTCAGTGAGCTGTACCTTGCGGCGAATCGGATCGAGGAATACATCCAGCTCGCGCGCAGCCGGGCGGTGTTGCTGATGGGGGCCAAGCGCCTGGACTTGCTCTTCGATCTGGCGAGGGTCCACGAATCCCGACTGGACGACGACGCCTCTGCGATTGCCCTGTACGAGCAGATCGTGTCGGAGGCGCCGACGCACGTGCGAGCGCTTCGCCGTCTCGATGCCGCGTATTCCGCTGCGGGCATGCATGAAGAGCTGATCGGCACCCTCTCGCGTGAGCTCGACCTGAGCGTTTCGCCACGGCAGAAAAGCCGCCTACTGCGTCGCATGGTCCGGGTCTACTCGCGGGATCTCATGGACAAGGAGCGTGCCGCTAACACGCTGGAACGCCTCCTCGACGTCGACCCGTCCTTCGTGCCGGCGCTCGAGGATCTCGAAGATCTCTATCGGGACTTGCGTCGTTGGGCGCCGCTCGCGTGGACCTTCGAGCGCCACGCTGCGCGACTGGGCAACCCGCAAGCGCGAGCCGACAAGCTGTTGGAGTTGGGTGAGCTCGCGGCCGGCCCGCTCGACGAACCCGTTCTCGCCATCGACGCGTACGAACGGGTTCGGGCGATTCGGCCGAAGGATGCGACTGCGTTGGGGTCGCTCGTTTCTCTACGGGCGAAGATTGGCGACGATGTCCGGGCAGCGGAAGCCTTGGAGCAGCTGGCCGAAGCGGAACCGAACCCGAAGCAGCGAGCCGAATACGAGGTGCGAGCCGGTGGGATCCTGTTGTTGCGCGGGGAGACGCAGCGTGCGGTGGCGCTGCTCCGTCGCGCGCTAGAAGCGTTCCCGGGTCATGCAGGCGCGGCGTCGAAGCTGCACGCCGCGTTGCTCGCCAGCGATGATGTCGAGGCGGCTCTGCGTGTGCTGGAGCGCGGGATCCTGGATGCGAAAGACATGAGCGCCAAGGCTCGACTGTCCGCGGAGCTCGGGGAAACGCAGTGGGCACGCCGTGGGGACGCAGCGCGTGCGCACGCGGCCGCCGTCTTCGCCATCGAGCACGACCCCGACAACGTGCAGGCTCGCCTGCTTCTGGCCGAGCTCGTGCGGACCGAGGGCAATCTCGAGGAAGCGGCTCGACGCTACAAAGCGATATCGAGTCATCGTCGAGAGCTGGATGCCAAACGCGCAGCCCGTTTGCTTCAGGGCTATGCGGACACCCTGGCGAGGCTCGGGGACAAGGAGGGGGCATTGCGCGTCGTTGACGAGCTGCTCGCCGACTTCGGTCACGAGCGTGACGCACTGCTCGCGGCCTCGGACGTGGCCTTCCGGGTCGAGGACAACGAGCGTGCCATGGACTTGGCGTCGGCGCTGATCCACAACCACGGCAGGTCCTTGCCGACCCGGGATCTGTCGAGATGCCTCTATCGACGTGGCGAATCGCTGCGACGCATGGGACGTCCCGACGAGGCGACGGCGCCCTTGGAGCGAGCGGCCTCCATCGACCCGAAGTGCCTGGAACCCCTGCGATCCCTCATGGTGGTGTATCGCGCGCAACAGCAGTGGGTGAAGGTCAGCGAGACACTTCTCCGGGTGCTCGAACGCGTGGAGGGAGATGCCAGGGTCGAGGTCTTGCTGGAAATGGGTGAGCTGGCGGAGGGCGAGCTCGAAGATCGTACGACGGCGGCCAAGACCTACCTGGCGGCGCTCGCGGAGCGACCAGGAGACCGTCGAATCTTGCTCAAGCTCGCGCGTCTCTACAGCGTTGAACGCGACTGGGCGCACCTGATTGATTCGATCTTGCGGCTCGTCGAGATCACCAACGACAAGCAGCAGAAGGCGAAGTACTTGCAGACCGCGGCGCTCGTGGCGCTGGAGGAAATGAAGGATCTCGATCGAGCCGACGAGATACTCAGCAAAGCGCTGCAAGCCGATCCGACGAATACGGAGCTGGTGTCCCGCGCCATCGCGGTGAAGACCGAGATGAACGACATCGAGGGCGTGCGCTCGACGCTGCGAGAGCTGCTTCGCAAGGCATTGCAGCGTCGGGATACGGCGCAGGCGGCTTCGCTTGCGCTCAAGCTGGCGGAGGTTCACGTCTCCTGGGGGTGGATGGATGAAGCCATCGCCGTCCTCGAGAGAACGCTGGACGAGGCGGGACGAGATCCAGACCTCGACCAAATGCTCCTCGACTTGTACGCGAAGGATCCGATCCGGTACCTCGACCGTGCAGCAGAGCTGACGCGCGTCATGTTGGCGTCAGCGCCCCATCGGCCGGAGCCGTACAAGACCTTGCGGCGCATGTATTCCGAAGCGAAGCGGATGGATGCGACCTGGCTCACGTGTCAGGCGTTGACCGTACTGGGCGCGGCCGAGACGAACGAGATGCTGTACTTCAAGCGCTTCCGCTTGAGCGGCCCGATTCCGAAGACCACCCGGATCACTGATCAGGAGTGCTCCGAGTTGATTGAGCACCCCTACGTCGATCCCACGCTGACGAAGATTCTGCGGTTGATCGAGCCGAGCGTGCTCGCCGCCCGGGGGGAGCGTCTCGCAGACCTGGGCTACGATGAGCGAGATAGCCTGGATCCGGACAACAGCCCGCTGGGGATCGTGCCGATGATTTTCCAAGTGGCGCAGATTCTGGGACAGCCGGCGCCCTTGCTCTTCGAGAATCCCACTGCGGACGTGCCCGTCACGATGTTGCCCGCGGATCGGCCCGTGCTGCTGCTCTCGTCTTCGGCCGTGGACACGGAGATGCCGGCTGCGCAAGCGGCCTTCATCGCCGCCACCCATCTGTGTTACTTCCGCCGGGGCTACTACGTGCGTGCGCTCATTCCGCTGCTCACGCTCAAGGCCTGGCTACAGGCCGCCACGAAGGTTGTCGTGCCAAGCCTTCCGGTCGCATCGGACCTTGCTGGGCTCACGCGGGAGGCGCAGGCGCACCTGACGGAGAACCTCACGGGCGCGATGCACGATCGACTTGCAAGGGCCGTCCACGACTTGTTGAGCCTTCGCACTCGTCCTGACATCGTGCGGTGGACCGCCGGCGTCGACCTCACCTCCGATCGGTTCGGACTCGTCATCAGTGATGACTTGCCGTCGTGCCTCGCGGTGATTGCCAAGACGCAGAAGGTGGGCAATACGCTTTCGTCTTCCGAGCGGGGGCGTGACTTGCTGGAGTACTCCGTGAGCGGGGCCTACTTGCGGCTGCGCGATCGACTGCAGCTTTCTGTGGACTGGCGAGAGCTCGACGATCTTCCCTTGGACGACGAAGTGGTGAATTCCTCCCCCGGGGTTTAGATCCTTGCGGCGGTCACGGTCGCGGTGCGAGAACCTGGCCCGAGATGACCACGCGCGTATTTGTTACCGGTGCGACTGGGTTCATCGGAGCCCACGTCATGCAGCAACTGCTCGACCGCGGCGACGAAGTCGTCGCGTTGTCGCGTCGAGGTCGAGATGCACCGCATGTGAGCGATGTTGCTTCGCCGCGGCTCGAGGTGGTGACGGGGGATCTGCTGCGTCCCGAAACCTATCGGGACGCCGTGGCGTCCTGCGACGCCGTGGTGCACATCGCCGGATGGATCAGCACCCGAAAGCGAGATGTCGACAAGCTGCGCGCGATCAACGTCGAGGCCACCGAGCGCCTCTGGGAGATCTGTGACGAGACGGAGGCAAAGCGCATCGTCTATCTCGCTTCGATTTTCGCGCATGGGTGGGGGAAGGGCTCGCGTCCGTGCGATGAGACGGTGGCTTTTGATCCTGCGATTCTCGCGCTTCCGGTGCCCTACTTTGGTGCCAAGCGACAAGCGGAGTTGATGACGTGGCGCTTCGTCGAGGAGCGAAAGCTCCCGATCGTGTTTGGCTATCCAGGGTTCTGCATCGGCCCCGGGGACACGTACCTGTCTTCGATGCGGATTGTTCGCGACTTCGTCCGGGGCAGGGCGCCCGCGTACGTCGCGGGAGGGATGAGCTTCATCGACGTTCGGGACGCTGCGGCGGGGTTGCTTGGCTGTTTGGACCGGGGGCGAGCGGGGGAGAAGTACCTGCTGAGCAACCACAATCTGCCGTGGGGGTCGTTCTTTGAGATCCTGCGCGGGGTGACGGGGGCGCGATTGCCACCGGTGCCATTGCCGCGAGGGCCTGCGTTGTTCGTGGGTCGATTGGCCGAGCGGCTGTCGTTGGGTGGGTTGGTGAGCGAAGGCGATCTGGCGGTGATGGGGTCGACGTGGTTCTACGAAGGGAGCAAGGCGCGCGAGGAGCTTGGCTTGCCCAGTCGGCCCCTGGAACGAAGCGTGCGCGACGGAATCACGTGGCTTCGCGGTCATGGATTCCTGTCGTAGGGACTTGACCTGTGGAGTGATCGGCGTGTTCATTCGGTCATGAAGGAACACTTCGTCCGGATCTACGACCAACACGCAGACGACTACGATCTGCTCGTGCGCCGTGAGGACCATGAGGGCAATCTCCCGCGCGTCGTGATGGAGCGCGTACCGCTCGACCAGGCCGACGTCATCGAGCTCGGTGTGGGGACAGGACGACTGACGCGTTGGCTCGTCGACCATGCGCGCACGTTGCGGGGATTCGATCAGTCACCGGCGATGTTGACCGTCGCTCGCAGCCTTCTGGAGGCGAAGGGGGCGAAGAACTGGTCGCTGTCGGTGGCCGATCACCGTCGTCTTCCGTTGTCGGGTGGGGTGGCGGACGTGGCGATCGAGGGATGGGCGTTTGGTCACCTGGTGGAGGATTCGGAGCCGCCCTGGATCGAGCCGGTGCGGGATGCCATGGAGGAGATGCGTCGGGTGGTTCGTCCTGGGGGCACGCTTGCATTGCTCGAGACCTTGGGAACCGGTGCGGAGGAGCCGATGCCGCCCAACGAGAGGTTGGCTGCGCTGTACCGGTACCTGGAGGAAGAAGGGTTCAAGCGCGAGGTGATTCGGACCGACTACGCGTTTGAATCGGTGGAGGAGGCCGAGACGCTCTGTCGATTCTTCTTCGGGGATGCTCTGGCCGATCGCGTGAGGGACCGGCAGCTCACGATCTTGCCGGAGTGCACCGGGTTGTGGTGGCGGCAGCGGTAGAGCCAGGCGAGTGGATGCCCCTGCGCCACGAGGCGCAGGGCGACACGTCTGCGCGGGCACAGAGTGTATCGATGTGTCTCATATGTTTTGCAAACGTTCGCGGGGTTTTGGGACGACTGTATTGTAAGTATACGAAATGAATATGCTTACGATTCCGGCACGGTCCCTGCTCTTCCTTGGCGCAAGGAGGACACGATGAAGACCACCACCCTGCTTCTCGGACTGTTCGGAATGATGACGTTGGTTGGATGCGGCGGTTCGGACGACCCGGCCAATCCCGGCACCGGCTCCGGTCTTCTGTGCGGCAGCGCCGAGCTGTTCTCCCTCACCCACGACACGTGCGGTGCGATGGATGCCGAAGGGGCGCCGGGGGACGACGGCATCGACTGTCGCTGTGTCATCGGCTTCAAGTGGGATG
>Ga0180009_10007539_pt1 | contig 11068 bp, 8 predicted proteins | sample OS_PC_MetaG_FD_123537 | JGI IMG/M metagenome (GOLD analysis project Ga0180009, IMG submission 123537) | Groundwater microbial communities from the Aspo Hard Rock Laboratory (HRL) deep subsurface site, Sweden - OS_PC_MetaG | ecosystem: Environmental > Aquatic > Deep subsurface > Groundwater...
CCCTTTTCTTTCTTAATCTTTAATATTTTCTACAATTTCTCGAATCACAAAACGAGGTCTTCGTAATACTTCTTTATAAATACGCCCGACATATTCCCCAACAATTCCAAGACCAAAAATAATTAATCCCATGACAAAAAAAGCAATGGCAAATAGGGTGAATACCCCGGCAGCCTCTGGCCCTACAACTAAACGACGAATAAATAAATAGACGACAAATAATATACTAAGGGTAGAGACTGTCATGCCAATGAACGTAAAAATTTGGAGTGGGACCAAGGAAAAATTGGTGACCAAATCGAAATTATATCGAATTAATTTATATAAGTTGTAATTGGTTTTTCCTGCTGATCTAGGCTCATGCGCAATACCTACCTCAGTGGAATTAGATGCAAAGGTTAATGCTAATGCAGGAATGAAAGTTGAGGTTTCACCTGTCGAGGCCATTAAGTCGACAACTTGACGACTGTAGGCACGTAACATACTGCCTTCATCTTTCATGTTGAGACTTGGAGCAATAGCTGTTCGTAACCAGTTGTGCATTTTAGAAACCAAGAGACGCCATTTAGAATCTTGGCGATTCATGCGGTAGGTATTAACAACATCATATCCTTTTTCCATGGCTTCGACTAACTTTGGAATTTCTTCAGGTGGATTTTGTAGATCTGCATCCATTGTTAAAATAATTTTACCGCGTACTCTTTCAAATCCTGCCATGATTGCCATGTGTTGACCATAGTTGGTATTGAAATGAATAATACGAAAAATGTCAGGGCGGCGTTTATGGAATTCATTTAAGATTTTGTAGGTATCGTCAGTACTACCATCATTCGTTAAAATGATTTCATACGGCTTGCCCAGTTTATCCATGACTTTAGTTAAACGTTCATAAAGTATTTCTAATACTTCTTGTTCATTGTGAACAGGGATGACAACACTGATATAGGGTTTAGCCATGATATATCCTTAAAGAATATTATTTTCTTTTAAAAACTTTTTTCATTGTGTCAATGACACGCATCTGTTCTTCTTCTGTCATACTCGGGAAGAGTGGCAAACTAACAATTCTTTCTCCGATCGATTCGGCATTAGGAAAATCCCCAAGCTTATAACCAAAATTATTACGATAATAAGAAAAGAGATGAACAGCGCTATAATGAAAACCGACGCCGATATTACATGACTTCATCTCGTTCATAAAGTCATCACGTGTCATATTTGCAGCTTTAGGATTGATTAACGGATTGAACAAATGCCAAGCATGTTTATGTTCATAGTTGGGTATTACTGGTAATAACCATTCTTCCCAGTCAGATAATTCTTTTAGGTAACGTTTCGCGATTTTTGTGCGTTTTTCGATAAAGCCATCAAGGTGGGCTAATTGATGAATGCCCATCGCCGCTTGAATGTCCATCATGTTGTATTTCAACCCGGGCTCAATGACGTCATACACTTGACTTCCCGATTTGGTAAAACGATTTGAAATGTCTCTATCGATACCGTGAAAACGTTTTACACCAATATCTTTGGCTAACATTTCATCTCGCGTGGTAACGCAACCCCCTTCGCCAGTGGTCATATTTTTATTGGGATGAAAACTAAAGACTTGGATGTCACCAAAACTTCCAATCTTTTTTCTGTGATATTCTGCGCCGATAGCGTGTGCAGCATCCTCAATAATATGTAGATTATATTTCTTCGCAAGTTCATAAAGGGGATCAAGATCAACCGGTAAACCGGCATAGTGGACTGGCATAATGGCTTTTGTTTTTGACGTGATTGCTTTTTCTACTTGTTCTGGAATCATGTTACGTGTTGTTAATTCTACATCGACAAAGACAGGTTTTCCGCCAGCAAGAACAATTGTGTTTGCACTGGCAACGAATGTCATGGCTGGGAGAATCACTTCATCGCCAGGTTCTAATTTAAGCCCTAATAAAGCCAAATGGAGTCCAGCAGTGCCAGAAGTTAATGGTAAAACATAAGGGGCGTTCAGATAGTGTTTTAAATCTTCTGTAAACTGTTGAACACGCGGACCTGTAGCAAGCCAGCCTGATTTAATACAGGTAACAATATCGTCAATAGTCGCTTGGTCGATACAGGGTTTACAAAAAGGCAGAAATTCGTCGCCCATTTTTTTTATTCCTAAGTTCTTGTGATGAGATAAATGCCGCCAATGATGACGACAATGCCGGTGAATCTTATCATGGTAATTGGCTCTCCCATAAGAAAATATGCAGCAATAGCAGTTAATATGAAGCCAATACTGGTTAAAGGATAAGCAACGCTGACATCCATTCTGGACAGCACAAGCAGCCAAACAATCACACTGACAACATAGCAAAAAAGGCCAGTGATGATATAAGGGCTTATAATAATTTTTATGCCTATCGGAATAATGTTGTTCCAGGTAAACGAAAAAGCGCCAATATGATTCATGGCTTCTTTTAAAAGAATTTGTGCAATCGTATTGACGACCATACAAAATAAAACAAGGGGGATGGTGATATTCATTGTTAAGTTCCTAAAGTTAGCGAGCTGGGTCGCTCAAGATAGACAAAGTGAGTGTGTTGGTCAAGGGAGATTTTTTAAATAAAAAACCAACCCTTTTTACAATTTAAATACGATTTTATTTTTCCAGATTTAGATCTATCAAATGATCTTTAATCTGGGTTAATACGTTGATACAGCATTCATATTCTTGTTCTGAGATACCTGTCAGAATTTCTTTTTTAAGTTTGTTGCTCGTGGCTTTAATCTGCATAATGATTGTTTCTGATTTTTCTGTTAAATAAACTTTTTTACCTCGACGATCTTTTTGATCCGGTTTTCGCAAGATCCAACCATCTTCTTCTAGACGATCCAATATACCAACAAGCGTTGCTCCTTCAATACCCATTTTGGCAGCGAGCGTTTTTTGTGAAAGAGGTTCCGGGGCTCGCGAGAGCTGCATAAGCGTTCGCCATTTTGCCTGACTTAATCCAAGCGGTTTAAGTCGTCTATCAAGGGCATTTCGCCACGCATTAGCAGTTTTGAAAAGTATCATTGGAAATAGTGTTTTATCAGAATTGTTCATCATAAAATTAGTTAGCGAATTAATTATTAGTAAGCTATCATATCAGGCATCAAAAATCAAAAGAAAGAAAATAGGGAATTTATGAAAAAAAAGATGATCATTGGAGCCATTCTGGTTTCAATTTTGTTTACCGTTATAGCGGTTTTCCACATTCGATCAGGCTCAAAATCACACTCAAGTAGAAATGCAATGAGTGTTGTAGTAACAAAAGTGGCTTTGAAGTCGGCCCCGCTATTTATAAAAACGCAAGGGGTGGTTGAGGCTTCTAAGTCTGTCATGATTCAACCGCAAGTGACTGCAGTGATAAAAAAAATAGGATTTATCCCTGGGGAAACGGTTAGTGAAGGTCAAGCTCTTTTTGTTCTGGATTCAGCAACCTATGAAGCTACATTAGCAAAATCAAAAGCAGCTTTGTCAAAGGATGAGGCTCAACTTAAGGTGGTCCAAAGAGATCAAGAGCGGTATCAAGCGTTAGTCAAAAAAGGATTTGTCAGCAAACAAGAGTACGATCAAGTCAACGCGAATGTAATTGCGCAACTGAGTACGGTGAAATCTGATGAAGCATTAATTGAGCAGGATCAAGCAGAATTAAGTTATACAAATATTACTGCTCCTATCGCTGGCAAAACGGGGAATGTAACCGTTAAAGAGGGAGATTTGGTGAATGCATCCAGTGGTCAAGCATTAGTGACGATCAATCAGTTAAATCCAATTTATGTTGATTTTTATTTGCCTCAAAATGATCTTCCAGTTTTAATGCGCTACCAAAATACGCAACCATTAAAAGTATCGATTTATTCTGAAGATCAAACACAACTGTTAGATCAAGGCGAATTAACGTTTATTGATAATACGGTTAATGCGAATACGGGAACGCTATTGCTTAAAGCCTCTTTACCTAACAAGCATAATTTGTTGTGGCCTGGTGAAGCGGTAAGTGTCAAATTATATTTCACAGTCGAAAAAAATACGTTAGCAATTCCCAGTCAAGCAATTCAGACTGATCAAAAAGGTCAATTTGTTTATGTAATTAAAGATAATCAAGCGTATGTCACGCCAATTACAGTTTTAAGACAAATCGACAAATGGACTTTTATCAGTAAGGGATTAACTGCTGACAATATGATTGCCACTGTTTTTCCGCCAAATTTACAGGATAAATCGCCAGTTGTTATTGTTCCTCCTGCGCCGCAACAGGTGCAAGCATGAATCTTTGTAAGCCCTTTATTCAACGTCCGGTTGCAACAATCGTCATCATGATGGCATTAGTCATCGCCGGTATTGTGGCATATTTTAATTTGCCGATTAGTGAATTACCTAATGTTGATTTTCCGACTATTGTGGTTAGTGCCAGTCTTCCTGGTGCAGATCCAGAAACGATGTCTACTTCTGTAACGACGCCATTAGAAAAACAATTAAGTACGGTTTCTGGTATTGATTCGATGAGTTCGGTCAGTAGTGCAGGTTCTTCAAAAATTACGATACAGTTTTCGTTAAATCGTAATATTGATGCTGCTGCACAAGATGTTCAATCAGCAATCATGCAGGTTACTCGCAAATTACCTTCTCAAATGCCTAATTCACCTACGATTCGTAAAGTGAATCCAGCCGATTCTCCTATTTTATTTTTAGCGTTAACTTCTTCACATTTAACCATGACAACATTAGATGATTATGCTGAAAATTATCTTGCGCCTAATTTATCAATGGTTCAGGGCGTTGCGAATGTGAATGTATTTGGCGCAAAACAATATGCGGTTCGAATTCATCTTAATCCGAATGCAGTAAAAAATCGCGGATTGAGCTTAAATGAGATTAGTCAGGCAATTCAAGAGTTAAATAGTAATCAATCAACAGGAACATTACAGACTGAAGGATTTTATCATTTAATTAAAGTGGATGGCGGTTTAGATAATGCGGATCAATTTGCAAATTCAATTGTGAGTGAAAAAAATGGTTCGCCAATTCGATTAAAAGATATAGCGACAGTTGAAAATAGTGTTTCTAATGATAAAGCAGTGACATGGTTTAATGATCAAAAATCGATAGTATTGGCTATTGAACGCCAGCCGGGGAGTAATACTGTTTCGGTTGTAAATAATGTGTTGAAAGCGTTGCCGGGGTTGACAGAAAAATTACCCGGAGGAACAGAGTTACATACGGTTTATAACAGTGCAGAATTTATTCAAGCCTCAATCGATGATGTTCAGATTACCTTATTGTTTGCAATTTTTTTGGTGACCATTGTTGTTTATTTATTTTTGCAGAATTTTACGTTTACTGTGATTGCCGCGTTGTCATTACCAATTTCTGTTATTGCAACATTTGCTACGATGTATTTGCTCGATTACAGTTTTGATAATTTATCTTTGATGGCGTTGGTATTAGCCGTTGGTTTTGTAATTGATGATGCGATTGTTGTTTTAGAAAATATTGTACGTTATTTAGAACAAGGAATGTCGAGATTAAGTGCGAGTTTAAAAGGAGCACAAGAAGTAAGCTTTACTGTGATTGCGATGACGACATCGCTTGTTGCGGTATTTCTTCCCATCTTTTTTATGGGAGGCATTATTGGTCGATTGTTTCATGAATTTGCGGCAGTCGTAAGTATGTCGATTTTGTTTTCAGGTTTTGTGGCGTTAACACTGATTCCCATGTTATGCAGTCGATCCCTTGAAATAAAGTCAACGCATCCAAAAAAAGTTTCTGCATTCAATACTTTCTTTATAAGATGTCGTCAATATTATGAATCTACATTACGTTGGTCATTAGATCATTATGTCGCCATGTTAAATATTGCTGCAGTCATCATTATTTTTACGGCAGTATTATTTTATTTGGTTCCAAAAGGATTTATTCCCTCGCAAGATACCGGTGTAATTTTTGGGAATGTTGAAGCCGTTGAAGGAATTACGTATCAGAATTTTGTTAATGAACAAAATTTTGCGAAAACCATTATTCAACAAAATGCAAATGTGGATTCCGTGATTTCTTCAATAGGACAAGGATCGGATGCGAGCGCAAGTACTAATACGGGACGTTTTATTATTAAATTAAAATCGTCAAGTAATCGAAAAATGAGTGCAGATTCAGTGATTCAACAATTAAGACAGCAACTATCACAAGTGGCAGGTTTACAAATATTTTTGACGAATCCGCCTTCCATTCGTGTTGGTGGCAAGTCATCAAATAGTAATTATCAATATGTCTTGCAAGGGATGAATTGGGATTCGTTAGAAAGCGCAACAACCGCAATGCAATCAAAATTATCTACAATTCCTGGCGTACAAGATGTGGATAGTGATTTACAACTTAATAATCCAGAATTGAAATTACATATTTTGAGAGATAAATCGGCTGCATTAGGTATTACACCAGAACAAATCGAGTCGACATTATATTCTGCATTTGGTCAAGAACAGGTAAGTAGTATCATGCGAGCGGATGGAAATTATGAGGTTATCATGGATATAGATCCATCTTATCAGCAAGATATGAATGCCTTTGATAATGTGTATCTCAAATCTCAAAGTAATAGTATGGTACCGTTAAGTGAGGTTGTGACGGTATCTCAAAGTGCCGGACCGTTATCGATTAATCATTATGGGCAGTTACCCGCGATCACCTTATCGTTCAATATAGCTCCGGGTTATTCTTTAGGGCATATCACTAACCAAATTGATAGCATCGCAAAACAAGTTTTACCCGTTGATGTCAGTGGGAGTTTTGCAGGAACAGCGCAGAAATTTCAACAATCGTTAACGACTTTACCGTTATTATTAATGTTTACCATTTTAATTATTTATATGGTCTTAGCGATTCTGTACGAAAATTTTATTCATCCGATTACTATTTTAACGGCACTTCCTTTTGCTGCGTTTGGCGCATTACTTTGTTTATTTATTTTTAATCAAGAGCTCGATATTTTTAGTTTTATTGGATTGATTATGTTGGTTGGTATTACGAAGAAAAACGGTATTATCATGATTGATTTTGCTTTGGATGTGATGCGGGAACAAAAAATCAGTGCAAAAGAAGCTATTATTCAAGCCTGTTCAATTCGATTTAGACCTATTATGATGACAACCTTTTCGGCAATTTTAGCGGCCTTGCCAATTGCGATTGGTTTTGGAGCGGGCGGGGAAGCAAGGCGTGGCCTTGGCATAACAGTTGTTGGTGGTTTGATTTTTTCTCAGTTTATTACGTTGTATATCACCCCAGTATTTTTTATGTTAATGGATCGATTTTTTGTTAAGAAGCGCAAGTAAGTATTTATTGCCTCATTGCTGATTTGAAATCAAAACATTCCGTTGTGTTTTTGCTAATTCAAAAATTTTTAATTGGGGAAACTTTTGGTGAATGTCTTGTAAATCCGTTAATCGTGTGACTGCAAAAATCCGTTTAGGCTTATTCCATTGCTGCCACAGTTTGTTGATATCCATGTAAATCCACTTGGAAGTATCCTGGTGTTGTGTTCCAAAATCTAATTCGCTTGCGCAAGCAACCACATCTACTTTTCCGCGAGTATAAAATGGCAAGTCTTGATAATAATGATAGAGAGAAACGATTTTATCATTTGATTTTTTTAACTGATTAATTTTAACCGCTAATGGTTTGATAGAACGATGATCAATATGAGAAATAGCGGGTAATAAAATAATTAATGATAATAAAGTGCCAATAGTCAATATTGTAAATGCGGTTTTCAAATTTTTATAAAAATAAAAACATAAAGCACTGATCATTGTGATCGAAATAAGTGTTGTAAATAAACGTAAGTGAATATAAGCAAACTCAGGATTTGCCAAGGGATAATATCGAGGAGCGTTAATAATAAAAGCAGTAAGCAAGATAGCAATAATGGGTAAAATAACAAATCCAATTCTTAAACCAATTGTTTTATTATCCTGAAAATCAGCAAAATATTTTCCAATTAAAATGGCAAGGGAAGGAAATACAGGAAGAATATAAGGAATTAATTTTGAATGGGATATTGAAAAGAAAAGTGTGATTAATATAATCGTTAAAAATAAGAATAAAGTACTTTCATTATTTTTTCTGTTACGCCATCTAAACCAATTATGCTTGATCGATTGAATTATAAAAACCGACCAAGGAATTAATCCGATAAAAATAGCATTAATATAAAAATAAAAAGGCTCATAACGATTAGCGGATAATGTGCTATAGCGTGAAAACTGTTGTTCAATAAAATAGAAATGAAAAAAGGATGGCTGCTTAAGTTGTAACAAAATATGCCAAGGTAAAGCAATCAGTAAAAATATCAGGATCGAAGAGGGGAGGTACCATTTTTTTATTTCTCGCCACTTGTTTAAAAGCAAAACCCACGTGCCGACGATCATCATCGGAAAAACGATTCCAATTAAACCTTTAGTTAATACTGCTAGGGCTGAAATTCCAAACGCAATCCAAATAAAAAACCGTCTTTTTAGGTTGTTTTCTTCTAAAGTTCCTATTTGGAAAAAAAACAAACTTGATGCAATGAGTACAGAGACAGTCATATCAAGGGTGATTAAATGGCTCATACCGAAATAGAGTAAGCTGCTGGCGAGAATAATTGCAGCGTAGAGTCCAGTCCGGCGATTATAAAATTTACGTCCTGCTGTGTAGGCGATTAAACACCCTAAAATGCCTAATGTGGCTGTCCAAAATCGCATGGCCCATTCAGAAAGACCAAAGACCATCCCGGCAATCGATTGCAGCCAATAGAAGAAAATGGGTTTTTCAAAATAGAGCACATAATTTAGATGCGGGGTGATGAAATCTTTTGAGGTGATCATTTCACGCGCAATTTCAGCATACCGAGATTCATCAGGTGAAATGAGGTTATAGCATCCAAGACATAAGAAATAAGCAAAACCAATGCCAAGCGCTAAGAAAATTAGATCGAATAGATAGGGTTTAGATCTCAATTGTTTCATGTGTTTATTATCTCAAAGAAAGAATGTGCATATTGCCATAGGTGATTATTGAAGACAAATAACAAAAAAGGGCGCCATACGACACCCTTTTTAAATTAGTTTAACTATCTCTTATATTAAGGAGCAGTTTTAACGATAGCTGGGCCGCCCATCGTGGAGTTTGAGACGACATAATAGGTTTTGCCCGCACTTGCACCTATAAAAGAAGCTGGAAAATTATCTGCTATAACCCCAATAGTATTGCTACTGTAGATGGGAGCAGGACCTGAAGCGCCAACAGCGATTGCATTGCCAACAGGCTGCATATTATTAGCCGCTTGAATCGTTGATCCAGCACCGGATTGTGTGCAGGAGCTTGGACTATAGGTTGGGAAAGTTGTACAAGTGAAATTGGTCTTATTAACAATTGTGGCAGTAGAATCCGCAAAACAGACAGCAGCTGATAAGGAAACAGCAGCGGTTAATAGGATTAATAAACTCTTTTTCATGGTAAGGGACCTCCTGAATCAATTGTTATTTTGAACGGATTATAGTGGTTGCTAGAAAATCTAGCAAATAATAGTTTGTTTCTATTGCTTTTAAACAGTTTTATTCAGCTTGAATCCCACAAATTTCATTGCTATTGTGTCGCTCTTATTCCTGTCTGACTTTGGTGTCGAGAAGTGTTGGAATGGCTAAAATAGGGATTTTACTTGTGCACAATCTAAAAAAATATTGTTTGATATCTTTATTCGCTTTTTTTGGAGTTAATCTGCCTTTATACGCAACGACACAGCAAAGTTCTAAATCGACTCAAAACATTTCAAATCAGCAGAAAATATCTTCAAAAAAAGCAGCGAAACAAACGAGCAATAATACCGATGAAATCTATTATCTGGATGATAGTAGTAGTCAAGCGTCAACTGCTTCTTCACAACCTTCAGAAGCTGACGTTATTCGAGATGTTGGCGCAACGTTTACTCGTGATGTCAATCCAAAAGATGATTATGCCAGAATAGCAAATTCTGTTCAGTATGTTGAGCCACGGATTAAAATTGATCGTCAAACTGATCAATTAGCAAAGCTTACACAGAATCGTGATAATCCTAAACCTCAAAAATATTTCCATGATTTTATTGGAGTCTCTGGTTTGGTTAATGCGGATCTAGTCGATCAAACCCGACCTGAATTTACAAAAAAACATTCTGATCGAGTGGATGTTTCAACAGCAAAGCTTAATGTTGATGCTAAATTACCAAAATTATTAGATGCCCATCTCGGTTTTATTTATGCAACTGATACAGATTATTATTATCCCTTGTCAGCGGGGCGTACTTCAACCGGAGTTAAACTGGATGAGGCATATATCACGCTAAAAGATTTTAATAAGGGGCCATTTTATATGCGTTTTGGTCAACAATATTTGCCGTTTGGTAGCTATCATCGATATCCAATTTTAAAGCCATTAACGCAATCATTATCAGAAGTACGGGATTCAGCTTTGGAACTGGGGTTGGTAATTAAAAATGGATTTTATGGAACTGTTTATGGATTCAATGGTCATCCAAAAGTGAATCATAGTGATAATACCTTAAATAATTATGGTTTTGTATTAGGGTATGCCGATTTGGAGCATAAGATTGGTTATGATGTTTCATTTGATTATTTAAATAATATGGTAGATGTCGGTGAAATTAGTCATGGTTTGATGAATAGTAAATATCATCAACGTGTGGGGGCTTATGCATTAAATGGCGATATTATGACAGGTCCTTTTGATTTTGGCGCGCGTTTTGTTTCAGCATTTAGTCATTTTTCTTCTCAAGATTTTTTGTATCAAAAACGTCCAGCGACATTGCGAGGGGCTCGGCCAAAAGCGGCTGCATTTGTTGCAGGATATACGTTTAAAACGAAAGGAAAACCTAGCAAAGTTAATTTAGGCTATCAATGGAGCCGGGAAGCTTACAATGTATCGACTACGGTTTCTGATCCTATACGATTGCCCCGAAATCGTATAAGCGCAACTTATGCTATTGAGATCATTAATCATTTCATTCTCGGGTTTGAATAC
>Ga0180009_10007540_pt1 | contig 11068 bp, 6 predicted proteins | sample OS_PC_MetaG_FD_123537 | JGI IMG/M metagenome (GOLD analysis project Ga0180009, IMG submission 123537) | Groundwater microbial communities from the Aspo Hard Rock Laboratory (HRL) deep subsurface site, Sweden - OS_PC_MetaG | ecosystem: Environmental > Aquatic > Deep subsurface > Groundwater...
GGCAAAGTTACGCTGGGGCAACTGCCGCACCTCTTCCAGGAAAGCATCGGACAGAATGCCAATATCTGGTCGCTCCAACCCGGCCAGTGCAAAAATATCCTCAACCCCTTCGGCCACCACGGCGTTGTCCAGAATCTGCTTGAGCACGGCATTTTTGCGATCCTCCGCCAGCTTTTTGTCGGCGGTGGTCGCTTTGGCAATGACCGCCTTGATGGCCTGGAAAAATGCGATCTCCTCACGTAAGGGCTCGGCTTCATCCAGCGTGCCGCACAGCGAAAATGCTTTGGTGATGTTCAGGATGGTATCGGCCCAACGTTTCTTGCCGTTTTCCAGCTCCAGAATAAAGTTAGCGGTCGGCAGCAATAACGCTGCTGCCCGGGTCCGGTAGGTGCTGTAGTCAAAGCCATGCAGCAGCCCACGCGCCACCTCCATCAGTTCCATGAGTTTGGCCAATGCTTCTGCCGCATCCAGCGTCGGTCGTCCTTTGCCGCGGTTTTCCGTATAATTGCGTAGCGCCCGGCGCAGTTCGGCGGCAATACCGAGATAATCCACCACCAACCCGCCTTGCTTGTCCCGGAATACCCGGTTTACGCGGGCGATGGCCTGCATCAGGTTGTGATCGCGCATCGGCTTATCCACGTACATGGTATGCAGGCAGGGCACGTCAAAACCGGTGAGCCACATATCGCGCACGATGACGAGCTTGAGCGGATCCTTTGGATCCTTAAAGCGTTTTTCCAACAGTTTCTTGGTGGCTGGATTGTAAACATGCGGCCTCAGCAGCTCAACATCGGCCGCCGAACCGGTCATGATCACCTTGATGGCGCCCTGCGCCGGGTCAAGGCTGTGCCAGTCGGGTCGCAACTCCTTTATGGCATTGTAAAGCCGCACACAGATCTCGCGGGTCATGGCGACGATCATCCCCTTGCCCTCGATGGCCGCCGTACGCGCTTCAAAGTGTTTCACCAGGTCCGCCGCTACTTGCGCAATCCGCGGCTCGGAGCCCACCAGTTTTTCCAGGGCTGCCCAGCGGGTCTTGGCTGCTTCGCGCAAGGCCAGGTTTTCTTCTTCCTCGAAGATTTCCTCGACCTCATCATTCAGCGCCTCTATGCGCTCCTGGTTGATGTCCAGCTTGGCCAGCCGGCTCTCATAGTAGATGGGCACCGTAGCGCCGTCGTCCACGGCGTCCTGTATATCGTAGATGCTGACATAGTCGCCGAATACAGCGCGGGTGTCTTTGTCGTCGCGCTGCACCGGCGTGCCGGTGAAGCCCACGAAGGTTGCAAAGGGCAGCGCGTCGCGCAGATGTTTGGCAAATCCGTACTTGTACTTGCCGCTCTTTGGGTCCAGGACTGCGCGGAAACCATACTGCGAGCGGTGCGCCTCATCGGCAATGACCACGATATTCGTGCGGTCGGTCAACATCGGAAACCGCTCTTCATCTCTTTCAGGGGTAAATTTTTGTACCGTGGAAAAGATGATCCCGCCCGATGGTCGCCCGTCCAGCAGCGCCCGCAACTGCTCCCGGTCTTCGGCCTGCTGCGGCATCTCTCTGAGCAGCCCGCGCGCGCCCACAAAGGTCTGGAATAATTGGCCGTCCAGATCGCTTCGATCCGTAACCACCACAATGGTGGGGTTCCGCATCTCCGGCCGCTGCATCAGTTTGGCTGAAAAACATACCATGGAAATACTTTTGCCCGAGCCCTGGGTGTGCCAGACGATACCGCCCTTGCGCGAGCCCGGCACAACCATTTTGCCGTAAGTCGCCCGCTCCTCTTCAGTAGTTTCAGACCGGGGTTTGGCGGCCGCAATCACCGTGGTCCGAACTGCCTCTCGCACCGCATGGAACTGATGATAGGCGGCAATCTTTTTGATGATCCCGCCGTCGCTTTGCTCAAACAGGATGAAGTAGCGCAGATAATCGAGCAGCAGCTCAGGGGCGAAAAAGCCGCGCACCACCTTTTCCAACTCAAACTCCAGCAACGGCCGATCGTTCTCGCTTTTCAGGGTACGCCAGGGAAGAAAACGCTCCCGGTCCGCCGTGAGCGATCCCACTCGCGCGTTCAGCCCGTCGGAAATCACCAGGGCTTCATTGAAGACAAACAGATCGGCGATCTCGTCCTTATAGGTCTGCAACTGGTTAAAGGCCGACCAGATATCGGCCTGTTCCACGGCCGGGTTTTTAAGTTCGATCACCGCAATGGGCAGCCCATTGATAAAACAGACCAGATCGGGCCGGCGCGGCTGGCGCGTGCCTTGCACCGTGAATTGGTTTACCACCAGATAGCGGTTTCTCTCCGGCGTTTCAAAATCGATCAGCCGCACCCGATCGCCCCGTTTCTCGCCCGCCTGATCCACCTCCACCGGCAGGCCGTCGATCAGGGCTTCATGAAAGCTGCGATTGTTGAGAATCATCGAGGGGTGCCTCAATTTGGAAATACGATAGACAACCTCATCCAGTGTTTGTTCCGGCACACCGGGGTTCAGGCGGCGCATGGCTTCAACCAAGCGGCCTGGCAGCAACACTTGGCGGTAATCGGTGCGCTCGGGAGTCTCGCCATCCCACGCCAAATCGGGTCCGTAACGGTACTCCCAGCCGGCATCCTGGAACCAGGTCAGACAGAGTTGTTCAAGGTGATCTTCGGTTATCATGCCCATCGTCATTGATCGCCTTTATCTTCCGATTTGATTGCTCCCAATAAATCATCCAATATTTCCTCCCTGGCATTAGCAGGGTAACCTAACCTGCGCAATACAGACCTGGCAGCGTTCCGCATGGCGGCTTTAATGCTCTCCCGTTTTTCCCAATCGACATATTGGTTTTTTGCCAGCTCTGCGGCTAATTCATTGGCAATTAGTGCAAGTCGTGCCGGCTCTACGCCGACTGCATCAATATGCCCCGCTAAGACCTGCTTCAATGATTGCATTTCATCCGGTGTAGCTGGGATCTCTGTTGTTACGACAGGTGGTTCTGGTTGTGGCGTATCTATCTTTTGCCTGCGTTCTATTTCAGTTTGGCGATAGTCAATGGCCTCTTCCGCGACCATGATATTGCAATACTCCGCAGCACCAAGCAGATCGGGGAAAAGACTTGCATGATGCACATTCATCATTCGCAAATGGCGCAGGCAGTCGGCGCGTTCCTCGTTGGGGATGTAAATCTTGCAGATGTATGTAGCCAGCTCCTTGGCTTCTTCATCTTCGGGAACTTCCCCCAACACTTCGTCTTCAAGTGAATTGATCAGAAAATTTTCAAGGGTATTTCCGTGGGAGGTATATGTAAAAAGCCCTGCTTGATTTACCAATCGGCCATGGTCATCTTTACGGGGTTCAAGCACGCTCACATCTGGACACCGATTATCTCCTTCCACATGTGATTTGTTGAGCATATAAACCGCGCGAAAGGGATTGTTAAGCTCACCTTGTCGGTCATCTTTTTCAAAGGCGAAAAACAGCGCCACATATGGCGAATAGGTCCAATCCAGAAGTGGTGTTAGCAGCCCATGATGCTGCCCGACCGACCATAGTTCATATTGCTCTTCTATCTCCACCAGTGTGCGGTCTGAGATTCGGCCACGCACAGCTCGGCGGAAAAGGCGCAATTGCGCCTCGGCGATCTCCTCAGTAATGATGCCGCGCGAGTCTAACCTTCCAAGCGAAGGTGCCAACTGCCAATCATAGCGTCGGTGACCGCGAAAAATTAATTGTGTTTTCGGACGATTGAAGAATGGTTGTTCTAAAAGTTCCGGAAGCTTACGCCAGTTCTCAATGTAAGTTACCGGAACGCGCCCGCTCACATCATCCCCCGTAACAGCAAACGCGGGCCATTCTGGAACATTATCGAAATGAGGCTGGTTTTTCGTATCGTCAGTCTGGTCGCTCATGCATCACCTTCAACCGACGCGTGCAGTTCGCCGGATAAGAGTTTAGGGAGGAGCGCGTCACGTGTTTCGGCGAGAGTCGAGGATTCTTTTTCGTTGATCCATACAATCTTTAGCATTGGGTGTACGCACTCTGTAAATTTGTCAGCAAGTTTAGTGTCAGGCACGGCAATTTTGTGAATTACAAAATCCGGCCAGTGTCCTTTGTACTCTATAAAAGGCTGCTTTCCGACGGTCGCGTAAAATACCCAGATTGTATTGACACCATTACCAGCAAATGGAAGCACATTTTGTATCGCAGAAAAAGAAAAAGGAATCAGACGCATATAGCAGGTGTGATTTGCAAAAACAGCAATCGGTTGCTCTTCGGATACGGTTATACTAGGTTCGTCATCATGATAGCCAATAATTCCTGACTTGCCTTGGTCTAGAACCGGAACCTTGCCTTTTGTGCCAACTGTCTTTTGATCGTATTTTCTGCCCACTGGTAAGCGATTAACGGTGTCGCCAATGGATCGAACTTCCCAACCATCCGGAATCTCACCAAGTTCGGAGTCCTGAAGGCTGTCGGGGAAAAGGTCCAACAACTCTGATGAAAGGCCAAGGCGACGGCAGATGGATTCGGGTGATTCACCGCTCATTTTGGCGCGGATAGGATCGAAGTCCACGAACCAGGACTTAAAAATCGCCTGAGCCATGTCTTCCAGCGTTTCGTTCATACGACGATTCAGCTCGATCTTATCGTCGAGGGTGCCGAGGATGTGAGAGATAGACCGTTGTTGCTCTAAAGGTGGTAATTTTACTGGTGTGTCCCGGAGTATCCCGAGATTAGTATGTGGCACTCCCACTTGAATAGCATTCTGTCTTATGTGTTCTTGCTGTTGTGGGGATAGAAAAACATAATAGAGAAACAACGGTTCGGCCATGGAGTGATCAGGCGTCAGCTTCATCTGACTTTGTGAAATTACATAATAATCGAAGGGGGCCTTTGGAACTAATGCGACCTGCCCAAGTGTGCCACGTTGAGTGAATATTATGTCTCCAGGTTTAGCAAGGTTTGCCTCTAGCGATTTTGCTTTTTCTATAGATACATAGGCAAATTCTCCTGATACCCAACGAGATCCCATATTCTGACCGCGGATAACTGGAATACCATGATTAACGTAATCATTTGACACTAGATTTGAGCCAAATGGGCCACCAACCAGTGCATTGCGAACTGTAGCTGCGATATTGCCCACATTAGTGTCTATCCACTCACTCATCCCCACCCCCAACGCCTTCATCGCCGGATACAATCAAATAGTCCTCGACCACATCCCACCGCCCCGCCTTGGTCGGCCCAACATGTCGGATGACACCCGCGTCCTTAAGCTTATTGACGTGATGCTGCACACTATGAAAACTCATCCGGCATTGCGCGGCCAGTTCCCTGATGCTGATGGAGGGCTGTTTCTTCAGGACCGCGAAAATCACTTCTTTAGGGTTTCTTTGTGGTTTCTTTAGTGTTTCTTTGGGAGCTTTGCTCTTTTCTCGGGTAGTTTCTTGGGCAGCGGCCTCCCCTACATCTTTCTGCTCCAAAAAGGAGGGTCGGTTGAAGGCAACGATGAACAGATTGCCGGTTTCTCGAAAAACCACGTCCGGCGCATATTTAAGGATCAGGGGCATGCCGCGGCCCCAGGCCTCCACCATTTCGATGCGTCGAAACAGGTCGGCGATCAAGGGATTGCGCCGCTGGGAGACGTTTCCCTTGCGCAGATCCGCAATGGTCAGGTTGCCATACAGCTTGCCGGGATTGCGGATTTCCACCCGGTCTTTGTATATGGCGATCTGGATGAAATCTGGGTCGTAATAGTCGCGATGGCAAAAGGCGTTGATAATGGCTTCACGAAGGGCTTCGACTGCGATTTCCGGCACATCCACCCGACGCAACCCCTCCAGCCGCATACCGATGTGGATATTTTTGAGGATGTATTTCTGGGCCTCTTCGATCAGATCGAGAATGTCACCGTTAAAATCGTGCCGGTCGATGATCGTCGAACTTTCGGTGGCCATGAACACCGCGCATCTGAGCTGAATAGGCTTGGTGCCGAAAAAGAGCCTGGCCGGATTGAGCAATCGGCCGTCTTTTATCAATTCAAGTTTTAAGAGGGCGTTTTCAGGGGTATCCCAGGATAGTTTGGCGCGCTCGACGAAGCGTTTGATTTTGGTCGGATCCAGATCAGCCGAGGTAAAACTGCCGGGTTGATTGTCCCAGCGCAACGATTCCCGGCTTTGAGCGGCAATGAAATCTTTTAGTTGTTTGACGCTCAACTGGCGATCTTCATCTGCCACCCGGATAAAGGCGCGGCCATATGCGAAATAGGGCGTATCGTCGCCCTTGAACTCTATTTTGATGCAGCGTTTGCCGGCAAGGGTAACTTTGGAAATTTTCGGAAAGATTTTAGGTTCGATATGGGCGGCGATGGCCTGGGAAAGGTCGCGCAGGGTTTTTTCGTTGACGTCAAGGCCTACGATAGAGCCGTCGCTGCGAACCCCGAACCACAAAGTGCCTGCCTGATGCTTGTTCAGGATGGCCGATATGGAGGTGAGCCCCTGCTTGAGTTCGGCCAGGCTCTTTTTCAGTTCAACGGTTTCGCTCTCCTGAAGTGGCTGCTTACCCATTTCAGATCCCCATAATGCATCTATATTTCATAGCCCAGTCCTGCCAGGTTTTTGCGGATTTCCGCCTCCAGCCGCGCACCTTCGGCGAACTGCTCTTTGAGGGTGGCGGTCAACCGCGCCATCTTCTCCTCGAACGGCTCACCATCGTCCTCCTGGGGCGGCGCCCCTACATAGCGGCCGGGAGTAAGCACATAGTCGTGCTTTTTAATCCCTTCTATCTTGGCGGCTTTGCAGAAACCGGGAATGTCTTCATAGCCCTGGCCCTTTTTCCAGGCACTGAAGGTGTCGGTTATCCTGGAGATGTCTTCGGGAGCAAAATCGCGCAATACGCGGTCTTTCATGTAACCCAGATTGCGGGCATCGATAAAAAGGGTTTCGCCCTTGCGGGAGCGAAAGCCGTTTCTTTCCGCCTTGTTGCGGGTGAGAAACCAGATGCAGGCCGGGATTTGGGTGTTGGTGAAGAGCTGGCCTGGCAAGGCCACCATGCACTCCACCCGGTCGGCTTCGATAAGCGCCTTGCGGATCTCGCCTTCGTTGTTGGTGTTGGAACTCATGGAGCCGTTGGCCAACAGCAAACCCAGGCTGCCGTTTGGAGCCAGATGGTAGACCATGTGCTGCAGCCAGGCAAAATTGGCGTTTCCGGTGGGCGGAATTCCGTATTGCCAGCGTGGGTCGTCATCGCGTACGCCGTCTTTCCAATCCTTCATGTTAAAGGGAGGGTTGGCCATGATAAAGTCGGCGCGCAGGTCCGGGTGCAGGTCGCGGGCAAAGGTATTGGCCGGTTCCTTGCCGAAGTCAAACTCCATGCCTCGAATGGCCATGTTCATGGAAGCCAGCCGCCAGGTGGTGGGATTGGATTCCTGGCCGTAAATCGAAAGTCGGCCGATGCGGCCGCCATGTTCCTGCACAAATTTTTCCGATTGCACGAAAAATCCGCCGGAACCACAGCAGGGGTCGTAAACCCGGCCTTGATACGGCCCAAGCATTTTCACAATAAGGGTCACGATGGCCTTAGGCGTGTGATACTGCCCGCCTTTTTTACCTTCGGCAAGGGCAAACTGGCCGAGAAAATATTCGTACACATGGCCGAGGATGTCCTTGGCCTTAAGGGTTTCGTGCTGGAAAGGAATCTCGGCAATCAGATCAATGAGGCTCGGCAGCGTGGCGTCGATCTGCTTTCTGGCATAGTCTTTTTCCAGTACCCCTTTTAGCCTGGTGTTTTCCTTTTCAACCTCATCCAGGGCATCGTCAAGCAGGCGGCCGATGCCTTTAAACTCATACTCGCTGGCCTTGCCGTTTTTGACCTGGAGCTTGGTGCCCACCGCTACTTTGGCGTTGTTCCGGATAAAATCCCAGCGCGCCAGGGCCGGCACCCAGAAGACGTTCTTTTCAGTGTAATAATCCCGGGCTTCCAGTTCTTCGGTGATCAAATCGTCGGCAGCGTCGCCTAGGAAGTAGTCGTGTTTGGGATCTCGGAAGTTGGCTTCGAGTTCCGCCCGGCGTTCCTTGAAAGCATCCGAAACGTACTTGAGAAAAATCAGGCCGAGGACCACATGTTTGTAAACCGCCGCATCCACATTGGCGCGCAGCTTGTCGGCCGTTTTCCACAGATGTTTATCCAGATCGCTGAGAAATTGTTGCTCGTCTTGCTTCATAAAATGTTTGTTTCCTGTAAATGGTCTGTTCTGAACAGCCGAAATATATCCGAAATACCCTTTACTGCGCGGAAAAGAAGGGCGATAATGACAACTTCTACTAACTCACCGGTAAAATCCAAAAGGCGCCCCAGAAACACAAAACCCCACCTCTCGGTTTGAGAAACGGGGTTTATTATCCATATAGCCTCTCTCCCTTTGTTAAGGTCGACGAAAACTATCAAATGTGCAATTTAAGTATCATTAACATGATGATTGTCAAGGATATTATAATGTTCTCAGTTATCCGTAGTTCCAGGTGTCGCAACAATCCAAACAACATTATCTTTGATTTTATAAAAAAAACGGTATGGCGTTATGATCACCTCCCGAAAGGGAAGTTCAGGAAATTCCGGCAGGATTCTTCCGGACTCAAGAAAGTCCTCGAGCCTTCGTAAAACTGTTTCGGAATGCTCTCGAAAACTTATTGCTGCAGAAGGTTTATCCCGCCGAATATATGCGAGCGCCGATAGAAACTGGGCTCTGGCAGATGGCGTGAAGCGGACTTTCACGATGGCTCCTGGGATAGGAGTAAATCGGCTTCAGCAAGAACACTATCAAGATCATAACCCTCGCCTATCTCTATTTCCTTATCTCCCCTGGCCAAAAGCCGAAGGAGCTCTTTATCGTGTTCAGATTTTTCATATGCCTCGACACCGATTATAACGGCCGCTGCCCGCCCTCTTTGCGTAATGATAATAGGTTCCTTGTTGTCTCGTAATTTTTTCAGTACCTTGGCTGCATCCTGCCTCAAATCGCTTACCGGAAGGATATTCATTAGTTTTCCCATAGCGTACCTCCTATTGTACTTTTACATGTATCACCAATTGAGGTATAACGCAAGGGTTTAATTCCCCGTTGGTACCCCCCCGGATCTGCCGTAAGACTCCCGGAGTTTGACAATTTGGCGGCAGCAAGACAATAGGCCGCTTCACCAGATGCTTGAAAAATCGAGCAATCTCTTTGATATTTCAGTGAAGAAGGTTGCCGGAAGGGATATGGGCAAGCAACTTCATGCCTGCAAAAGGACGGATGGGACGGGACTCTCTTGAGTTTTTTGCACTGACAAACAGCTATACCCGGCCCCCGCTCCACCTCAGCTTGGACTTGAGCACATCGAAATAGTCCTGACCCGGGATGGTGATCATGTGAATGGGATGCTCGTCCCGGCGGACGGTAATCGTATCGTTTTCATCTATCTCGAGGCCGGCCTGGCCGTCAAAAGTCAACAGGATATCCGCAGATTTTTCCTCCAGTCTGACGGTAATCGTAACCGAATCCGGAACGATCAGCGGCCGGTTGGTAAGGGTAAAGGGACTGATGGGGGTCATGATGATGCCGGGCACATCCGGATGAATGACCGGGCCGCCGGCAGCCAGAGAATAGGCGGTTGAACCGGTGGGTGTTGCAATGATCAGACCGTCGGCCCGATAGGTGGTCAGATAGTGCTCATTGATAAATGTTTTAATTTGCGCAAGTCTTGCCAGGGCCCCCTTATTGATGACGACATCATTGAGTACCGTTTCACTGATGCTTTCGCGGCCCGCCCGGTCCACCGTAACCTTCAGGCGCATCCGGGGTTCGGTTTTGAATTCATTTTTTAAAATCGCCTCGGCGACCCGGAATAGACTCTCTTCAGCCGTTTCCGCTAAAAACCCCACCTCCCCGAACTTCACCCCCAAAATGGGGATTTTCCGGTCGCCGATCCAGCGAACCGCACTCAGGAAGGTGCCGTCCCCGCCCAGGACAAAAACACAAAACAAATCCGCCGGGGCCTGTGTTTTCCGGTGGGCTTTCAGCCTGCGGTCAGGAGGCGCGCTCTCTTTTCTGACCACGCGAACTTTTTTCGAGCCGAGCCACCTTTCAAGCTCATCGGCCTTTTGAATGGCCTTGGGATCGATTTTGACTACCAAACCAATTTTTTTCAAAAAAGTCTTAACTCCTATTGATTGCTGATAAAGTTATCGGTCAGACTTATGAATATGGTTCTTTTCCCAATACTAATATATTCACTCAACCGCAAGTAATATTTGTTCATATGCAATCAGATTCTTTTATCTTGACGCAGCTATTCCTTCTTATTATATAGAGCATGCTGTTGTTTATTAATTAACTATAAATTCGGGAGGATTGGCTATGATTAAGAAACATTCTAAAAAATCATTTTATTTGGCATTCGTGATGGTATTGGTAGTGATGACAGCGGGGTTTTCATTTTTTTCATGCGGCGAAGCTGAAAAACAGGTTGAAAAAAAAGAATTGGAACCAATCAAACTTGCAGTCGTGGGGCCCCACAGCGGCGACCTGGCCTCATATGGAATCCCGACCATCAAAGCTGCCGAGCTTGTAGTTGAACATAAAAATGCAATGAACGGTGTTAACGGCAGAAAGATCGAACTTCTTAAGGAAGATGATGTCTGCAAACCGGAGGTTGCCACCAATACGGCCACAAAAGTGGTCGGCGAAAAAGTTCATGCCGTCCTCGGACACATTTGCAGCGGCGCCACTAAAGCTGCGCTAGGTATTTATAAGGATTCCAAAATTATCGCCATGTCTCCTTCAGCGACCAACCCGGCCTTGACGCAAAGCGGCGATTATCCCAACTTTTACCGAACCATCGCATCCGATGATGCCCAGGCTCAACTCGAAGTCGACTTTGCCCTCGATGTTTTAAAGCTAAAAAAGATTGCGGTCCTTCACGACAAAGGCGACTATGGCAAAGGACTTGCTGAGTTCGCAAAGAGTTTTTTGGAAAAAGACCGCCGGGCCGAGGTGGTACTTTATGAAGGAATTACACCCGGTGCGGTAGATTATTCAGCCATCGTTCAA
>Ga0180009_10007541_pt1 | contig 11067 bp, 18 predicted proteins | sample OS_PC_MetaG_FD_123537 | JGI IMG/M metagenome (GOLD analysis project Ga0180009, IMG submission 123537) | Groundwater microbial communities from the Aspo Hard Rock Laboratory (HRL) deep subsurface site, Sweden - OS_PC_MetaG | ecosystem: Environmental > Aquatic > Deep subsurface > Groundwater...
CAGTTGCTACAGGTTCGGCTTGTGTTTCGTGGGTTCACTCCGATTACTTCTCCACCGCATGTCACTGCCTTGTAGGAGAGCATCGAGGCAAATCTTGCCCACGAAGCATCGTGAATGTGTTTAGTAGGAGGTCTTGTAGGAGGTCTTGTAGGAGGTCTTGTATGGGGTCTTGTAGGAGGTCTTGTATGGGGTCTTGTAGTAACATACTGGATTACCATACCATTAATCATTATTGTCGGCGAAATACTATTCTTCCTAGACAAGACTCAACCCAAAAACAAGAACAATACTTTATCTCACACGTTCTGGCATAAAACCGAATCCCTAATAGAATCCACCATAATCGTAGTGAACGCGAGCAACCTAAACCGACTAAACATTCCCACACTAATACTAGAAAACTATGTGCAAATACTAGAGTGGATACATACCCTAACCCAATGGACGGTAATACTAGTAGGCATACTAGGAATAGGATACGTTTACCTAAAGATAAACGCAAAAAGATACGACAGGTGATGAAAGATGGATGAGCTGGAAGGAAGCCTAAAAATATTTCACGCGATAGGCGGACTAGTAGACGAACTCGTGAAAAACGTGAAGACTGAACGAGAATGGATAAAAAACAATTTCAAGAAAAAAACATAGCCAAATCGTCTAATTCGCCTTAGTCAAAAGAATCGCCAAGAATATAAGTTAGTCACTACAAAAAAAAATAGGAGGATGATGGAAGGATGAAAGGATTATTGCATGAGCTGGGTAGAAGATGGAGTTATAGCATATTGGGTGTCGTGTATGAGCGTGATAGCGTATACTTTAATGAGTTGAAGAAAGCTCTTGAAGGTATACCGCCGAAAACCCTGTCAGACCGGCTTAGAGGATTAGTAAAGGAGGGTTTAATGAGGAGGAAATATGTTTTTGAACAGGGGAGGCATAGGACTGAATACACTCTCACAGAAAAGGGGGTCGCCATATATGAGACAATCCTCTCTTGGAAATAATTTAGGGTAAGGGTAGTCTTTTCCGTATTTTCCGCAGGAGAGGTTGCACCAACACATACTCTAATATCTTGAACACTATTACGGCACTCGCGAGAGACAACAGTATGCCGACTATCAAGCCTGGAATACCATACTTTAGGAATAATACTGAGGCTATAATCTCTTCCAAGGGATTAGCCAAGATTATGAGGATTAGGAACTTGACTTTATACAAGTAAAGTAAGACTGTAGCCAGAATCCTAACCTTCAATATCCACACTACAATCAAGGCAAACAAAGCCCCTAAACCCAGGTGACGCCACCTTAACTGAACCATTATATGTTTGTTATTACCTCCATTATTTGATTAAGTCTATTGCCGCATTCGCTACTACGACAACCACAACAATCTCCCGTATTTCAGGGTAAAACCATAATACCCCCGCCGCCAGGCAGGGTTGTTGTCGAGCCCTCACCCAAAGGCGGTATGATGGGACGGTTCATGTAAATGCACGAGCCCGCCATGAAGATTATTATGACTATCGCCAAGACAATCCACAACCACGAGTTATTGGAGTTAACCATTAGTGTCCCTCATAAATGTTTCATATATCCTGAACTGGTGAACACTTTCTTTAATATTTTAATGCCCCATAATGCGCCAGCAGACAATGGAACGATGAGTATGTAAAACCAGAGGGTATATTCTTTAAGCACATAATCGTTTATCCAATGGCGTAATCCATCATGGAATGTGTATGTTACAAGAAAGGCTAACAACCCAAAAGGTAGGATGATGAGGAAACGATTGAAAACACTGCCTAGAGGATTACCTTTAGCCATAAAATAATATTAGATTTAACTATTTAAAAAGGGTTATGGGGGGTATCCTAACCCCCTTTTTTTCTTGATGGATGTTGTAGACATCCCACTAATGGAGTGAGGTGATTATGCTAAAGGTTTTTTAATCGCACAATTATTTTTACCATGATATTGTGGATGTTTTTGAACGCTTGTTTTATCCTGAATTCCTTTTCCTGCCTGAATGGTGGGTAAGTGACCTTCAGGTTATGTTGCGGAATGCTTTTCCTGTCCCGAAGGAAAGTATCTATCTTATACTTGATATATCGTGGATACCGTATGGTCGTCTTCTTCCAATTCAATCTCCCCCCTCCAACGTAGCCTGTGGGAGAGTCTGCGCCAGTTCCGCGGCATTACGCAACATGCTCAACCGGATTTCAGGCTGACCCTTGCCCTTCCCAGCCTCCATAACGCGGATAGCATCCTCCAAGGTCATTGGACCCGTGAAGGTTTGAGTCCACATGAGGGGGTCGAGGTTCAGGACATGCCACGTGGTAGAATACTTGCTAATCCTGCACAAAAAATATTTCTTGTCAACATCCAGTTTCATGTCGTCTGGCATCCTGCCTTCCAAGCCCGTCTGACCGGAAGACTGTAGCTCCTGCCGCAGGATATTCCAAGCCATAGTCACGCCGTCACTAAAGTTTCTGGGCTTACGATACTTGTCTACCGCAATATCCATGCCACGCTTCCGATACTCGTTAATCCATAACGTGTTTTCAGATGACGGCTTGTCGATAGTATGCAAGATGTCTTTCAATGAAAACTTGTTTTCACTATCCAAATACAATACTAATGCCGCTAATGCGATGAGTATGGCAGCCACCAGGTAGACTGGATTATCGGTAGCCTTCCACACTAGGAAGCCTCCCACCAGCAGTAGTAGGGACACTACGACTGCGATAAGCGTCAGATTATTCACTTTTCCGCCTCACCTCTTGGTGATGTTTCTAAGGATACTTTGCCGGAATCATCCTTCCCCTTCTTCAAGGACTCTAATTCCGCAGTCTTCCGAAACATTTCCAGGAAGGTCGCCCTATCGTAAGGCAAATCTAGGATGTGGCGGGATATATCAACCTCTTCCTCCAGGCGCAACACTTTCTTCTGCAACCTGATGTTTTCGTTCTCATACTGGCGGACTAATGGGAAGGCGCGGCTGTCCGCATACAGTATGAAAGGTATTTTTTCTCCGTCCCCGCTTTTCGGGCTGAACTCGCCTTTTACTGCTAGGCGTTCGTTGACGGGCTCGTTGAAAGGGAACGTCTGCTGGTTCATCAGCTTCCTCTTTAAGGGCTGTAGCTCATAATTCATCAAGCCGTTTTCAGTAGGGTCTTTATCGACGAACAATCCTATCACGGGGTCGGGTTTTTCCATGAAATTTATTATGATAGTCTCCTGGTTTCTGCCTTTCCGTATCTTGTCTTGTATTCGTTCCCTCTGGTCTGGCGTCATGCTCTTCCCGTATTTTGGCACCCCCATGTTTTTGTGCGCGTATTCTAGCGCGAATATGATTACTCCTATCAATACTATGCCGAGGGGGTAGCAGGTGTTCACACGCGCACCCCCTGTAGGCGTTCCACTATTCCGCCACCATACCTGATGATTACTCCCACAATAATCCATGCGAAACTCGTGTAGACTGTAGTATCCATCTCTTTCTCGCCTAAACGCTCGTCGTCCGCGCGGAAGCGGATGATGCACCCGTAATTAATGTTTTTCGGGAAGAAACGGTGGTTGGCGAGCAACAATATTTCCTTGCTTGCCCCCTGAATGTTTTCGCTTATGTCTATCGTGTTGGTTGGCACCGCATCCAAGAATTTTAGTTCCACCAGATGTTTTATTATGTCGTAGGCTCCTTGAGTGTCTGTCTGGCATAATGCTACGATGCTTTGGCTGGTGCGCCCGCCTTGCATGAGGAAATACACTTCATCCTGTTTTAAAATGTTTTCAATGCACGCTTTTTCCACTCCGTCCAGCTTATCCCAGCGTTTAGCGTATTCCGCGTAAAAGCTTTCATGGCATGATGCCTGATAAGACTTATTCAATAAGTTATATTCAGTCTGGAGTCTTGCGTGTTTTCCTTCTAGGCTTTGCAGTCCCGCGTCCGCGATAAAGTATTGTGTTCTTACCGCATCTATCTCGCCTTGCATTTGGTTGCTTTGATTCCTGCATTCCTCGCGCATACTATTAACCATCGACTCATACAGGTTGGACTTGTCGGTTAACATACTATTCATGGAGGACAAGTCGTTTACCCTGCTCTCTCGTTCTGTTGCCTGGACTTTATAGGTTTCCCTGTCTATCCGACAGTTGGTGAAATCGTTTATGCATAGGTCATAGCTTGCTTGTAGTATGGTGATGTTGACAGTATAGTCGTGAAGATTATCTTCACACACACTATAATCGTCTTCCAAGTCATCATAGTCTTCCCGCAAGTCATTTAATGTTACGTTACAGGAGTTAAAGTTAGTCACTACACTCGCGTAAGCTTCCGTGCACTCCACCAACGTAGTGAACCCTGACACACATCCTGTTAACGCAACCAATGTTAACAAGCTAACCAAATCCTTAATCATTTCTATCTTTGACTTCCCATTCAAACCAAGTGTTCAATTCCGTACCATATTCACGTTGGAAGGTATTCTCGCAATAGCACTTCTGTTCTTTAGCATCCCACACATACATGAAGTTTAGATTATTTGAAAGGCACGTGCTCTCGCACGCAAGCTCTAAGTCTCCGCTATATTTCCCTCCAAGAGTATAGCCTACGCCAAATGAAAACACCAACCCTATAAACGCAAATAATATTAGGATGTATAAGAATTCAGTCTTCAAAAAACCCTTTAATAGTCTCACCTCCTCATCATGCAATTCCTTACCTTTTTTATCCAATTCCTCACGCATATTATCAACCTTCTCACAATCCATCATTCATCACCTCTCCTTAAAACCGTTTAGACCCTCATCTCTGTTATATGCTTCTCCAACTTCTTTATGACATCATCCCTCCCAACCAACTGAAATTTCAGGTTGGTGATAATCTTGTTCTGCTCCTCCACCTTTTCGAACACAACCTTAGCCATCATGCTTTTCATAAAATTTCCTGCAAACTTGTCCAACACCATGTCTCCGATAACAGTCCTGGAGAATGCGACAAGCTCGGTGTTAGTGTAGGGAGAGTCTTTGACTATCGGCTTGGGCTTAGTAACCTTCTTGCACGCTAGACATAAGTAGTCGTGGCTTTTATTCAACACAAGCTTGATACTGCCGCAGTTAGAGCATACTTCAGGCTTTATGTTACGCGTGATATAATAATAGTCTTCCATCTCATACAAGTATTTCCGAAGATTACTGTTATCCATGTCACTTATCCGCACTAACTCTTTTACAGTATACGGCTGATTAATCTGCGCCAAAAGAATCATAAAATTCATTTTAGTGGATGCTTTAAAAAAATTTTCTTCAAATTCGGGAACAAAAACGTCAAGACCAGACTCTATCAGTATTTCTTTAGCTTCACGTATCCCATCGTTGAAGAATTCCGTCAGTAACCTAAGCCTACTCATCTTTGCACTGTTACTCCCCCTAAAGATAATATTACCTTTTAATCCTTTATAAAGCAGATGAAGGCATTAGTGCGCCAAATAATCCTCTAGCCTTGACTTGCACCATGAATTCACCAGCAAAAGCTAGGGTGAATACTACGGCAAATAACGCTATCAAAAGTAGTGATACGTCCGGTTTGGGAATGCCAAACGAGCCGATGTATCCGAAAAGATTGTGGACTGCGTGCAAGCCGAACGCGAACATGATGCTGCCGAACACGTAGGAGCCGATGATGAAGAGGAAGAGGTTGAATAGGAAGGCTCGGAACAGTAGGGGCATTAGGTCGTATGTGGACTGTTGGGTTAATGAATAGTACGTGAAATAATGGAATCCTGCGAACGTGGCTGAAGTTAATACTGCTGAACTGATTGTGGCAGTGAACACGCCATACTTTGACAGCAGAATCTTCCGTATGGTGGGGAAGAGTATTGCCACGAACACGACGGTCTCGCCGAGGGGGGCGAAGTATGTTAGGAAGCTGAAGCTGCCACCCACACTCTGGAATGCGAAGAATCCGCCGGAAAAGCTGAGGTTGGCGGGGACTGTCTGGATTAGTATGAACGCTAGGGCTCCGGCAGCACCAGCGTATAGTGCGCGCCAGTAGCTTCCAAGACTAACGAACTCTACGTAACGGGGGTAGGCTTTAGATAAGAGTATGCCGAATAATGCTATGAGGAATAATGCCCAAGTATTGTTTATGACGTCGAAGGCTGCTCCGCCGGAACGTTCCCCCAGGAATCCTAGGAATAGTGCGATGGTGCTGATGAAGACGATGAATGCTAACACGAATCTTGTGAAGTCCGTTTCACTCCAAGGGTCTCCGAAAGCCATTACATACCTATTATATTTTAAGGATTAAAAAGGGGTGACGTGCAAGTAGAATGCTAGCAGCAGGAGCATTACTGCTGCGATAAGGAATAATATGCCTTTGGGATTAAAGTATTTGAAGACTAAAAGCAATCCTATAAAGGCTAATAGGAGCGTTAACGCCAACACTATCAATGTTTCGGTGGAAGGCGTACGCCACAAGTCTTGCGGACGATTCAAGTATTGGGTGGCATTAACGTCCAAACTTACTGAAGGATAATATGTTGTAGGACGGTTGGCGTACGCGCGCTGAACGTCAGTCCTAACCCCAAAATTGATTGTCAGATTAGGTTGCTCGGTGTCTAACAATAGTTTTCCCGAAAAATTGTGTGCGCAACCCGGCTCGAAAACAAACTTGTCGTGCAACAATGGTATGCCGTTGAAGACTGCCTGCACTTCCACCACCTGCCCTACGAACAGGTCGGTTGACGGGTCGGGCGTCTTGTTCTTACAATTAAGTATCGCTATATAGTCTACGTAACCTAACTTGCCTGCCACGTACGACTCTTTTCTCACGTAAACGTTCAAATCAAAATTATCGTACACGCTGGGCTCGTGAAAGAATTCTATTCCACTAGCTGAAGCTACCAGCAACAGTAAGCCTATTATCCCCCATCTCATAATTATTTTACTTGAAATACTTGGTGTACACCCATTGGGTTACTGTGATGAATACTGCTTCCACCACATGCAAGTATACGAGTATGCCTATAAAGTATAGTATTGCCAGCGGTATGGCTACCGCAACCATCATTAAAGACATGGATATTATAGCCCGCAACAATGAGATTCCTGTCAGGAGTAATGTTAGTATGAGCGCATACTTCACGTTACGCTTAACAGTAGCACTCTTAAACAAGCCTCCCAAACTTTTAGCGCCCAACGCAATCAGGTAGGGTACACCACCCAAGACTACCATAGCGAGCGCGTAAAATCCTATCCCCCCTAAAGCCAGTCCGAACAATACTGTTGAATCCATCTTACCTTAAAACCTCCTCTTGTATATCACGTATCCTAATAGTAGTAAGCCTCCAACCACCAAACCAATCCCCAGATAGTCGACAAGCTTACTCCCACCCTTGATTAATACTAATCCTTCGGGCGTATCAACGTTTGCTAATTGAGCATAAGGTATGCATGTTCCATCCTTGATTGTTCCGCCAACACAAATGTTGGTTTCCTCAATAGGCAATTCTTTCAAGCAAGCAGTACCTTCATCATTCTTATAGGTTCCGGGAGGGCAAGGCTCATCCATTATCGTATAGTTGATGACTTCAATGACTTCTCGCGGAAGCACGCACTTGCCGTCCTGTAGAGTGGTTCCTTCAGGACAATCTCCTGGAACAATAATTATGGGAGTGACACAGTAGTTGCCAACCTGTGTTTCACCTTCACTACAATTTTCCGTAATCTTTAAACGCTCACACTGGTCTGTAACAAAATTATATACTCCACCATCACTACAGGTTATGTTAGCGTCTTTGAAACATAAGTCTAAGTCAACATCATACAAGCTACCTTCAGGACACTTCTTCTGTTGAGGCATATAGTAATAGCATGTTTGTGTTGGAACATCATATAAGCCTTGTATGAAGACTCCGGGTTTATATTCTAGGGGTGCGCAGGCTGGAGTGCCTTGAACGGCACAAATATGTCCGTTCCACGTGCCTTCAGTACAAATATGTAGTATTCCAGGGTAGATGATACACGTTAGTTTATCCAAGTCTCTGACAGGAACTATGAAGCATTGTCCGTTTGTTGGCTGGCTACCGTCAGGACATACCCCACTATCGCCAACAGACACGTTCACGGGGTCGCATACTAATGAAAGTTGATTATTAATTCGTATTACGTAAAAGTATGTTTCAGTCATCCCGACAGGCACGGTATGTGAACTTCCATCCACCAAGTCTTTGTATACATTACTGTCTGTGGTTATTGACCGATTCCACGCGTCAGTCACAATCATGGGGATGCTCGCACAAAAATAGTTTGGAGGATATTTAAGGGAATATATGTTTACTTGACTACCCTGTGCGAATGATTGGGATACAAGCATGTACCCAACCTTAATTGGACAGTCAAATTCCCTGTAATGTGCTGTTGTGGGTATAGTGTCTCTCGCAACCTGCTCCTCCTGCATGAAAGAAGGTTTCAAACATATTTCCACCTCGCGTTCGCTAGTGTCGAGAGATTTACGGTGTTGGAATTCATATCCATCATTATACCCGTAATTTAATCTGATGTATCCCCACTCAGACTCAAGGATGTTGTATCCAAATACTTGTCCTTGGGTAAGGTAGTTGGGGAATTTGGCTATGGAAGTCCATGTTGTCCCTGAAGACGTATACTCGTATCCTCTGAATTGTTCAAGCGGCTTGCCTGTTTCAGTCCATATTGGCGTTAAAGTTATCACTGAATTTTGTTCGCCTAACCTCACGCTATTGAGTTTTACGCTATTGAGTTTTACGCTGAACTCTAGGCTGGTTGGTATTACGAAGTGGACGCACGCATCCTGGTCTAACATATTAACTGGAGGATAGGTTGGTCCTTCATTAGAGGATAATGGTGTAACTCCAAAACTTCCGGTTAAATCATAGTCTGCATAGTTTTCGTGCACGTTCTTTATCACAATATGGGATACCTCATTATCGTAGGGTAGGAATACTGTTAACGCTATGATTCCTGACGAGTCTAAGAATCTTAGTGCGCCCACGGTAAGCAAGAGTATTCCAAGTGCTGCGAATATCTTCAGGTTTTTAGACTTCCCTATTTTCATAGTAGTAGTGAAAGTATTATGATTCCGATTAATCCTCCAAGTAATAAGCCATAAGTAAGGTCATTATTATTGTCTACTATGATACCGCCCCCACCCCCCTCAAGTGTTGATGTTGTGGCTGACACGTTCTGCCCATATTTGAGGGTAGAGGAAGTATACTTTAAGGTGGATGTTGTAGACGTCAAGGTAGAGGAGGTCGTAGACTTCAATGTTGTGGACGTAGTGTCTTCAGTATACATGCACTTGTATGTACTTAGGCAAGAGTCGCCAGATATTGAACAGTCACTATCACTACAACACTCTGCATGTTTTTTAGTGGTTTTTGGTTTAACATAGGAAATCCATTCACTACCAGTCCACTCACATATCAAAATATCCCTACTAAGGATGTAATCTCCACCAGATACGCATGAAACAAGCTCCCAATCAGGAAGCTTATTACATTCAGATGGTCTGTCAGTAGATAATGTTGTAGTAGTCACTAAGGGTAAGGTTGTGGTAGTTGGAGCTTGAACACGAAAATTTAGGGATACTGGTTCACTTTGGATGAAGTAGCTTCCACTAATAACCTTGCAAAAAATGTCATAATCCTTTTGAACTACCTGCGCAGTAAAGCTATATATTGCATCATCCATGTCATCTGGAATATTCCAAGAGCCAGTCCAAGTAAGAGTAGAAGGTGATTTAGCAGAATACCCTCCATCCCAAATTTTACCATCATACGAACGCTTAACCTTCCATCTAACATACAGATTTTGTGGTGCAGAATAGCAATCATCATCTGGCAGGGGCGGGTCAACATAATCAAAATCCACATTAAAACGAATAAACCCTCCAGGCACCACTGGAGTACCATCATCAATATCAACAATACCAAGTGGGGGAGAATAATCGCATAACATGTTACCTCCCCTAGTAGTCTCGCAAGAGTATAGTAGGGAATACAAGTCAGTGAGAATATTAGCTGACGCTACTCCCGTTAACAACAAGATTAGGATAATGGGGAGCAGTCTCCTCAACTTAAATCACCTTCTTATATCTCAATGATATTAGGAATACTATTATCATGCCCGCGATAAGAGTGAAGTATGCTTCAGTATACGAAAAACACTTACTAAAGTAATAGTATCCTTCACACATGCCTCCACCACCACTCTTAACACAAACACCCTTATCATTACACTCCAACCCTTCTTGACATAAAGTATTTACTCTTTTCCCCAATACTTCATCATAGCCGCTACAACAAGACTGATTCACGCCACCACAAGACTCCTTAACGGTTGTTGTAGTCACACCAAGAGGTAAGGTTGTTGATGTTGTAGCATCCTTCAATGTTGTTGATGTTGTGTCTTTAAGGGTTGTTTCTGTCGTCTTTAAAGTAGTCGTTGTGACTGTGGGTTCTCCTATAAAGAATGTGAAGGAGTCAACATTACTTACCGCCTGACCTCCAACAAAAAGTTGACCATAGATTGTGTAAGAACCTGGCTGCATGTTTTTAGGGAACTGGTACACTTTACCTATTCCCACGACAGCATGATTTGGTAGTATAGTGAAACTTTCAGTATAAGAGTCTACTGGTGCTAGTCCAGTGAAAGGCGGTGAAGGTACGTCCTCTCCTGAAACAATCTCAACCCTAAAATATCCTTCCCTTTGCATTAAAGAGGATTGAACGTTAAGTTGGAATTCAACTCCCACTTGCCCGTCACCATTACCATAATCCACTATCCCGGTCGCAAGAAGTGGGTTAGGCTCACACATTTTACCGCCAGAAGACGTAGGATAACATCCTGTTATCGCCCCAATAATGTCGTCTATCCAGTTGGCTGACGCTGTTCCGATTAGTAAGAGTATTATTAATCCCGTAAGTATCGTGCTTCCTGCTTTCATCTTTGATTTCACTCCTCCAAATAATTATTAGGATTGTGGCGGGTGTGGTAGGGGGGATTATGAAAAAACCCCTCCCTGCTATGG
>Ga0180009_10007542_pt1 | contig 11066 bp, 6 predicted proteins | sample OS_PC_MetaG_FD_123537 | JGI IMG/M metagenome (GOLD analysis project Ga0180009, IMG submission 123537) | Groundwater microbial communities from the Aspo Hard Rock Laboratory (HRL) deep subsurface site, Sweden - OS_PC_MetaG | ecosystem: Environmental > Aquatic > Deep subsurface > Groundwater...
TAATCTCTTCTGCGCTGGACTGGTAAGGAATCGGGTTATTCCCCCACCAGTATTTGGGCAGAAGATCTGACGGGGTTTTTTCCACGATAAAAAACAGGATCACGGGTTTATCCTTATTGGCATTGATGATTCTGGCATCAATCAATGTTTTTTCAAGCAGATTGATATCCACTTTGGATTCAACACCCACAAGGTAATAGCCGTTATTTTCAATTCCGCCAAGGACACGATAGGTAATAATGTAATCCTTGGTACGGGACAGGATCTGATCATAAAAAAAGTCCAGCTTTGATGCAAACACCTGTCTTGAGACCAGTGTGCTGAAAGCATTCTGAACCGCTATGTCCAGGGCGTCTGATTCTGCCTGCTGTCGGGCCTGCTGAATATTATGATTGACAATCATCCTTTTGCCCGTGGTCACACCCGTTAATACGTCAGCATCTCTTGCCGCACTTGCCGGCAAAGACATGAACAGGGCACTGGCAATCAAAATAATAAAACCCAGAGCTGTTGTTTTCTTAATCATCCTTATTATACCTTTCTTTCAATGGAATAATCTGCGATCAGGCACAAAAGCTGTTTGGATTGACCATCGGAAAATCCATTCAAACACGCTTTTGCTTTTTTAACATGATCTTGTGCTCTATCCTTAGTATATTGAATTCCCTTGTATTCATATAATTTTTCCTTTAATTTTTCAAAATCATCCGGGTTAAACCGTGGTGCCGCAATCATATCCTTCATCCATTTTCCATCCTCAACAGAGGCATTGGCAAGACTGTGGATCAGTGGCAGAGTGAGTTTTCCTTCCCGCATATCTGCACCCGGATTCTTCCCCAGCTCTTTGGCACTTGCCGTGTAATCCAAAAGATCATCAGCCATCTGAAACGCCATTCCCAGGTGAAACCCGTACTGGCTGAGGGCCGCCTCTTTTTCTTTTTGCGCCGCGGCAAGAATGGCACCGCTCTGGCAGGCGCCCTGGATCAAAACAGCTGTTTTTCTTTCAATGATCTCAAGATATTCTTGTTCGGAAAGATCTAATTTTCCTTTTTTTGCCAGCTGGTCTATTTCCCCCTGGGACATGTCCCGGGTTATTTTTGCAATCACGGATATGATCTCGGGTTCTTTTGTTTTTGCGGCAATACCAAGGGCCCGGGCCAAAAGGAAATCTCCTGTCAGTACAACTTCGGGGGCAGACCATTTTGTATGGGCGGCTTTTTTGCCGCGCCGGACAGCGGCTTCATCCACCACGTCATCATGTAAAAGGGTTGCGGCATGGAGGTATTCAAAAATCGTGGAAAACTGGATTTCAAACCCATTATGGTATCCGCAAAGTCTGGCGCTGTGAATCATCAAAAGCGGCCTAAGCCTTTTTCCGCCGCTGAAAAGAAGATGGGATGCGATTTTTTTTACCAGTTCCACATTTGGGTTCAAATTTTGTTCAAGGGCAATTTCAACTTTTTCAAGATCTTCTGCCACAATTTCCATGATGCTTTGTTTTATCCCTTTTGTCATGCAATCACCCCTGCAATATCGTATTCAAACGCATCTGTAATTCTTACCTTAACAAAGGTGCCGATTTCAAGCCCATCTGAATAAATAAATGTCATACCGTCCACCTCCGGAGCCTGGAACATGGTCCTGCCAATGTAAACGCCTTGTTCTGGATTTTCTTCAACAAGGACTTCAACAGTCTTGCCCACGTATTGTTCATTCTTTGTTTCCGATAGTTTGGCCTGTGCTGACATGATCATGTCATGGCGTTTTTCTGCAATTTCAAAGGGTACGTGATGTTTTAAAAGGTGTGATTTAAGATCCTGAGAATCCGAATAGGTGAATACGCCCAGATGATCAAACCGGACCTCCTTGATAAACTGCATCAGTATGTCAAAATCCTGCTCTGTCTCACCGGGAAATCCCACAATGATGGTTGTTCTCAAGGCAGCTGCCGGGTCGATTTCTCTGATGGTCTTAAAAAGGGCATAAAGATCTTCAGTGGTATAGGGCCGTCCCATTTTTTTAAGTATGGCTGAAGATGCATGCTGGATGGGGACATCATAGTAAGAACAGATAGAGTTATACTGTTTTACCGTCTTTATCATCGATTCTGTCAATGTTGTTGGATGGGTATATAAGAACCTTATCCAGACATTCTCTTTTTCAAGGGTATGGGCCAGAGAGGAAAGAACCTGATCAAACCCTGTGCCATCTTGAAAATCCTGACCGTAATCCGTTGTATTTTCAGCGGTCAGGATAATTTCTTTAATACCTCTTGCAACAAGGCTTTCAGCCTCTTTGCAGATATCATCTATCGGCCGTGAGCGCTGGATGCCGCGAAGTTGAGGAATAATACAATAGGTGCATTTTCTATTGCACCCTTCAGACACCTTGATATAGGAAAAAGCGTCAGAAGAGAGCTCTCTTTGCTCACAAAGGTCCTGAAAGGGTCTTTTGCTGGGATCGGGAAAAAGGGTCAAAGGTTTGATATCTTTGCTCTCGACCACCGCCACAATCTGATCACAGGCAGCTGTGCCTAAAAACGCATCCACTTCCGGCAGTGTGGACAACAGATTTTTGTCATCCTTGTACCGCTGGGCAAGACATCCGGTGGCAATCAGTTTTTCACAAATCCCTTTTTCCTTGAATGCCGCCATTTCCAGAATAACATCAACAGCCTCATCAGAGGCTGTTGATATAAATCCGCAGGTATTGACAATGATCACCTGGGCGCAGGACGGATCATCCGTCAGGCTGTGACCGTTTGCCACAAGCTTTCCCAGCATGATCTCACTGTCAACCTGGTTCCTTGAGCATCCCAGCGTTTCAAGGAAAACGATCATATGGTTTTGGCCATCAGGTCTCCCAGCTGTTTGGAAAATCTGGATGGATTATCCAGCTTGCCGCCTTCACTGATGACGGCAATATCAAATAGAAGATCACTGTAGTCTTTTAAGACAGGGTTGGTGGTGTCGGTTTCAAACATTTCTTTCATCTTGCCCATGACCGGATGATTCACATTGACTTCCATCACCCGTTTTTGTTCCGGTGTTTTCTGGCCCGAGGCTTTCATGATTTTTTCCATGTATGCACTCATGCCCCAGTCATCCCCGGACAGGCAGGAAACTGAATCTGTAAGCCTGTTGGATACCACCACATCCTTGACCTTTTTTTCAAGCTTGCCTTTAAGAAAGGACAGGAGAGCTGAATATTCATTTTTCTTTTCATCATCCACTTTGTCAAGTTCCAGATCCCCTTTTTCCGCACTCTTGAGTTTCTTTTCCTTGTATTCCGGAAGGGACTGGGTGACCCATTCATCAATAGGGTCTACCATTAAAAGGACTTCGTAATCCTTTGCCTTCAAAGACTCCAGCAAGGGAGAATTCATCAGGGATGTCAGGCTCTCGCCCGTGAGAAAATAAATCTCTTTCTGGTCTTCTTTCATTTTCCCAATATAGTCATCCAGGGTAATGTATTTATCCCCTGATTTGGTGGTCTTGTACCTTAAAAGGGCGGCCAGCCGTTCCTTGTTTTCAAAGTCTGTGGGGATACCTGCTTTCAGGGCCTGACCAAACTCTTTAAAGAATTCTTCGTATTTTTCTTTTTCCATACCTTCTAAGGTGCTAAAAATCTGCTTGACCAGGTTTTTTCTGATGTTTCGGACCAGGCGGTCTTCCTGGAGAATCTCACGGCTCACATTTAAATTCAAATCAGGGGCATCCACAACCCCCTGAATAAATCCAAAATATTCAGGCAAAAGCTCTTTGCAGTCATCCATGATAAAAACGCGCTTGCAGTAAAGCTGCATCCCATGCTTTCTTTCCGGCCTGAACAAATCCAGGGGGGCTTTGGAGGGCAGATACATCAGGACATCATATTCAGTCACCCCTTCAAACCGCTTATGAATGGTTTCCAATGGTTTGTCCCAGTTGTGACTGATATGCTTGTAAAATTCTTCATGCTCCTCTGCCGTCACATCCTCTTTTGCCTTTGACCAGATGGCTTTCCTGGAGTTCAGGGTTTCATCTTTTTTAACTTTTCTGAATGTATCGCCAATGGGTTTGCCCTCTGAATTTTTAATGATTTCATTTTCAGGAATGGGCTCACTTTTTTCAACATTCATGATAACCGGATAGGTCACAAAATCAGAATGTTTTTTCACAATATGCTGGATGGTATATTCTTCTGTAAAATCCTGCTCACCTTCTTCAGGGTCTTTAAGGAACAGGGTAATTGTTGTGCCGCGGGTTTCTTTTTCGATTTCCTGAACTGTGTAGGTTCCTTTACCGTCCGATTCCCATCTGACACCCAGGGTCTCGCCCGGTGCCTTTGTATCCAGCTGGACCTTGTCGGCAACAATAAAAGCCGAGTAAAATCCTACACCAAACTGGCCGATCAGTTCCGGTGAAATGGTATTTTCCTTTTTGGAATTTTCAAGGGCTTTCATAAAAGCGGCTGTTCCTGACTGGGCAATGGTTCCGATATTGTCATTGACCTCATCCAGGGTCATTCCAATACCATTATCTAAAATCTGGAAGGTCTTGGCTTCAGAATCCAGGGCAATCCGGATATGGTAATCATTGTCATCGGCAAACAGGTCCGGCTGTGTCTGTTCTTTGAACCTTGCCTTGTCAATGGCATCGGATGCATTTGAAATCAGCTCTCGTACAAATATTTCCCTGTTGGAATACAAGGAATTAATGATCAGGTGCAAGAGCTGCTGCACCTCGGTTTTAAATTTTTTTGTCTTTTTTGTTCCCATGTTCACTCCTGTTTTTCAAATTATTGGTATTAAATATTTTTAATAATAATTGGTGCAAAAACCAAAATGTCAAGGCACATCAGGAGAAGGGGAGGCAAAGATCTTTCTTTTTATATAAGGTTGGGAATATTTCTTGAAAAATCAGCAGCCCTGATATACTTATTCCGTATTCATCATAAATTAAAATAACATTTCTTGATTAATGGTAATGGAGCAGTATTTTTTGAGAAAAAAAGATAAAAATAGCTTTTTCATCAAAACTTTTTTTATAAAAATTGTCATCTGGGTCATCAATAAAATTAATTTTGAAAAAATTGCTCAGAAAATTGCACTTTCAAGTGCAGGCAAAGATATTGCAGCGCACTTTGCCAACCTTCCGAAGAGCTGGGAGGCTGCTGAAAAAATCAGCACCCTTGCCGCAGAACTTACTGCAGCACAACTTAAAAATGAAGGCCAACAACCCGATGAGAAAGAAATTTTCAAGCTGATAAAAGAGATTGAAATAAGATATGACCGACAAAAGCATATCAATATTGCAACATCGTTAACCCTGTTGTTTAACCGGATATTTGAGCATGAGAATGAGACCCTGCCGTTTACGTCTCAAAACGGCAGGGATCTTGCCCACATCGCCAAGCTTAAAGAATATCGGGAAAAAGGTCTGGGCGTTGTTTATCTGATCAATCATTCCTCCCATCTGGATGAATTTCTTGTGGATATTTTATGGCAGCACTTGTCCCTTGGCCTGCCGGTATTTGCTGCAGGGCAGAACATGATGGCCATTAAAAGCATTGCATCGCTTTTAATGGTTGGATCGTATATTGTTCTGCGACAGGGTGCAAACAAACACCAGATGTCGGCCCTGTACAACTACTGCCGGGCCATCAGCATGTCCGGCGAGCAGCAGGGGATCTTTCTTGAAGCCTGGAGAGGCGGTGCAAGGAGCCGTGACGGCAGTTTAAGATATCCCAAAAGGCTTGTGACGTTAAGGGGTGCCATTGACATTGAAACCGATCTTGTTGTTCAACCTATCTCTTTGTCATTTTCCGCCATACCCGAAGACCTGCCCTTGTGCTCAAGGAAAAGCCCTGTCAGCTGGGTCAGGGGACTTGGGTTTTTCAGAACACTTCTGCGGTTTCCCTTGAACCCGAAAACATTTTTATGGAAATCTGCTAAACACCTCTATGGCCGAGCCTATATTTCCGTGCCACACCCCTTTTTATTAAGTGAGTTAAAAGAAAAACACAAACAGGACAAAAGCGGCATCCACCTGGATGAATTTGTGGCATTATCCGCCATAAAGGAAATAGCAAAATCCAAAAAAATCATGTCCAGCCAGATCACGGCTTTAGGGCTGCTCAAAGCGCGGAAAGAGGGCAAAATAGACATGGTTGAATCGGTTGCCAGGCAAATGAATGCAGCCAAGGACTATCATTTGCAGACGTTTGGCGTCACGCCTGACTTTGAAGATTTTATCGTCCGAAATTCCGTAAAAAATGTTGTTGATGACGGCCTTGGCATGCTTGCCAGAAGAAAAGTCGTCAGCAAATGGCGCAAAGATAAAAAAGGCTATCCCGTTGTCATCGATGAGACAGCGCTTTCCTATTATGCAACCCATGCAGACAGACGGCTGTATTCACCGACAGCAGACCAGAATATTGTCGTGGTCGGAGCCGGCAACTGGGGATTTGCCCTTGCTTCCCTTATCGGCAATCGGATCCTGGATGACAAAAAATACAATACAGCCAGTCTCACAATTTTTGATCCCCGCATTGATGTTGCAGAGCAAATGGGACTGAACCGTAATGGGCCGGGCAAGTTTTCTGAGAGCCTGCTGCCTAAAAATGTATTTGTCACCAGTGACTTTTCAAGTGCCTTCAGAAAAGCAAGTGATGTGATTATTGCCGCCAAACCCTCTAATTTTGAAGAAACTTTCAACGGCATATTGGCCGTGTCGGAACAGCCTTTTAAGGCATTGATTTCCACCCGCGGATTTATACCGGATCTGCATACCCTTCCCTACCTGGCTGCAGTTGACCTGCTCAATAAATCCAAAAGAAAGGATGTACACTTATATACACTGACCGGCCCGGTTGATCCGGATATCCTTGTTGTGGGCGACTTGATCAAAGGCGTTCTGGCAGGAAAGGATGATGGCACGGAAGACCTTTGCGACCTGTTTGACACTCCCTTTGTGGAAACGTTTATTTCAAAGGACCCGGTGGGAGTCCAGACGGCTGATATATTGTCCAGGATTTATGCCTTATGGTTAAATTATGCTAAAAGTTCGGGACGAATTCAAACCAGCACACAAACCGGATACCTCATGGCCCAGGTGGCAGACGAAGCCTGTGCGCTTGCCATCAACCTGGGGGGCAGTCCTAAAACTTTTGAAGCAGGGAGCATCCCCTGGACAGCAACCTTTACATCCCTTTATCTTGGCGGCCTGTGGAAAGAATTCGGCCAAAAGGTAGGAACAGGGGTTAAAAAAGGCAAGACCCCCCGTAAAATGCTTTCAAAAATACAGCTCCAATATGAAAATGACGGCATACAACTGCAGTCTATCGCTGATATGGAATCTGCGCTGATCTGTGCCAAACAATATCACCTTGAGATGCCCATCCTCAGTGAGGCTGTTGAAACATTCAGGGCTGCGGCAGTTAAAAAGAAATAATTTTTTTTACTTTTTTTATCAACCGACCGTCGATAAAGACAAGACCTGTAAAAATCAATGCCATCCCGGCAAAGGCATTCCATCCAGGCGTTTCTTTGAGCACCGTCATGCCTAAAAAAATGGCGCTTACAGGGATTAAAAAAGTTACCAGCAAAATATTGGTTGCCCCTGCTTTTGACAGCACATAAAAATAAATAATATAGGCTAGGGATGTCGAAACGGCTGCAAGACAGAAAAGGGCCATCCATGTGATGATCGTCGGCTCAAGGGTCAAGGGCTGCTCAAATACAAATACCAGGGGAATCATGATAACGGTGGAGCCTGACAGCATGCCCGCCGCTACGATCGCAGGGTCAATCTTTTTGAACCTGCGGCCGAAAATAGCGGCAAACGCATAGAGAAGAGCAGCCCCCAGGACGGCAGCCTGGCCGGCTGTCTTTATGCCGATACCGTTCAAGGAGTCTATGCCCATCAGAAGGATTACCCCCACCCATCCGAAGACAACCCCTGCCAGCCTGTTTTTTGTCAAGGGCTCGTCTCTTGTTAAAAAATGAGCCAGAATCACGCTGAAAACAGGGGTTGTCGCGTTTAAGATCGATGCCAGGCTTGAATCAATATATTTTTGCCCCCAGGCAATGAGACTGAAGGGGATCACATTGTTCAAGGCACCCAGTACCAGAAATGCGACCCAGATACCGGGGCTGCTCGGCATTTTTCGATTCGTAAAAAAAACAAATCCCAGCAGGAGAACGGCGGCCGTTCCAACCCGGCATAACACAAGGGTCAGGGGTGTCATGGTCTGGACCGCAATCTCTACAAAGAAAAAAGAGGCTCCCCAAATCAAAGAAAGAATACCGATCAGGCACCAAAGTCCTGCTCCCATAACCCTGTTTATATTTTCCATTCTCTTTTTTTTCCTTTTTTAAAACCAACCGCTTTTTTAAATGTTGCAATGTTCATTGAATGTTACAAAGATAAACCGGAATCAAAAATATAGCCACCCGAATCTTGCGAAGATAACCCCTTGGCGCCATCTTTATTATGCCGTTTGGACAACAAAGAGTTGACATAAATCAACATATTGAAATTTTTGACAATACCTGCTATTAAAGGGTTTTGAATTTTAAGGAAACAAATACAATGCATTATGAAGGTATGATCATACGACCGCCGAGTGAGGCCGACAGTATTCTGCTGCAGGTCACTTTAGGCTGTTCCCATAATAAATGTACATTCTGCGGCACGTTCAGGGAAAAGCGGTTTAATATCAAAAAAGATGATGTTATTTTTGAAGATATTGAGTTTGCAAGGAAATACTGCCAAAGACAGAACCGGTTGTTTATCTGTGACGGGGATGCCATGATCGTCCCCCAGAAAAGGCTGGTCAATATCCTTGAACAGATAAAGGACCGGCTGCCCTGGGTTCAAAGAGTGGGACTATATGCCAATACCAAGGGTATCGGCATGAAAACCGACGAACAATTAAAACAACTGCACGACCTGGGAGTTAAGATTGCCTATATGGGTCTTGAGTCAGGGGATGACCTGATCTTGAAAGAGATTAAAAAAGGCGCGGATTCCGCAAAAATGATTCAAATGGGAACACGGGTCAAACAATCGGGCATAAAATTGTCTGTCACTGTTCTTGTCGGTTTAGGGGGGCGTAAAAATTCTAAACGCCATGCTGCGGAAACCGGAAGGGTCCTGTCTGCCATTGATCCGGATTTTGTTGGGGCGTTAAGTCTGATGCTGGTGCCGGGAACTGAACTCAATGACCAGTATGAAAAAGGGGATTTTGACCTCATCAACCCGGAAGAAATGCTGGAAGAACTAGGTCTGATGATTGCTTCCACCCATCTTACCAATGGTCTTTTCCATGCAAACCATGCCTCCAACTATCTTCCCATCCGGGCAAAATTACCTGAAGAAAAAGAAAAAACACTTGCACTGATAACACAGGCACTCAAAGGAAAGGTGGCCCTTAAACCGGAATTCATGAGAGCCTTGTAACACCAATTTAATTATACAGGAGATACAGACAATGGCCAATGCCAAAACAAACCTTGACCAGTTAACCGTCAGCACGATCAGAACCCTTTGCATGGATGCGGTTCAAAAAGCAAATTCCGGGCATCCGGGCGCACCCATGGGTCTTGCACCTGCAGCCTATGTTTTATTCAAACGCTTTTTAAAACACAATCCCAAAAACCCGGCATGGATTGACAGGGACCGGTTTGTTCTCTCAGCGGGTCATGTCTCTTCTCTTTTGTACAGTCTTCTCTACCTGTTTGGATATGGCCTTGAACTGGAAGACTTGAAAAATTTCAGACAATGGGGCTCCAGAACCCCCGGACACCCTGAATACGGTGAGACCCCGGGCGTGGAAACCACCACAGGACCCCTGGGCCAGGGCATTGCCAATGCCGTTGGCATGGCCATTGCCGAACGCCACCTGGCTGCTCGATTCAACATGGAAAAAAAAGAAATCATCAACCATCATACCTATGTGATGTGCGGTGACGGTGATCTGATGGAAGGCGTTGCCCTGGAATCGATTTCCCTTGCCGGACACCTTGGCCTTGGAAAATTGATCCTGCTTTATGATGACAACTCCATTACCATTGAAGGCAAAACAGACATTGCATTTACAGAAGATGTCAGGGCAAAATTTGAAAGCCAGAACTGGCATGTGGTAACAGTTAAAGACGGCAATGATCTTGAAGAAATCCAGAAAGCCATCCAGGCCGGCAAAGATGCTGTTGCACGCCCCTCTCTTGTTCAGATAAAAACCCATATTGCCTATGGCAGTCCCAATAAACAGGATACTTCGGATGCCCATGGTTCACCCCTTGGTGTTGAAGAAATCAAACTGACCAAACAATTTTATGGTGTGCCCGAGGATAAAGATTTTTATGTTCCCCAGGCTGTACTTGAAAATTGCGGAAAAGCGTTGACCTATGGAAAAGGATTTGAACAAACCTGGCAAAACATTTTTGATGCCTATAAAACTGAGTTTCCGGAACATGCTGCCAGGTTTGTTGATGCCATCAGCGGGTTTTTAACAGAGGGCTGGGATGCCAAGATTCCTCAATTCAAGCCGGAAGACGGCCCCATCGCAACCCGGGCGGCTTCAGGCAAGGTGTTAAATGCCATTGCAGACAATCTGCCCTCATTAATGGGAGGATCTGCCGACCTTGCACCGTCCAACAAAACCTATCTTACCAGCTCAACCGAGTTTCAAAAGAATGCCTGGGAAGGAAGAAACATCCGGTTTGGTGTTCGGGAACATGCCATGGGTGCCATTATGTCCGGCATATATCTACATTCCGGCATCCGGCCCTATGGCGGGACATTCCTTGTATTTGCCGATTATATGCGCCCGGCCATCCGCGTGGCCTCTTTGATGAAACTGCCGCTGATTTATGTCTTTACCCATGACAGCGTTGCTGTGGGAGAAGACGGCCCCACCCATCAGCCGGTCGAACATCTGGCGTCTTTGAGGGCTATCCCGGGTCTTAATGTTGTCAGACCGGCAGATGCCAATGAGACGGCGTTTGCCTGGAAACAGGCATTACAGACCCTTGATTCTCCAACTGCTTTGATCTTGAGTCGCCAGAAACTGCCGACCCTGGA
>Ga0180009_10007543_pt1 | contig 11064 bp, 6 predicted proteins | sample OS_PC_MetaG_FD_123537 | JGI IMG/M metagenome (GOLD analysis project Ga0180009, IMG submission 123537) | Groundwater microbial communities from the Aspo Hard Rock Laboratory (HRL) deep subsurface site, Sweden - OS_PC_MetaG | ecosystem: Environmental > Aquatic > Deep subsurface > Groundwater...
CGCACACGAACGCGACGTACCTCGGCTTCTCGTCGTCCTCGTCCGGCACCTCGATGGCCTTGAGCATCGAGCCGATCATGTCCACCGAGTAGTTCTTGAACGAGATGATGCGCTCCGGACATGCCCCCATGCACACGCCACAGCGACGACACCGACCGGGGTTCGGCTTGGGCGTGCCCTTCTCGTCCTCGTCGAGCGTGCCGAATGGACACTCCTCGGTGCACCGCTTGCATTGCGTGCAGCGATTGAGGAAGAACTCGGGGAACGTCAGGTCGCCGGCCCTCGGATGCACCGCAGCGCCCTTCGCCGTCGCAGCGATGCATTGGATCGCCTTGAGCGATGCCCCCGCCGCGTCTTCGGAACAGGCGTCCGAGTCCATCGGTTCACGTACGCAGCCTGCCGCGTAGATACCCGTGCGCTGCGTCTCGTAGGGGAAGCAGATGAAGTCCGAATCCGGGAACTCGTACTTGCCAACCGGCAACTCCTTGCCGCGTCGATAGGTCAAGTTGAGGATCGGCTCCGTGGACACCGGCGTCATGCCGGTGGCGAGAACCACCAGGTCCGCACCCATCTCCACCGAAGCACCGAGAAGCGAGTCCTTCATCGCCACCGACAGCGCACCGTCGTCGACCTCGACCTCGGTGACCTCGCCCTTGGACAGGAAGATGCCGGCCTCCTCCTGCGCGTGCTTGTAGAACAACTCGTACTGCCCCGGCGTGCGCACGTCCTTGTACAGAAGCGTCACCCCCGTGTCCGGGCAGAGCGAGCGAATCATCCGCGCCTGCTTGAGCGACGTCCGGCAGCAGACCGCCGAGCAATAGGGAAGGTGATCCGGATCGCGCGAACCCGCACACTGCACAAACACGACGGACCGAGGTACCGCGCCGTCCGAAGGACGAACGAGCTTGCCCGTGTCGGCGAGCTGTTGCTCGAGCTCCACGTTGGTGATGACGTCCTTGGACTTGCCATAGCCGAGGTGCACGAGCTTGCTGGCGTCGTAAGGTCGCCAACCGCTGGCTTGCACGATGGAGCCGATCTTCTCCTTCTTCTCCTCGCCAGCGACATCGATGGTGACGTCGAACTCACCCGGCTGTCCGGCGATCGACCGGACGGTCGCCGACGTGTGGACCGTGATCTTCGGGTGGGCGTTGACGGCGTCGATCTTGGTCTGAATGTCGTTGTCAACGAGGTCGGTGTAGGGGGGACGGGTAGGGAACTTCTTGGCCCAGCTGCCGACCCAGCCGCCGAGCTTCGCTTCCTTCTCGACGAGCACGACGCGGACGCCGGCGCGCGCGGTTTCGAGGGCCGCGGCGAGACCGGTCACGCCACCGCCGACCACCAGCACGGACGCTTCCACTTCGGTCACGGCGGGCGCCATCGGCTCGGTCTTCATCGCCTTGACCACGCCCATTCGGACATAGTCGTCGGCAGCCATCTGCGTGTCTTCCTCATCCTCCGGAGCGAGGACATAGGCCACGTGCTCACGAAGAGAGACGCGCTCGACGATGGTGGGTGGGTCGAAGCGGAACGTGTCTTGATGCACGCGCATCGAGCAGGCCGCGATGACCACCGTGTTGACGCCGTCGTCAGCGATGTCCTTTTCGATCAACGCGCGACCTTCGGGGGCGCAGAGCATCTCGTGGCGCTTGGTGTCCCCTGCGCCCTTGCTCGTCTTGGCGGCCGTCTTCGCGAGCTCGTCGATGTCCACCGCGTCGCCGATGCCACAGCCCGTGCAGAAGTAGATGCGAATCTTCTTTTCCATCACGCCATCCTCCCGACGTTGCTCTGGATCGCCCGCAGGGCGGCTCCCGTTGCATCCTGAACGCTGTCCGAAACGCCGAAGGGACGCTTGGCGCAACCGGCCACGATGATGCCTGTACCGTCGAGGTCCGTAATGCCGAAGCTGTCTTCGTCGAGAAGCAGCTCGAAGGGCAACGGCTCCTCGCGGACCATCGGCTCCATGCCCGTGGCGAGCACGACCAGATCCGCCTCCACGTCGCGGATGTCACCTGCGAGGGTGTCTTCGACCCGGAGATGGAGCGTGCCATCGACCTCGTCGATGCGGGCGACCTTGCCGCGCTCGAGCGACAGTTTGTCGTCCTGCTTGACCTTGGCGTAGAAGTCCTCGAGCCGGCCAGGGGTTCGGATGTCGATGTAGAAGACGCGGACCTGCGCGTTGGGCAGGGCAGCGCGGATGTAGGTCGTCTGCTTGAGTGACGCCATGCAGCAAATGCCCGAGCAGTAGGGCAGGTGGTTCTCGTCACGCGAACCTGCGCACTGTACGAAGGCGATCGTCTTGGGCTCCCGACCGTCCGACGGGCACGTGATCTTGCCGTTCGTCGGACCCTGCGGGTTGGCGTAGCGCTCCATCATCATGTTGGTGATGACGTCCTGATGCTTGCCGAACCCGAGGTTCGTCAACTTGGTGGCATCGTAGGGGCGCCAGCCGGTCGCGACGACGACGGCGCCGACGTTGATGACCTCCGTGGTGACGTCCTGGTCGAGCTCGATTGCGCCGTACTTGCAGGCGTCGACGCACTTGGCGCAAGAGCTTCCCTCGCACGTGGCCTCGTCGATGACGAGGCGGTTGGGGTAGGCCATGATGTGGGGAAGGTAGATGGCCTTGGTGGTCGACAATCCGAGGTCGTGGGTGTTGTCGCGCTCGACGGGACAGACGTCGACGCACTCGTTGCAAGCGGTGCAACGATCGTTGACGAAGCGAGGGCGGTGTTCGACGGTGACGCGGAAGTCACCGGGTTTGCCTTCGACCTTGGTGACGCGTGACAAGGTATGGACGTGAACCTTGTCGTTGACCCGTAGGCGTCGATAGTTGATTTCGAGGCCGCAGACGGGTGGGCAGAGTTTCGGGAAGTACTTGGTGAGTTGGGAGACGCGCCCACCGAGGGTGGGGTTGGCCTCGACGATGTGGGCATCGAGACCGGCTTCGGCCGCCTCGATGGCGACGGACATGCCGCTGATGCCTCCGCCGACGACGAGAACGCTGCCGTTCACGATGCTTTTCTCGACTTGCTCGGTCATGCTCCTTACTCCCCGGGGCGTTTGCCCCGTCGAAGGATCCGCAGTTCTCGCGACGCGGTACCGGAAGGCCGAATGGGTTCCGGATGATGCATACGGGACGGAGCCGTTGATGCTCTCGGACGGCGCTCGAGGGAGGCGCTGTCGTTCCCGGGCGTGAGAGGCGCGGGGTCCATTCGTTAGCGGGCGGTCGCTCGAAACCGGGCGACCGGCGGGACTCATGTAGATCGAAGTGGTGGACAGGTAAAGAGAAGGACAGCGGCGTGGGAGTGTGAAAGGGAGGCAGCGAACACAGGCGTTGATTGGGTTGTTAGTCTCACGTTACGTCGCATCGTGCCCCTATGGCTTAGTGGTGAATTGGTGCCCCGTTGGTCACGAAATCGTGAATTGGCGTGGTTCCTCGGCGTAAGGGGGAATTGATTGCCAAAGAATATATCCTGATACGGACAGTCATGGGAGCGTTGGGGTGGGGTGGACGGGGCGAGGAATCCGATGGAGATCCACCTGTGCAGGGCGACGCTGGGGGGTAGTGGGTTGGGGCGTTGTCCGCATGGGTATGAGGGCTGGACGTACCTCGACAGGGGGGACGGAACCGCTGATTTTCAACGGAATCAACAGGGAACAATTATCGTGAATTCTCGGGTGCGAGGCTCGGGTGATGGAGTGCGAACATAGCTTTGTTAGCTGGTGCTAACGACGCGAGATGAGGCCAAGCAAATCCCTATAAAAATCGGCGAACGCGATCTAGAAAATCCTTGACGCCCTATACGGATTGGACCACATACCGCCATGCGCGTCTCTATGGGAAGACGCGTCAGAGCAGCGGCAGGAACAACTCGCAGGCTGCCGGATCGTTGGACGCCTCATGGGAGGCTGATAACGTGACTTGGGCGACACCCTTTCTCGGATCTTGAATCCGTGCGACTAGAGGCCGTTCACGTTACGTCGGATTCCGGCACTCTGACGCAGGAGTCATACGCGCTCTGGATCGACGAGAGTCGACCGGGTTTGGTTTTTGGGTGAACTGCGAACAGTCGCGTTGACCTGTTGAAGTTGGAAGCTATCCCGTCGGTCATCTGCCGAACGGGTTACAACCTCTGACTAGCGAACGTTAGAGAAGGAGAAGCAGAATGCCGAGCTTCGTCATCAACGAAAAGTGCGATGGCTGCAAAGGTGGGGACAAGACCGCCTGCATGTACATTTGCCCGAACGATCTCATGGTTCTCGACAAGGAGAAGATGAAGGCGTTCAACCGGGCTCCCGACATGTGCTGGGAGTGCTATTCCTGCGTGAAGATCTGCCCCCAGCAGGCCGTCGACGTCCGCGGCTACGCTGACTTCGTCCCGCTCGGCGCCTCCGTCGTTCCGCTGCGCGCTTCCGAAGACATCATGTGGACCGTCAAGTTCCGCAATGGAAGCGTCAAGCGCTTCAAGTTCCCAATCCGCACCACTCCCGAAGGTTCCGCTGTCCCCGCTGGTGGGTTCAACGAGGGCGCTGGCGACATCAACAGCCACGAGCTGTTCTGTGAGCCCGAATGCGGCGGCATGCCGCTGTACACCCTGAAGAAGTGAAACCCTTTTCGGGAGAATTGGGAGAGTAAAAGATGGCTAACTTCGAAACTGTTACTGTCGAAACCGACCTGCTGATCATCGGCGGCGGCATGGCCGCCTGTGGCGCGGCTGTCGAGGCCGCCTACTGGGCCAAGAAAAACAACGTCAAGGTCACCCTCGTCGACAAGGCCGCCATGGACCGCTCCGGCGCCGTCGCGATGGGCCTTTCCGCGATCAACCAGTACCTCGGCGTAGGCGCTGGCGACAACACCATCGAAGACTACGTCAAGTACGTACGTCAGGACCTCATGGGCGTGACCCGTGAAGACCTCGTCTTCTCCATCGCCCGTCACGTCGACGGCACCGTCCACCTCTTCGAGAAGTGGGGACTGCCGATCTGGAAAGACGAGAACGGCAAGTACGTCCACGAAGGCCGCTGGCAGGTCATGATCAACGGCGAGTCCTACAAGGTCCTCGTCGCTGAGGCCGCCAAGAACGCCCTCGGCACCGACAACATCATCGAGCGCGTCTTCATCACCCAGCCCGTCATGGACGGCGACAAGGTGGCCGGCGCGGTGGGCTTCTCTGTCCGCGAAAACAAGTTCTACGTCTTCAAGGCCAAGGCCGTCATGGTCACCGCCGGCGGCGCCGTCAGCGTCTTCCGTCCGCGGTCCGTCGGCGAAGGCATGGGCCGCTCCTGGTACCCGCCCTTCAACAGCGGCTCCTCGGCCTACATGACCCTCAAGGCCGGCGCCGAGATGACCTGCCAAGAGGTCCGTTTCATCCCCGTGCGCTTCAAGGACGGCTACGGTCCGGTCGGCGCTTGGTTCCTCCTGTTCAAGGCCGCCGCCACCAACGCGTTCGGCGAGAACTACATGCAGACCCATGCCGACGAGCTCAAGAAGTACGCTCCCTACGGCTTGGTCAAGCCCATCCCGGCCTGCCTGCGTAACCACCTCGGCATGATCGACATCTTCGCCGGCAAGGGCCCGCTGTACATGCAGACGGCCGAAGCCATCCAGAAGATCGCCGCCGCCGAAACGGATCCCAAGGCTGCCAAGAAGAAGCTGAAGCACCTCGAAGCCGAGGCGTGGGAAGACTTCCTCGACATGACCGTCTCCCAGGCCATCCTGTGGGCGGCCCAGAACATCGAGCCCGAGAACACCCCCTCCGAAATCGCCCCCTGCGAGCCTTACTTCATCGGCTCTCACTCCGGCGCTTCCGGTGCTTGGGTCTCCGGCCCCGAGGATCTGCAGACTGCCGAAACCAAGAAGGAATACTTCTGGGGCTACACGAACATGACCACCGTCAAGGGCATGTTCGCAGCGGGCGACGCCTCCGGCGCCTCCTCCCACAAGTTCTCCTCCGGCTCCTTCACCGAGGGCCGCATTGCCGCCAAGGCCGCGATCAAGTTCTGCATGGAGAACAAGGACCGCCCCAAGTTCGACGATGCCACTGCCGAAGCGTTCAAGAAGGCCACTCTCGCCCCGCTCGACCTGTACGCGGCGAACAAGGACTACGCGAACGACGACAACATCAACCCGAACTTCATCAAGCCGCGCGACTACATGTTCCGTCTGCAGAAGCTGATGGACGAGTACGCCGGTGGCGTGTCCGCGCAGTTCGCGACCAACAAGCACCTGCTCGAGCGCGGCCTCGTGCTCATGGCGATGCTGAAGGAAGACGGCGAGAAGCTCGCCGCCGCCGACCTCAACGAGCTGATGCGCTGCTGGGAAAACACCCACCGCGTCATGCAGGCTGAGGCCCATCTCCGCACCCTGCTCTACCGTGAAGAGACCCGTTGGCCCGGCTACTACTACCGTGCCGACACACCCGACATGGACGAGAAGAACTGGAAATGCTTCGTCAACTGCAAGGTCGACCCCAAGACCGGCGAGTGGACGATGCGCAAGGCGCCCATCTACAAGATCGTCGAGTAGTCGAGGCGTGACGTGATCGAAGAATCCTCCAGGCGCCCGCGGGCCCTGGGGGATTTTTCGTATCCACCCCCTTCCAACACCTCAAGTGTCATCTATAAGCAGTAAATCATGACGACACCCACATGCCCCCATTGCGGTGCGAGCCTCAAAAAGTGGCGCACACCGCCCATGTCCAACTGGGAATCTCCCTTCATCTGGGTCTGCTTCAGCGATGAATGCGGCTACTTCCTCCGCTCCGGCGATTGGATGCTCAGCCAGTTCAACGTCAAGACCGGCTACCGCCATCGTCTCGACCCCTTGACGGGTGAGACTGGGCCCCTACCGGTGTGGTCGGCCGACGCTCTCAAGGATCAGATCCTCGAGGACGACGAAGATGCACCGAAGGACAAGGAGTAGCACCGTGAGCAACCAACCCAAAGACACGAACGAAGAATCCCAAGACATGAAGGACAAGATTCTGCGGGAATACCCGCGGCTGTCCGCCGACGACAAGTTCAACTTCAGGTGTCACGACAAGCTTGCGTGCTTCACCCACTGCTGCGCCGACGTCAACATCGCCCTGACCCCCTATGACGTCCTGCGACTGCGAAAGCGCATCGGCATGGGTAGCGAAGAATTCATCGATGAGCATCTGTTCATACCCAAGATGGTACCCGGACAGAAACTGCCGATGGTTCTTCTGCGCATGCGTGACGACAACAAGAGCTGCAAGTTCGTCGGCGAAAAGGGCTGTGAGGTCTACGAAGATCGACCGTGGGCTTGCCGCATGTACCCCGTCGGCCACGCCACCGGCCGAACCGAGGCGCATCCCGAAGGCGAAGACTTCTACTTCATCCTGCGCGATCGCAAGTGCGATGGTCTCGACGAGAAGAACGAGATGACCATCCGCGAGTGGATGGAGAACCAAGGCACGCACGACTACGACGAGGCGAACAACGAGTACAAGGAGCTTTCCTTGCACCCGTTCTTGACCAAGGGCTACGCCCTCGAGCCGCAGCATCGACAGATGTTCTTCATGGCCTGCTACAACCTCGACCGCTTCCGGGAGTTCGTGTTCGAGAGCACGTTCCTGCAGAAGTTCGATATCGAGGCCGAGACGGTGGAGGCGATCCGCGAGGACGACGAAGCGCTGCTTCGCTTCGGGTTCCGCTATCTTCGCTTCGCGCTGTTCCACGAGCGGACCGTGAATCTGAATCCGGAGTATGAAAAAGCGAAGCGGAAGGTGCTGAGCGCCGATTGACGGACGCGCTGCCTGGCGGGGTGCCCGGCTACCGGGGCCCCGTGCCGCGCACGGTCACGACCCAGCTCTCTCGCTTCTACGTTTGGTGATTTCGACGAGCCATAAGGAAGGACTCCCATGAGCGCAGACAATGACAAGTGCGTCCTGGTGGTCGGCGGCGGTATCGGCGGCATGAGTGCCGCCCTCGAGGCCGCCGAGGCCGGACAGCGCGCGGTGATCGTCGAGGCGACCCCCTCGCTCGGTGGTCGCGTCGCAGGAATGCATCGCTACTTTCCCAAGCTGTGCCCCCCCGTTTGCGGTCTGGAAATCAACTACCGCCGCATCAAGGTCAACCCTGCCATCCAGGTCCTCACGGATGCCAAGGTCACCAAGGTCGAAGGGAATGGCGGTGACTTCACCGACTTCGGTCACGGCGGGCCTCGCATGGTCAACGATCGATGCACCGCCTGCGGCGATTGCCTCGAAGCCTGCCCCGTCGAACGCGACGACGCTTTCAACTATGGCCTCGCCAAGACCAAGGCCATCTACCTTCCTAACAAGCTCGCCTTCCCCAACCGCTACGCCATCGACGCCAAAGCCTGCCCCGGTGCCGAGTGCGGCAAGTGCGTGCCGGCCTGCAAGTTCGACGCGATCGACCTCGGCATGAAAGCCGAAGACAAAACCTTCAAGGCCTCCGGTGTCGTCTGGGCCACCGGCTGGAAGCCCTACGACGCAACCCGTATCCAGAACCTCGGCTTCGGCAAGTTCAAGAACGTCGTGACCAACGTCATGTTCGAGCGACTCGCCGCGCTCGATGGCCCCAACAAGGGCAAGCTTGTGCGTCCCTCCGATGGCAAAGAAGCCAAGCGCGTCGTCTTCGTTCAGTGCGCAGGATCACGCGACGAAGATCACCTACCCTATTGCTCCGCCGTTTGCTGCACCGCGTCGCTCAAGCACGCGTGCTACGTCCGCGACGCCTACCCCGATTCCAAGGTCGAGATTTTCTACATCGACCTGCGCGTCGCCGGCACCGCCGAGGACTTCCTCACGCGCGTGCAAGCCGACGAAGGCGTCGCCTTCAACAAGGGCAAGGTCGGCAACATCCTCGAGAACCCCGAGACCGGCGACCTCACCGTCGTCGCCGAAGACATCACGGGCGAAGGCAAGTCCAAGCGCGTCGAAGCTGACCTCGTCGTGCTTGCAACCGGTCTCGTCCCCGAGCTCCGCGACGTCGACATGCCCGAAGGGATCACCAAGGACGAACACGGATACCTCGTGTCGAACAAGCCGGGAGGCCATGTCGCCGTCGGCTGCGCACGCGCACCGTCCGATGTCGTTCGCTCCGTTCAAGACGCGACCGCTGCAGCGTTGCTCGGCATGCAGATGGGTGGGAGGTAGCCATGGAAAAATGCGGATTCTTCCTGTGTACCGGTTGCGGCATCGATGACGCCGTCGAAGCCGACAAACTCCTCGCCATCGCCAAGAAGGACGGCAAGGCCGTCTTCACGTCGTCGCATGAAAAGCTCTGCGGCGACGAGGGCGTCGCGCTGATCCAAGAAACGATCGAAAAGGAAGGCCTCCAAGCGGTCGTGCTCGGCGCCTGTTCGCAGCGTGAGATGACCAAGGTCTTCTCGTTCGGCGACACCTTCGTCGAACGCACATCGCTTCGCGAGTTCGTGGCCTGGGGCTGCGGCGGCGACGACGACGAAGACAAGCAGATGCTGGCCGAGGACTACGTGCGCATGGGTTGCATGCGCGCGGCCAAGGCCAAGAAGAGCGAGAAGGTCGAGACCGAAGTCACCCGATCGATCCTCGTGGTCGGCGGCGGCGTGGCGGGCATGAGCGCCGCGCGCGAAGCGGCCGCGGCTGGCTACAAGGTCGTTCTCGTCGAGAAGGCCGATGCCCTCGGCGGCATGATGAAGGACTGGCACAAGCGCTTCCCACGCGGCGGCGATTGGTCCACCACCGACGACAACGACGTTGCCACGCTCGTCAAGGCCGTGACCGACGACGGTGCGATCAACGTGAAGACGTCGACGGAGATCGAGTCGATCGCCGGCGCGCCGGGCGCGTACGAGGCGACGTTCAAGGGGGCGGGAGCGGGCACCGAGAAGGTCGGGGCCATCGTGCTCGCGGTCGGTGGCGTCTCCTACGATGCGAGCAAGCTCGAGTCGTTGGGATTCGGCAAGAGCCCGAACGTGATCACCAACGTTCAGCTCGAGCAGATGGCGAAGGACGGCAAGCTCGTACGTCCTTCCGATGGCAAGCCGATCGAGTCGGTCGCATTCATTCAGTGCGCGGGTTCGCGCGACGCAGAGCACCTGGGTTATTGCTCGAACGTGTGCTGTCCGACGACGGTCAAGCAGGCGGGCTATCTGCGAGAAGTCAACCCCAAGATTCGTAATTATGTCCTCTACAAGGACATGCGTCTGCCCGGGCTTCTGGAGAACTACTATCGGAAGTCGCAGACCGACGGCACCTTGTTTGTCAAGACGAACATCAAGAGCGTCGATGCTTCCAATGGCATGGTGAAGGTGCAGGCCGACGACCTTCTTTCGGGCGACGACTTGGAGCTCGAGGTCGATGTGTTGGTGCTTGCCACGGGCATCGAGCCGAACACGAAGGACGCAGAGGTCCTCAACCTGACCTATCGGTTGGGCAAGGATCTTCCTAAGCGCAAGTACGGGTTCCCGAACTCGCACTTCATCTGCTTCCCGTACGAGACGATGCGAACGGGCATCTACGCGGCGGGCGTGGTTCGCCAGCCGATGGATTCAGGCTCGGCGATCAACGACGGAGCGGGTGCGGCGCTCAAGGCCATGCAGTGTGTCGAGTCTGCGGCGCGTGGCACGGCGGTGCATCCGCGCGCGGGCGACATCACCTATCCCGACTTCTTCCTTCAGCGTTGCACACAGTGCAAGCGGTGCACGGAGGAGTGTCCCTTTGGCACGTTGGACGAGGACGAGAAGGGAACGCCGAAGCCGAACCCGTCGCGATGCCGTCGTTGTGGCATCTGCATGGGCGCATGTCCGGAGCGGATCATCTCGTTTGCGAACTACTCGGTCGACATGATCGGTTCGATGGTCAAGGCGATCGAGGTCCCGGACGAGTTCGAGGAGAAGCCTCGGGTGCTGGCGTTGATTTGCGAGAACGACGCGTTGCCTGGGCTGGACATGGCGGCGCAGCTTCGGAAGAAGGTCAGCCCTTGGGTGCGATTCATTCCGCTGCGTTGTTTGGGTTCCATGAACCTTCAGTGGGTCAACGACGCGCTGCTCAAGGGGATGGACGGCGTGATGTTGATCGGCTGCAAGTTCGGCGA
>Ga0180009_10007544_pt1 | contig 11064 bp, 11 predicted proteins | sample OS_PC_MetaG_FD_123537 | JGI IMG/M metagenome (GOLD analysis project Ga0180009, IMG submission 123537) | Groundwater microbial communities from the Aspo Hard Rock Laboratory (HRL) deep subsurface site, Sweden - OS_PC_MetaG | ecosystem: Environmental > Aquatic > Deep subsurface > Groundwater...
GCTAATAGGGAAATTGTTACTTGTTTATTTTTATCTGTTGTTATTACTTGATTAGATGCAGTTGGTTGATGATTTACTGGAACTGGAGTGACTGAGATGTCTTTTACTGTAAGAAGATAACTTTGAGTTGCAATTCCGCCTTTTCCATCTGAAACTTTAATAATAATCTGCCATGAACTATCCCGGTCAACACTTGGTGCTGTTCTAGAAATTAAACCTGTTTGAGAGTCTATTGATAACCAGGTTGGTGCATTTGCTAGTGAATATGTTAGCACATCGTCTTTGTCATCATCTTTTGCTATAACTTGATATTTGTATGCCGAGTTTTCATTTACGCTTGTTGTCGGCGTTGAAATTATTACAGGCGCGTGATTTTTTGGTTGTTCTGGAGTTGTTGGAACATCTTTTATTGTCAGCGTATATATTTGGAAATCATTTTTATTATTATTATCTGTGACTTTGATTTCTATAATTTCATTTTTATCAGCACTTACTTCTGGTGCTGTTCCTGTTATCAATCCTTTGTTGGTTATAGAAAGCCATCTAGGAGATGAAATTAAAGAATACTTTAATGAATTTACATCCTCGTCTTCTACAGTAACCTGATACGAATATGATTGTTTCTCATTTACTGTTTTTTCTGGATTTGATGTTATGGTGGGGGCGTGATTTTTTTCTATTGGAGTTTCATCCACTTCTTTTTCTTTTACCGTTAGCGATAAAATGCATTTTTTAGTTGCAGGATGGCTGTCTTTTGCATTTATGATAATGTTATATTCACCTGGATTATCCATTATTAAGGTGTATGTTTCTGCGAATGAATAGGATTTAACTTTTTTTTCATTTTCAAAAGAATGGATAAGTTCTTCTTCTGAATCAAACACGTTTATGCTTACAATTGTGGGAGTGTCTAGGCTGAATGTTTCAACTGAGAATTCTGCTGTTTCGGTAGGGTTTATTGTGAGTTGTTTGGCTTCATTGTTCCATGTGCAGTCAGCAACAATTGCACTGGCTATGTTCATTAGAAGAATTGAAAGTATGCTTACTGTTAAAAGGAATGTTAATTTTTTTTTCATTGTCGAGGTGTTGTTTTTTGTGGAGAGTATGCAATTCCTACTCCTCCGAAACCACCTCTATTTTGGCTGTAACCGCCAAATCCTCTTACTGAGAATCCTTTCCCAGTATTGATATTAACTCCTGCGTAACCTCTTCCAGAAAATCTGTTTTCAGAATTTGATTTTGCGTCTGCATCAATTACTGCACCTTCTTTTGAATAGAGAGTTTCTTCAACTTCTTTAGTGTAATTTATTTTTTGAATTCCTCCGCCGATAAGAGCTCTTATTCTTCTTGAGCTTCCTAATTCTGCTTCAATGTCAAGACCATATGAATTTATTCCTGTTTCTCTTTCTATTCCAGTAGCGTATTTGCCTTTCAATAATTCTGCTCTAATCTCTTTGGTGACGTGGTCTTCGCTGTTTTCAAGAGATGCAAGAAAATTGAATCTTCCCTTATTTAATCCTAATCTTGCTCCGCGAGTTCCTTGAGAACCGATATACCCGTCTGCAATGACTCCAGGAGATATTTGATTTTGTCTTTGGGTTTCTGGGAGTTCAACTGGTTCTGAAGCTAAGGAGTCTCTTTCTGTAACCATTGATTCGAGTTTTCTTCTAGCTTGGTTATATCCTATGCTTGTTGAATCTTCTGAACTTGCTGTGCTAAGTTGTGTTTGTAAATCATCAATTTTTTGAGTTAGTTCCCCTACTTTGTTTTCTTGAGCTTGGCTTGGGTTTGCAAAGTAAAGTAAACCTGCTACTCCTGCTGTGATTATTTTTCCTTTCATTTTGCTTTTTCTCCTAATTCATATGGGAATCCTTTTCTTTCCCCTTTTTCATTTACTTCTGAAACATAGACTTTGTTCTTTTCTGTGTAGATTATAGAATTTTCTGAGAGAATTTGATTCATGACTGCTGCAGAATCTGGTGAACCTGATAGGAAAGCTCTTGCAATATTTTGAGTGTTTTGTAGTGAATCTCCTCTTGCTTGAAATGTTCTCTTTAATGAGATAAATGATTCAGATAATTTGCCGTTTGCTTCTTTGTATTCTTGGATGGTTTTTTTTGCTTGAGCTAAATTTGCATTAGCTGTAGACCATTTTTTATTTAAATCTATTAGAGAGCTTACTACATCTTCTAAAGAATCCGCTTTATCTTCATAAAAGCCAACCGCATCTGCATGAGCTGTTCTTGTTGAGTCGATAGCTGTTTCTTTTATAGAATCAACATCTGCTTGTGAATATCCTGCATGTGCTGGAGCTTGTTCTATCTGTTGTGGTGTTTCAGATTCATTAGCTTCTTCTCTTGATACAATATAATAAGATATTCCTCCCATGAGTGCTAAACTAGCAACAGTACCTATAGTTGCAGCAGTATAAGGATATGTTCGAACCGCCTTACCCGCTTTCTTTGCGTTTCTTGCTGTGAAATTATAAGCTCCGTTTATTTTACTTCCTGTCCAAGCAGAAGCCTTATGAGCATGTGTTCTCCAACTTCTTTCTGAAGATTCATTATCTAAACCATTGAGAGAGTCATCTTCTTTAGTATTTTTTTTAGAATAATTCTCGGATTCACTAACTTCGTCTAAATCATTAAAGGGTTCATCATGTTGGTGTCTTTCATCAAATTTGTCTATTACTTCTTGAATCTCTTGGTCTTTCTTTCTCTTTTCTGTTTGTTGTTTTCTTCTTCTAATATGTATGTGGCTCATAACTTATACTCCTGATTTGATATTTATAAACCTTTCTATATGTTGTCATTATGTAATAGATTCAATTATTTGCAACTATAGAAAAATAACAGTATGGGAAGTTTTGTGGTGTTTAACTAGATTTATGTTCTTGGAAATATATTTCTTAGAAGATTGATTTTTATCTTGGTCCATACCCCGCAGCTTTGCTGCGTATTTGATGATTGGCTCACTTCTCTCGCGATTTCAAAAGCAAATTATGTTAATAAGGTAAAATCATTTTACGAATTATAATTTCCTGTTTTTTGTTATCAATTTCTGTAAAAATAATTGGTGCGACGGCGACGGAAAATCTACTAAACTTTTTGATATCGTAGTTCTGTTGCGATTGGGCATTTGATTGTTTTCCTAGGGAAATTCTCGTCTTATTTGTGACTTCGTGCAATAAATTGATTTACAAAATTACTTCCTATCACGAAATCGCTTGCTCGACGTTAAAGTAACTAAAAGCGAGGCGAAGCCGAGCGTCCCTTTTTGGATGGAGGCTGTTCTAAATTATCTTACTCTGAAGAATTCTTATTTATCCAATCAATAATGTCGTCGTCTTGGTCTTTTGAACCTATGACCTCTATTAAGATTGGAACCGATGTTTGACCTGAGAGTTGTTTGAGAAGGGTTCTTTCTTCATGATTTCTTGGCACTTCGATTTTTTCATATTTTATGCCTTTTTTATCTAGTGCTTCTTCGGCTTTTTTGCAATAGGGGCAACCTGTTAGTGTGAATAACATTAATCTTTTTTCTTGCATGATTTTTATTGGAGTTAGATTTATTTAAGGTTACTGCTCACGATGTTCGCGATTGGTTTAGAATTAACCTAATAAAATCAGGCGATGTTCCTATCAATCTGCGGATTTTTTGTTATTTGCGAGCGTAGAGATTGTTCTTGATGAATGAATAATCGCTAATTATTTTCAACCGTCGCTTTTATTCTTCGGATTCCTGCCGCGACGGATTCTTCTTTGAGAATCTTGAAACGACCGATTTCTTTTGTGTTTTTTACGTGTGGACCTGTGCAGATCTCTTTAGATAGATTTCCTATTGTATAGACTGACACTATTTCGGGATAGCGCGCACCGAATTCCGATTGCGTGCCAGAATTTATGGCTTTTTTAAGAGGCATTTCTTCTTTTGTAACTGAGAGGTTTTTGGATATTTCTTCGTTGACGTTATTTTCAATTTTCTTTTTTTCTTCGTCGGTGAGTTTTCTTGGAAAGTTGAAATCGAATCGAAGTCTTTCGGAGGTTATGTTTGAGCCTTTTTGTTTTATATCTTTGTTCAGAACTTCTCTAAGTGCTTTGTTTAGAAGATGTGTTGCTGTGTGCAGTTTTGTCGTTCTTTCGGAATTGTCTGCTAGGCCTGATTTGAATTTTTGAGAAGATGTTGATTTTGAGAGTTGCTGATGTTTGGCTAGTTCTGATTTGAAACCTTCCACATCTACCTTCAATGGCAAACCTTTCCTAAGACTCTTGATTTCTTCTTCAATCATTTCAAGAGGAAAACCGTATGATTGATAAAGTAAGAAAGCATCTTTTCCAGATAACATTTTTTCTTTTTTCTTATCGCTGTTTGCCCATTCAGTTACTTTTTTTTCAAATATTCTTAGTCCTTTTTCTATCGTTTTATTGAATTTTTCTTCTTCATTAATTAGAATTTCCAAGATTCTTTTTTTGTTATTTTTTAGTTCTGAATAGTCTTCGTAAATTTTGAAAACTGGTTTCGCGATTTTACTTGTGAAATTTTTTAGATTCAATCGCATTCCGTGTCTTATGGCTCTTCTAATGAGTCTTCTCAACACGTAACCTTGTCCCGTATTACTTGGTAAAACATCATCTGAAATAATCATTACTGATGCTTTGATGTGGTCTGCAATAATTCTCATGGCCTTTTCATTTCCTTTGTAAGATTTACTCGATAATTCTTCAATTTCTTTAATAATTGGTTTCCACATCTCTGCTAGGTAATCATCTTCTAGACCGTTCAGAATTGCTACTGTTCTTTCTACGCCCCCGCCGAAGTCGACGTTTTTCTGTTTTGCTTCTTTGAAGTTTCCCTTTTCATCTTTGACATATTGCATTAGGACATCGTTTCCTATTTCTACCCATCCCTTATCTTCTGGATTGAATTTTTTTGGTGGCGATGTTTTAGGTGCCCAGTAGAATTGTTCTGTGTCTGGTCCACAAGGTCCTGTGTTTCCTGCTGGTCCCCACCAATTGTCTTTTTTACCGAGGAATGCGATTCTTTCTGAGGGTATTCCGAGGGATTTCCAAATTTTTGCAGATTCTAAATCTTTTGGAGCGTCTTTATCTCCGACGAAACAAGAGACTGCATATCTTTCTAATGGAATTTTTAAAATTTTTGTGTGAAATTCAAATGTGTTTTTTATTGCTTCTTCTTTCCAATAATTTCCTAATGACCAGTAACCCAACATTTCAAAGAAAGTGTGATGATATGCGTCTCCGACTTCATCTATATCCGTCGTTCTTATGCACCCTTGCACGTTCACGAGCTTTTTTCCGAGAGGATGTTTCTGTCCAAGGAGATAAGGAACAAGAGGATGCATGCCTGCTGTGGTGAATAGTACCGTGGGGTCATCTCTTGGGACTAAGCTTGAATTGGGTATTTCTTTGTGTCCATGCTTCTTGAAGAATTCGATATATTTTTTTATTAGTTCTTTTCTAGTTATCATGGATAACTATGCAATCTGAGTTTTAAAAATTGTTTGTTGTATTGTTTCGAAAAAGTTACTGCTCACTAACGTTCGCAATTTGATTTTGAGATTAACAAAGTAAAATCAGGAGGAGAGTGTTTATTAGGGGAATTGTATGAGAAAAATAAATTTATAAAGTATGTTCACTTTAAGTGATAATGAAAAAAGAAGATAATTTTGGAGTGAATTTTCCAAACCCTTTTAATTAAAACTAATCTGTTCGATGATTAAAGATTTTGATTAGTAATTAGAGGTATATTCTGTGATTCATACGATAAAACCATAAATTTATAATTTATGGGTTTCCTTTAAGGGTATGTCTAAAAAAGACATAATTGAATTCATAGTAGGCACATATGATTTGAGTCCTAAACTTGAAGAGAAGATAGTAAGAATATCCCGAAATAGAATTAGTGAATTAGGAATAAGTAGATTTGATGCAATATATGGATATGTTGGAAACTTGATTGAGAAATTTCAAATACCTTATGGTGAGCGAGTTGCTTTAAGATTAGATGAATTGATTACAAGTGATTCTAAGAATAATTTTCACGAAATAATCGGAGTTGAAGATTCAGAATTAGAGGAAAAAGAATCTGATTATGGATTTTCTTTGGATGAAGTATTATCTGTTTTAGACGGGAATATAGATAAAAATGATTTAGATTTAATAAAACAATTAGTTCCGCAGGAAGAGAATTTTAGAGAACTTTTGTTAGATAAAGAGAGAGTAATTGAAAACGTTTCTTTTATACATTCTAAGTTGGAAGAGCTGGTTCATGTTTATGAGAAGAATGGAAAAATAGTAATCCCAAAAAAACCCCTGATTGAAGTTAAGTTTTCTCCTTTGAGAATTAAATTTGGTCGCAGAAATTATAATGAAGAAACTCCTTTAGATTTTTTTAAAGAGAACATTAAAACTTATAAGGGCATGACAAGGGTAGAACTTCAGAAATTTGACGGAGGATTGTATTCTTCTTTGTGGAGATGGGGTCAATTAGATGAAGCCATTCCAGAGAAATTTAGTCAAGGTTGTAAATTATCTGCGATGCAGATAGAACAGATAATTGTTTCTGTATTAAAAAATAATAAAGATGTGATTCAGACTGCGAGAGAGACTGGTTTTTCTGTACCAACGATAAGGAAATACGCTAAATTCAGCGGGTTTGATATTCCTGATAATAGGAAGAATAGTCCCGGAAGGAAAAAGCATCTTTCAGAACAGCAAATAAATGAAATAATTTCTTCTTATGATATTTATAATGGAAATGCCAGTGAAGTCTCAAGGAATTTACCTTACTCAATAAATAGTGTATTAAAATATTGGAAAAAGGAAGGATTAGAATCTTTTTATTCTTTTAAGAATAAGAACAGAAAAAGACCGAATACTTTTGAAGTTATTTCTGCATATTCTACTTATGAGGGAAATGCTGCTGAGGCTGCAAGAAATTTTTCATATAGTCAGGATACTTTTCTAAGGCATTGGAAGAAATTAAAATTAATCCCTTGAGGCAATCAATAAAAAATTTTAGTTCTCTCCTTGTAGTCTGCTAAGTCTTCTTTCTATTTCTCTTAGTTGTTCTTCGACGTCGGGAGTATGGTTTGATCCCTTCTTGGACTTATGTTCTATTTTCTCTTCTTTTTCCTTTTCTTTTTTTAGATTGTCCGGAATTTCTGGGTTTGGAAGCGTCTTTTGAAGTTTTGTGATTGCGGTTTTCAATTCTTTTAATCTTCTGCTTACTCTTAGCTTTATTCTGAATTCTTCGTCTCGAAGGGCATTGTAGTCTTCCATGACTCCTGCCATTTTCAAGAGATACATTTGCGAGATGAGAAAATCCTTTTTAGATTGTAGTGCTTCTTTGTGTTCGAATCTTACGTGTAAAAGTTCCTCTTTTGGCATTTTATATTTTAGAAAAAACTTCTCTTTCAACTTTCTCTATTTGATTTTTCATTGATTTAACTTCGTTTTCCCATTCTCTTAATTCAGCATCTTCTTTTTCTCTTACCTTTTTTATGTCGCTAAGGTCTTTTTCTATGTCCGAAACTTTTTTCTTTGCTTCATGAAAAACTTTTAGTGCATCTTCGAATAAATCTATTCTTACAAAGATTGGTTCCGTAGAATCTCTTGCGTTTGCGAATCCTCTTCGTATTGGGGGCATATCCTCGTCGATTTCACTCGTCATTGGTTGTCTTAATGGTTCTTGCATCATTCGCATGTCATCTTCTTCGAATTCTGGTTCGTCAGCGTCAGCAAAATCATCCTCTCTTTCCCCAGAGACAGCTCCTTTAATTGTGTCCTGAGAAAATTTTGTGCCTAAAGAATTATGGGGCAAGCTTGGAAGTTTATGTATTCTCCTCTCTTCATTTTCTTCGAAAGTATCTATCTCTGGTAGTCTTGGAAGATCTGGTAGAGAAAGTCTCTCTTCTTTTGCCTCTTTTGTTTTTGTGAAAAATCCCATCTTATTTTGATATAGAGTTTCTAATATATATTATAATGAAGAGGTTTAAAAATCTTTATTTTTTAAAGTTTTTTTTAGACCGAATCAATGCTTCGCATTTTAACGTTCTCGTTTTTTTGAAATCATGAGACCGAAAGGTATTTATTCAGTCCTTGTTTATTGTCTTCCATGCTCAAGAAATTTCTTAAAGAAGTTGTTATAATTATTGTAGGTAAACAGGCTGAAGATATCGTTGATCTCCTCGATACAAAGAAGTATGTTAATGAATTTATCATTTCTAAGAAATTAGATTTGACTATTAATCAGACGAGAAATATTCTTTACAAAATTTCTGACCATGGTCTTGTTTCTTCGATAAGAAAAAAAGATAAGAAAAAAGGTTGGTATACTTATTTTTGGAAGATTGAGGCGTTGAAGTCGCTTGAATTCTTGAAAGCTGATTTGATTAAGAAAATAAATATGATGGATTCTCAGATAAATAGTCGTGAGACAAAGAGATTTTATATTTGTGATGGTTGTCATATTGAAATGTCCGAGGAGAATTCGCTTCTTTACAACTTTACTTGTAGTGAATGCGGTTCTGTTTTCACTTTGAAAGATAATACTAAAACTTTGAAAGAGATGAAGAGGGTTGTCGAGAGACTTAAAGGTGATTTAGCTCTTGTGGAAAATGAAATTGAAATAGAAAGTAAGAAAGTTAATGTTGTAAAACAGAGGGCGATAAAGAAGGAAGAGAAGGAGAGAGATGATAAGAAGAAGCTTGCCAAGGAGATTCGGGCTTTAGCTAGGAAGAAAGCTAATAAGAATGCTGGTAAAAAGGCTGTTAAGAAAAAAGTTGTTAAGAAGAAAAAGGCAGTTAAGAAAATTGTGAAGAAGTCTGCTAAGGGTTTGGCATCAAAAATTAAGAAGGTTGTTAAAAAAGTCTCTAATAAAAAAAAGAGTGATAAGAAAAGGAGTTAGGGATGCAAAGTGTTTACAATTTTTCTTCTCGAAGGACGAGTTTGTTTAGTTTGTTGAGCACTAATCTCATCTTGATTGGAGTGAATGTTGTTGCGTTTATTCTTTTTTCGATTCTTTTGTTTGCAAAAGTGCCTTTAGATTATGTTGCTATAAAGCCCTCTAATATTCTTGGAGGAAACTATCTCTGGACTTTTGTTACAAGTATGTTTATGCACGGTGGTTTGTTTCATCTTTTTGCTAATATGATTTCTTTATTGTTTATTGGAGGTATTGTTGAAAAGATTCTTGGTGCTAAAAGATATCTCACTTTCTATTTAGCGTCGGGTTTGTTTGCGGGTTTGTTTTTTGTCTTGTCTACATTAGTCTTTCCTGCTGATTTGAATACTTTTGCAGTTGGTGCTTCGGGGGCTATCTTTAGTTTAGTAGGATTACTTATCTTGATGACACCGAATCTTCCTGTTTATGTCATGCTTATCCCTATTCCAATAAAGATGAAATATGCAGGTCCTGGTATCTTGGTCCTTCTTTGGATTGTTTCTCTTGCAGGAAATATTCCTATTGGGAACATGGCTCATCTAGGAGGACTTATAGCAGGTGTTGGTTACGGAATTTATTTAAGACGTAAATATAAAAGAAAAGTCAATCTTATTGGAAGGTACTTTAGTTAATGGTTAGAAAAATAAGAAAAAAGGGATTGAAAGATTATTATTCTGAGAGCTGGAATTATATTTGTGATTCCAAGAGGTTTATTTATTTCATTGTTGGTTTTTTTGTTTTCTTTATGCTTGTTGGATTGCTTGTTCCAGTTTCTGGAGAGTTTGAGGAGAAGATTCTTCAGTATATCTCTGAATTATTAGCGATGACCGAGGGGTTGTCTCAATGGGGGCTTGTAAGATTTATTCTTTGGAATAATGTTCAGAGTAGTTTTTTTGGGGTCGTTCTTGGGATATTTCTTGGGGTGTTCCCTCTGATTTCATCTTTAGTGAATGGATATATTCTGGGGTTTGTTCTTTTAAGAGCGATAGAAGTGGAAGGCCCGTTGACTGTTTTGAGATTGGCTCCTCATGGGATTTTTGAATTACCTGCCTTGTTCATTTCTCTTGGTCTTGGATTAAAACTGGGTTGGTGGTTGATTGCAGACCCCTTTCGTTTTTATTGGAAGAGACATAAATTGGTTTCTTTTCTCTTTATTTTTTCATATTTGATTACACTTGTTGTTGCTCTCGTCATTGATGATAAATTCAGGAAGAAGATGAAAAAATCTTTTGATTCTTTTAGAGAAAACTTCTGGAATTCAATCATCACATTTGTTTTGATAATTCTTCCTCTTTTGATTGTTGCAGCAATAATTGAAGGGACTTTAATTTTTTTTTCAGGATAGTTTGTCGAAGAGAAATCTTTATATACTTTATTTTCTTTTCTCTTCTGGTTTATTTAAACTAATAAAAGGAGGTTAAAATGTGGTATACTAAAACGGCTATAGTGTTGGCGAATCTTGGGGCTATTAACTGGGGATTGAATGAACTTGGATGGAATGCAGTTGATGAGCTTCTGAGTTTCGTTAGTTGGTTACCTATGGTTGTTTATTACGTTATAGGTCTTTCGGGACTTTATGGTATGTATAAGTTATTCAGCAAGTAATTTTGCTGAACTTTTTATTTTTATTTTTTTAATTAATTCTATTTCTTTATAATTTTTTAAGAAGAATTCTTTTTGGAAGTTTTTGTATAAGTTTTAGTTAGAGAAGTAATTTTCCAGAAGTGGTTCTACTTCTGCATCGCTGGAGAAATCTGTTCTGGGCAGTTTATCCATTTTTAGAGAGATTGCTAAAGGAATTTTGCTTCCTGATTTCTTTGCAATATCTAAAAAATGTAAAGTGAGTTTATTTACTAGTCCCGAGTTTCTTAAAGTTTCTCTTATGTCTAATAGGTTATTTAGATAATCTTTTTTGGTTCTAGTTTCTTTATATTTATAGTATAGTCTGATTAATCCCTGAGAGCGATCTGCCAACTCATGGTAATGCTTAGAATATTCTTTTTTTCTGAGATTTAATATTTTATTCTGTGCAGCATAAATGGGGATTTGCATTTCTGTTGAAATTAATCTTTCCTTTAACTCTGGAGATGCATAATCTAA
>Ga0180009_10007545_pt1 | contig 11062 bp, 8 predicted proteins | sample OS_PC_MetaG_FD_123537 | JGI IMG/M metagenome (GOLD analysis project Ga0180009, IMG submission 123537) | Groundwater microbial communities from the Aspo Hard Rock Laboratory (HRL) deep subsurface site, Sweden - OS_PC_MetaG | ecosystem: Environmental > Aquatic > Deep subsurface > Groundwater...
AAATGTGCCATAGCAAAACCAAAACCGGCATAAATTCATCACGCGGCTTTACCCTCGTGGAAGTTGTGATTGTCATCGGTATTATCGGAGTCCTTGCAGCCGTTGCAGTCCCCATCATGAGTACGTTCACAAAAAGGGCCGAGTACCACAGCCTCATGGCCACCCTGGACCAACTGTTGGATGCTCAGGATTCCTACTATATCCTCAACAACTCATTCTATCCCGAAGGCATTAGACTCATTCAGATAAACTCGGGGCAGGAGTATGATCTACCGGAGATAGGCTTCAAATTTCCCAAAGGCCACAAACATCGATTTTGGATTTACGGCATTAACTGGCCAGCTTTGAGGTTAAACTATTGTATTATTTATATATTTGCCGATGACGACTATAACGGAGACGGAATGAACGATTATTACCTGATTATGTCCTATTATCAAAACGGAGAACCGTTAAAATCGGGAAGCATTACCTATGACCGGTATTTCCAACAAATCCGTTAGCTCTTGCCCCTATCTTGTGCCGATCCCGTTGACACCCATCCCCGCCTCGTGGTATTAATCCTGATCCGTTTAAATCCATAATCCATCAGATAATCATTATACATGCAATCCATTGAAAATTCTAAGATTTTAATCCTTGCATCTCAATCACCCCGGCGGAAATATCTCCTGAGCCAGGCAGGGATTCAATTCAAGGTCATCCCCAGTCAGGTGGATGAAAGCACCGTGCCCATGACTTCTCCGGAATCGTATGTTAAAATCCTGGCCGAGCGAAAGGCTCAAGATGTTGCCCGGCAGTATCCGGAAAATTATGTGATCGGGGCGGATACCATCGTTCTCTTGGATGGAACCATTCTCGGGAAACCGAGATCAAGGAATGAAGCCCGGCAAATGCTGACCCGGCTGAGCGGAGAAACCCACCAGGTGCTTACCGGATTTGCCCTATGTTGTACGGCCAGATCATATCGCTATTCGGATGCGGTGAAAACCGATGTACGGTTTAAAAAATTGGCCCCGGAAGAAATCGAATGGTATATCCATACACCGGAACCTTTTGATAAAGCCGGCGCCTATGCGATTCAGGGCCTGGGAACGTTTTTAGTCAAAAGTATCAACGGATCATATACCAATGTTGTGGGATTGCCGGTATGCGAAGTCATCGAACTGCTTTTAAAGGAGGGAATCATCGGTCTGAACGGTCCCTCAAGGACATTTGACGAAACAGGGTGATAGAACAGATTTATCTGGTTATCCGCTATTATCGAATCAACCTTCGTGTTGGTTTCTGAAATAGAAATGATCGTTGTTGAGTTATTCAGTGTTCAGTTTATATGTATCGGTACCCCCTGACACCCGAAACCTGAAACCTTAACATTGTCCCGACATAGTATTTCGATGGATATCAAGGAAAAATTGACGAATATAAGAAATCGGATCCGTGAGGCTGCTGAAACCTGTGGCAGGGACCCGCAGACTGTCCGGCTTGTGGCAGTGAGCAAAACCAAGCCGGCAGACAGTGTGCTTGGCGCTATTGAGGCCGGGGTGACTATTCTCGGCGAAAACTATATTCAGGAAGCCCGTGATAAAATAAACGCCCTTGCCTCTCATCCGGTGTCCTGGCATTTTATCGGTCATCTTCAGACCAACAAGGCAAAATACGCCGTTAAGCTCTTTGACCTGATTCATTCGGTGGATTCGCTGAAACTGGCCCGGCAACTGAATGATGAAGGAGAAAAGGTCAATAAAATCCAAAATATACTCATCCAGGTCAATGTCGGAAAGGAAGAAACCAAATCAGGCGTATCATCTGAAGAAGCCGTCTCGCTTATTGAAGAAATCTCAATACTGCCGAACCTTTCCATAAGAGGATTGATGACCATGCCGCCATTTTTTGACGATCCGGACCGTGCCCGCCCCTATTTCAAGGAACTGGCCGATCTCTGGCATTACATCCGGGGTCGAAATATCCCGAATGTGGTTATGGAAGAATTGTCCATGGGGATGACCGGAGATTTCAAAGTCGCCATTGAATGCGGTTCAACATTGGTTCGAATCGGAACTGCCATCTTCGGGAGCCGGAATTGAAACTATTGCTCCACACCTGCTGCGCCCCCTGCTCCATCTATCCGGTGGACGTGCTCCGGCAGGAAGGACATGAAATCATGGGATTTTTTTACCGGCACAACATCCATCCCTACACTGAATGCCGGCGCCGGGAGGAAGCTCTCAAAAACTATACGGATACCATCCATTTAAGGGTTATCTATCAAAAGGGGTACAATCCGGAAAATTTCCTGCGCCAGGTGGTTTTCAGAGAATCCGACCGGTGCACTTACTGTTATCATGATCGTCTGACAACAGCGGCAAAGACAGCCAGGTCCGGCAAGTTTGATTCCTTTTCGACCACCCTGCTTTACAGCAAGTATCAAAACCACGATCTCATCCGGTCCATGGGAGAGGCGGTGGGAAAATCGGTGGGAGTTCCGTTTTACTATCAGGACTTCCGAACCGGATGGAAATCAGGGCTTGAAGCATCCAAGCGGTTGAACATGTATCGCCAGCAATACTGCGGTTGCATATATAGCGAAAAAGAGAGATTCTACAGAATAAATAAACGGAATGTTTCATAATTTTATCTACTTCATAGTTGTTCTGCTGATATACACCACCTACCAGCCGTCCAAAGATGCCAGTTTTACCCCGCCGGAATCCATGTTTTTGTCCCTTAGCCTGCTCATTTCCTTTGCGGTCGTCACCTGGGTTCAGTTTCGGAGGCTCGAAAATCGTGTCTCCGAGGCTCCCCTCCCGGAATTGGATCATCGATTCAACTTGATCATCACCCGTCAGGCTGTTTTGGCGATCCTGGTGTTCGCCGTCAATATCTACGGATTGAATTTGACGTCGTTATTTTCAGATATCCCCATTTTCCAAAAGATTCCCACCCTGCAGGCGCTGATATTCTTGAGCCTGTTTGTGGGGTACTTGGCCTTGGTTTGGTACTTTGCACATGGCATTCACCAGCGGTTATATCATATCCATATCTCCAAATGGTCATACGTCTCTTCTAATATCCTTTTCGCTATTCCCGTGCTGCTGCCCTGGTTTTTTCTTTCAATTGTTGCCGATATCATCAACGTCCTTCCCTTTCGGTTACCCAAAACCCTGCTGGCAACACCCGAAGGGCAAGTCGGTTATTTTCTTCTCTTTTTATTCGGCATTTCCGTTGTGGGGCCTGTGTTTATTCGGATGTTCTGGCGATGCAAACCCCTGGAGACCGGAAATTCAAGAAGCAGAATCCAGAGTATTTGTAGAGCCGCAGATGTCAAATATGCAGATATCCTTTACTGGCCCATATTCGGGGGCAGGCTGATTACCGCCGGGGTCATGGGGTTGACTAAGAAATTCCGTTACATTCTGGTTACCGACGCCCTCTTAAGGTATCTTGATCCGGTAGAGATCGATGCTGTAATCGCCCATGAAATAGGCCATGTGAGGCGGAAACACTTATTGTTCTATCTCTTTTTTTTCGTGGGATACCTGCTGCTGTCCTATGCCATGTTTGACCTGTTCATTTTCCTGGTTCTATACAGCCGGCCGGTTTACCGAATCATAGAAATCATCGGCATTCAACAGCCCACTGCCCTTTCGGCCATTTTCAGCCTGATGATCGTAATCCTGTTTTTAATCTATTTTCGATATATATTCGGATATTTCATGCGAAATTTCGAACGTCAGGCCGATACCTTTGTGTATACACTATTCAACAGTGCCGACGCTTTGATTTCCACATTGAAAAAAATCGCCGATTCAACAGGACAGTCTCCGGACCGCCCAAACTGGCACCATTTCAGTATTACCGAACGCATCGCCTATCTGGAAAAATGTGAAAAGGACAGAAAATGGATCCACCGCCATGACAAAAAAGTCCGAAAAAGCATCACAGCCTATTTAATCGCGCTTCTATTCATCGGAGCAGTCGGTTACCAACTTAACTTCGGTGAAGCCGGAAAGCAGTTGAACGCTCACTTTCTAGAAAAAATCGTCCGAAGCGAACTGGAAAAAACGCCATACAATGCGAAACTGTACAGCACGCTGGGGGACCTATATTTCGCGCGAAAACAATATGCCGAGACCATAGAAGCCTACGAGCAGGCGATCAGGCTTCAACCTGAAAATGTCCAAGTGCTCAATAATCTTGCCTGGCTCTATGCGACCTGCGAAGATGAGCGGTTCAGGAATCCGAAACAAGCGCTGATACTGGCTGAAAAGGCCGCCGGCCTGGAGCAGGCCGCCTATATCCTTGACACACTGGCAGAGAGCTATTTTGTCAACGGAAGGTTTAGGGCAGCCGTCGATGCGGCAAAAGAAGCCCTGCACCTCGCAAAGAAAAACCATACCTACTATGAAGATCAATTGAAGAAGTTTAGAGGGAAGCCGTAGAAGCCAATTCATAACCCCATCTGAGGCCCGATGGCTGCGTTTCAGGCCTCCTCAATATGCTCATATTCTCACATGTATGCTGCGCTATTTCGTCGGCCTGCGCCTTGCCCTCGAACCTGATCTGAGGTTTTGAAACAGCTTCTAAGCGGTTTAACTTTTTTTCTTTTCATGCAGGAGCTTCACGATAATGTTATCGGCCTTACGAAGCCGGTCGGACAACATAGAAAACAGCTGTTTGGCCACATCCGGATATCTTTCGATGATTTCCGGTGTTTTCTCTCCGGGAAACCGCTTGACCATGGATCGCCCTTTGGACATGATGGTGGCTGAGCGCGGTTCATCGGTGATTGCAGACATCTCACCGAAATATTCACCCGGCTGTGACAATTCGGCGATCACCTTTCCTTTTTTGACAACTATTACAGTTCCCTGAACCAGTTTAAAGAAATCCTTATCCGTATTGCCTTCCCGAATGATGATCTCCCGGTCTTCGTAACGTTCGATCTCCGGATTGACCAGATATGCCGGAAGCGCTTCTCTTGTCATGGTGGTTTTCTTCAAAACTTCATCCACCGATGTTACGCCCTGGCGAATTTTATTAATGCCGGCATCTCTAAGCGTCACCATGCCTTCTTGAATCGCGATACGCCGGAGCTGATCCTCCGCCACACTGGCATTGATGGCTTTGCCCACTTCCTCCGTGACCGCCATGAGTTCATAGAGCCCCATACGTCCCTTGTATCCCATTCCGGAACAATCGGGACACCCGTTTGCACCGTAGAATGAAACGTTCTCGATATCTTCTTCAGCAAATCCCATGGCTATCAATTCTTTGGAATTGCGCGAGTTCTCCTTTTGTTTGCATTTGGGGCAGAGTTTTCGAACCAATCGCTGTGAGAGCACCATGGTGACCGCTGATGCCAGCATATAGGGAGGGATGCCGATATCAATCAGTCGCCCGATGGTTGAAGGACAGTCGTTTGTATGAAGGGTGCTGAAAACCAGATGCCCTGTCATGGCTGCTTTGAGAGCAATTTCAGCAGTTTCCAGATCTCGAATCTCACCCACCATGATAATATCCGGATCCTGGCGGAGAAACGCCCTTAGGGCTGCCGCAAAAGTCATCCCCACCTTGTCTTTTACAGGCACCTGATTGATCCCCTTGAAGTTGAACTCCACCGGGTCTTCTGCCGTAAGGATCTTTGTATCTTCTTTGTTCAGAGAGTTTAAAACGGAATATAGGGTGGTGGTTTTTCCGCTGCCTGTGGGACCGGTTACCAGCAGCAATCCATAGGGTCTATGGATACATGTCTTTAAGACATCGAAGGTGGTGGGTTCAAATCCGAGCTTGGTCAAATCGACATTCAATGCCGATTTGTCCAGAATACGCATAACAATACCTTCGCCGAACAGGGTGGGCAGTGTGGAGACCCGGAAATCGATGGTCTTTCTCTTACCGAACCTCATTTTAATACGACCATCCTGGGGAATCCGGCGCTCGGCAATATTCAAACCCGAAAGAATTTTGATCCTGGAAGTCAGTGCATTTTTAATGGAAAGCGGCAGGTTCATGGATTTAAACAGGGAGCCGTCCACCCGGTATCTGACTTGCAAGGCTTTCTCAAACGGTTCGATGTGAATGTCGCTGACACCGTCATTGACGGCCCGGATGAGAATACCGTTCACCAGCTTGATAATGGGCGCATCGACTGCTGAAAATTCATCGCCGATATCATCGTCGTCGGAAGGCATCGACACTTCGATACCGTCCACCGCCTCGGAAACCAGGGAGCCGAAGTCCTCCACAGCAGTAACCGGAACATTATCTTCCTCTTCGGTTTCCTCTTTCCCTGATAGGTTTTTATACTCGTCTTCACTGATCTCATAATGTTTTTTAAATGCATCAACAATATCTCTTTCAGTGGAAACACTGATGCTCAGGCTCTTTTTGACTTCAACCTGAAGGCTTTCCACAGCAGTGGCGTCCGTGGGCTCGGACATGGTAATTTCAAGATTATCCCCGGCCACCTTCAGGGGGAATGCCATATATTTCTTTGCAACTTCATAGGGAAGCACCTTCAATGCTTCTTTGTCGGGTTTGATTTTCGAAAGGAGCGCTACCGGATAATTATAGAGACGGTTCAGGATGTTTACGATGGTCTCTTCTTCAATGTATCCGAGCCTGATTAATATACTTCCCAGTCGACCTGGATGCTTTTCCTGGTACCTTAAGGCATCTTCGAGCTGGGTGCTGGTAATGTGGCCTTCTTTGGATAGGAGTTCCCCGATACGGGTCCTGCCCGCTCCGGACTGATCGCGAATAGTGGCCTGTAGACTTGAGCTTTTCTTATTGGAAACGGGCCGAAGATGCGAAGGACGGTTTTTCGCTGTCGAAGTCGCCATAATTTTATTTCACTTCACCTGTTTGATCCATTCAGGTTTTAGTTATCACGCGGGTGATCGATTCTTATTCTTTCTCAACTAATAATTAATCGGTCGATTCAATTTTTATCTTTAGCATTCAATGCAGTTTCCTGGATAAAACACGGAATAAAATGGGAATTTAAAAAAACCGTTTAAAATGTTGATAATTTTCTTGTATAATGTCAAATAAATAGAGGTGAGCTAAATTCAATGTGGCTTTGACAATATGAATGGACAACCATAACGTTTTACCTGAAGGATGATCGAAAATGGCTATTCCCCCTGCGAAAAGGCAACCGAACGCGTCAATGTCCCGATCGTCAAAAGGCTCCAGCCTGAAGGCGACGATCCGGGATCAATCCGGAGCCGGGAAAAAACGTGTTGGGGAGCTCTTATCGAAAGAGGGTTATATCACCAGTACCCAGCTCGACGAAGCAGTCAAATACCAGGACAAAAACCCCGGTCGCCTCAGCAGCATTCTTGTCAGGCTCGGTTATATTGACGAAGAGACCATCGTAAAAGTCTTGAGTCGTCTGAATAATTATCCGATTGCCCTCCTTGCGAAGCTCAAACCGGATCCCGAAGCGATAAAGGTTCTCCCTTTTAATACAGCTAAAAACTTCATGGCATTCCCCATTAAACTGAATGGAGATACCCTTGAAGTCACCATGTCCGAACCCACGGATACCGATGCCGTCGAAAAGCTGCAAACTGAAATTCGAAAAAGCATACGGGTCTTTATCTCCGCTGAAAAGGATATTGTCGATGCATACCGGGAGCACTACAAGATAAACGATGAAGAATATGCAAAGCTGGCAGGGGGAAAGGAAGCCGAAATCGAAGAAGAAATCCCCATGACCCAGGTGGATGACTTCGGCTCCCTGGTATCCGAGGCAGTGGGAGAAATAGAGTTGACTTCCCCGATCGATGATGACGATTTTGGCGATGAATTTTCAGCAGGCGATGCGCCCATTATCAAATTGGTGAATGGTATTTTGATCCGGGCCATCAACGAGGGGGTCAGCGATATCCACATCGAGCCCTATGAAAAATCCCTTCAGGTGCGATACCGCCTGGACGGCTCGCTCTATAAATCCATGAACCTTCCGATGAGCATAAAAAATGCGCTGACTTCCCGGATGAAGATTATATCCGGCCTCAATATCGCTGAACGGCGCGTGCCCCAGGACGGCAGGATCAAGCTGAACCTGGGCAAGAATAAATCTGTAGATTTCCGGGTCTCCACCCTGCCCACCCTTTTCGGCGAGAAGATCGTGATGCGAATTCTGGATAAAGGGGCGTTGAATGTGGACCTGACCATGCTGGGATTCGAGGCCAAGACCTTTGATATTCTCAAACGATGCATATTTCGGCCCTATGGACTGCTGCTGGTTACCGGTCCCACAGGCAGCGGAAAAACCACCACCCTCTATTCGATTTTAAACGCTCTGAACAAGGAAGATGTGAACATCATGACGGCGGAGGATCCGGTGGAGTTCAACTTCAAAGGAATCAACCAGGTTCATGTCAAGGATGATGTGGGCATGACCTTTGCAGCAGCGCTTAAAGCCTTTTTGCGCCAGGACCCGGATATCATCATGGTGGGCGAGATTCGGGATATGGACACGGCCGAGATCGCCATTAAGGCGGCCATGACCGGACACCTTGTTTTCAGCACGCTTCATACCAACGACTGCCCTTCAACCATCGGGCGGCTGGTGGATATCGGGATTCCCCCGTACCTTCTGGCGGCTTCGGTGACCATGGTGCTTTCCCAACGCCTGGCCAGAAAGCTCTGCCCCGCTTGCAAAGAATTGGCAACGGTAAAAAACGAAGAAGAATTGGCCCTGGTAGGATTTTCTGAAGAAGAAATACCGGATCTTAAAATTTACGAACCTCGCGGGTGCGCCAAGTGCAACAGCATCGGGTATAAAGGCCGATTGGGTCTTTATGAACTGATGGCGGTGACCGAAGAGGTGGCAAAGGTGATCAATGCAGCCGCTCCCGAGGATCATCTGAGACGCATCGCCACCCAGGAAGGCATGATACCTCTAAGGGACGCCGGGCTCGAGAAGGTCCGGCAGGGAGTGACATCGGTGGAAGAGGTTTTGAAACGGACCACCCTGACAAAAGAAGCCCTTCCATCCTATCTCGTTCATCCCGATATCGAACTCTATGAAGACCGGGATGTCATTATCCGGGAAGGCACCCATGATATCGACTTCTTTCAACTCGTCCAAGGGTCTGTGATGGTTGTGAAAAACGGGAAAAAAATCGCCGAAATCTTTGAACCGGGTGAATACTTCGGTGAGGCGTCGGTTATTACCGGTGAGGCCCGATCCGCTTCCATCGTTTCAAAGGGAAGATCCAGGATCAAACGCTTCCCTGGCGATAAGCTGCCGGAAATCATGGAAAAATACCCAAATGTCGCAAAACAGTTATTTGAAGAGACATCAAAACGTCTGCAAAATTCGAATCTAAAAGTTATAAAATTATTAAACGAGATTAGACAGAAATCCAGCACCGGGTGAGAAACTCCCAAATCGTAAAATCGGTCGTAAAATCGATCGTAAGCCCGGTGATTACGATCTGGGATAATGATCGTATACTTTTTTACCCCCCCCGCAAATCAAGACGATTCCGATAAAATAAAAACAGAAACGGATGTAAATGGTCAGTGAGGAAAACTGCTCCATGCCTTCGATCTTTGGCATGACCTGGGGTATTCTGTAAAACATTCCGATGCCGGCCAATGCCAGCGATATCCCCCAAATCAATTGTGCGATGGATTTCTTTTTATTCATGAAACACCATGTCCCGGATAAACCGAAAAAAACAAATAACAAATAAGATCCAATGACCAAAACCACAAATTCAAAACAAAAATATGATTTGGAATATATGAATTATCGAGTTTCGGTCATTTGAATTTTGTATCTATTTGGAATTTGCCTGCCCGCCGTCTTTCTGGCGGGGTGCTTGTGTTTTGTTATTTTTCCACAATATTGGATAAAAATAAGTTCTAAGCACCTACGCTCAATGTCGGATACCGGCTGCTCTATTGTATTTACTCACCGCTCAATCTGCCTTTAAAATCCGGTTTTCTCTTTTCTATGAACGCTGCCGTGCCTTCATTTGAATCTTCACTGGCCATGCAGATGGCGAAGGCATCGGTTTCGATATTGCAGCCTGTGGCGAGATCGACATTTAACCCTCGATTGATGGCCTGTTTTGCGGCCTGCAAAGAGACTTTCCCTTTTCGAGCCATACCGGCGGCTGTTTTCTTAACTTCCTCCATCAATTTTTCCGGACTGCAGATTTTATTGGCCAAACCGATTCTGAATGCCTCTTCCGCCGGTACCATCCGCCCGGTAAGAATGAGTTCCTTGGCCATATTGATTCCCACCAGTCTTGGAAGGCGTTGGGTCCCGCCAAAGCCCGGTATCAATCCCAGGTTGATTTCCGGCTGCCCGAATGTCGCCGTCTCGGATGCAAAGATGAAATCGCATGCCAGAGCGATTTCCGTCCCCCCGCCCAGGGCAAAACCGTTGACCGCTGCAATGACCGGAATCGGCAGTTCCTGCAGCTTATTGATGATTCCAAGGCCTTTCCGGGAAAACTGTTTGGCGCTCAATGCATTTAACGTGTTCAGCTCTTTGATATCCGCACCGGCAACAAACGCTTTCTCCCCGGCACCGGTCAGAATTAAAACCCGAATATTCTCGTCATCGGATATTTCAACCAGGGCGGAAGAAAATTCATCCAGCAGTTCCGAATTGAGTGCATTCAGTACATTGGGTCGATTAAACGTAATGGTTGCAACACCCTCTTCCACTTCAAATAGTATATTATTGTAAGTCATTTCTTACCTCCTTTGTAAAATATCCGAACCTCTCGGTTGCCATTACCCTGCTATTACAATATCCGATATGCATGATGCAACGATGTTTTATAGCTAAGTTCATTTCAACGGAGCCTCAACAATGCTATTTAGGCGATTAATTGTCATTTCTTTTCATTTTATGAAAAATTCAATACACAAGCACCCCGCCAGAAAGACGGCGGGCAGGCAAATTACAAACAAATCTCAAATTCCAATATCCAATGACCGAAACAGGTTTGAAATGTTTGTTCTTCCATCGTAAGCATGTTTTGAATTTTGAATTTCGGTCATTGTGATTTGTTTGGGATTTGGG
>Ga0180009_10007546_pt1 | contig 11060 bp, 8 predicted proteins | sample OS_PC_MetaG_FD_123537 | JGI IMG/M metagenome (GOLD analysis project Ga0180009, IMG submission 123537) | Groundwater microbial communities from the Aspo Hard Rock Laboratory (HRL) deep subsurface site, Sweden - OS_PC_MetaG | ecosystem: Environmental > Aquatic > Deep subsurface > Groundwater...
GAACTGACACTTCGCAGGCTCGTGCACTCCTTAGAACTGACACTTCGCAGGCTCGTGCACTCCTTAGAACTGACACTTCGCAGGCTCGTGCACTCCTTAGAACTGACACTTCGCAGGCTCGTGTCAGATGCAGGCCGGTGTTATTTTAGTTGCCAACACTCGGCAGGCCGGTGTTGGGTTGGTTTAATTCCCCCACATTTCTTGGAGGTCGTGCGGGGCAGCCGCCTTACAAGCCTGCGCACCGCGGGGAGCCGGGCCGAATTTCTCTCACCCTACGTTTGAATTTCCAGTCAAAACTGTTGTGCGCTGCAGCAGCGTGCCCACGCTTAATAGCGTACTAAAATCACTGTTCAAACTTGGCCTAGAGCATCATCCGACCATACGCGACCGCTTTTCGCGCTTCGATGGTCGGATAAAGATGTTCTAGCGCTCCGGCAGTCCGGCAAAACCGCTTGCCATCGGCCGCCGGGGCTCGCAGCATGATGGCCCGTGCCGAATGGCTGGAAAGAAAAGGGATCGCCCATGGAAGAGCGATGGCTCGGCACTCTGGGGCCTCGCGTCTCATGCGTCAGCCTCGGTTGCATGAACCTGGCTGGCGCATACGGACCGTCATCGGAAGAGGAGGCGCTGCGCCTCCTCGACAACGCTGTCGAACTCGGCGTCACGCATTTCGACAGCGCCGATACCTATGGCATGGGCATCTCAGAAGAGATCCTGGCCAAGTTCCTGCGCACCCGGCGGCCGAAGGTGACGATCGCCAGCAAGGGCGGCATCCGCTTCATGCGCGCCACCGGACAGCGCTACATCGATAATTCGCCGGCCTATCTCAAGGAGGCCATCGACAATTCGCTGCGGCGGCTCGGCGTCGAAAGGATCGGCGTCTACTATGTTCATCGGCGCGAAGTCGGGCGGCCGATCGAAGAGGTTATCGGCACGCTTGCCGATCTCAAGAGGGCCGGAAAGATCGGTGCTATCGGGCTGTCCGAAGTCTCGTCGGAAACCGTCCGCAAGGCGCACCGGGTCGACCGTGTCGCATGCGTGCAGTGCGAGTATTCGCTGTGGTCGCGCGTGCCCGAACATGATCTCCTCAAAACCACCGCCGAACTCGGCATCGCATTCGTCGCGTTTTCCCCCCTGGCGCGCGGCATGTTGACGGCGTCGCCTCCGGATCCCGCGAAGATGGGTGCGCGCGATTTCCGCAAACGCAACCCTCGATTCCTGGAGGAGAACTACCCTCGCAATCTTGAGGCCATCGGTGGATTTCGAGACCTTGCCGCTGAACTCGGTCACGACCCCGCATCGCTTGCGATTGCGTGGGTCCTTTCGCGCGCCCGCAATGTCATTGCCCTGCCCGGCACGCGCTCGGCCGATCACCTGGTAGCAGCGGTCGCCGGGGCGTCCTTGCGCCTCGATGACGAAACACTGCGACGGATCGAGGCGAGCTTCCCGGAAGGTTTCCCGTGGGGCGAGCGCTACGGCGAGGCGCAGCGACTCGGCATCGAAGTCATTTAAGTCAGGAACCCCGGCCTTTCTTCGGGCACGTCGGCCGTTCCGGGATAGGCGATCTGGTCGGCGCGCTTGCGGACGGCGACGGCGAAGGCAGCGATCGCGAATCCAAGCGCGGCGATGAACCAGGTCTGCCAGATGCTGTAGCTGAACGCGATGAGCAGAGAGGTCGTGACGAACAACGCTAGCGCGGAGGGCTGGAGAGCGGTTTCGAGCCGCCCAATCACCCTCATGGCATAAAGCCCGATCATCAGGAACAGAGCCGCGCCAACGGCGCCAAGCTCGTACCAGACCTGCAGGTAGGCATTATGGGCATGGTTGGCGTAACCTACCATCATGCGCCCGAGCGTCTCGTCGCGTTTCGATCGCTTCATGGCGTCGTGCATCGCCACGCGCGTTGCATCAGCACCGACCCCAAGCACCGGCGACTTCAGCGATTCTTCGGCCGTGGTGGACCAGATCACCACGCGGTGGCGCGCGGACTTGAACAACCAGTCGGCGTTATGGAGGTTTGCGCTAGACATCATCAGCGCGATCGGCAAGGCGAGGACCACGGCGGCGGTCCAGACACTCGCCAGGACGATGCGCATCGCGGGCGGGTTGATCGAGGCCAATCCATAAACGACGGCTCCGCCCAAAATTGCAATCTGGGAAGACTGGTGCGATCCAAATACGAGTATGATGCCGGCTCCGCCAATGACCATCACAAGCGCAATCGAGCGGCGGATGCTGTTCGGATCGTGCAAGGCGAGCATGATAGCCGGCCACAGCAGCCAGGTGAGGATGGCCATGCGCCGGTTGAGGTTGGCATTCGTGACGTCGGTAACGGTCCCATGTGTGTCGACGGTGACATGCTTGGCAATGTTCTCATGCGTTGTCGGGATTGCCGACATGATCGTGCGCGTGATGAGCTGATCGGTCAGTATTTCGAAGCACACGAGAAGGTAGCCGACCACGATACCGGTTAGCGCGCCTTCGCCGATGTAGTGGGCGAAGGGACGCGAGGCGGTGGAAACCGTGCGCAGCGCGAACCAGACTGCAACTGCGATCAGCATCATGAAGACCGGCTTCAAGAGACTGTGCCAGGGCGCCGGTGACCAGAGAGCGGACAGCATTGCCCATCCCGCGAAGGCGATGACGACCAGGAATGCCGCCTCGAACGTCGCGGGATAGCGGGGGAGGCCGCGGCGCGCGTATTGCTCGAGGCCCGCCAAAATCAACACCAGCACCATGATGAAAGTCGCAATCCGCGGTGCGATGATCATCGTTGAGAGGATCGTCCCGGTCGCGATCCCCGTCCACCACGCTCTTCCGAATGGTTGCATTCGTACCGTTCCGCCCCGTATCGCTCGCCCCTCGTTAGCGAGCTATACGCCAGTCGGCACTTGATGAGTCAAGCGGCGGAGGGTCGATAGACCTTGAAAGAACGGGCCATTGGCGGGACTTTGAGGCCGTCGCGGTGGCCTTCATATTGACGCGGACGCCTGAAATAGCTGCCTGCGCATTGGGTTATTCCTCGAAGAAACGGGACCAGGGGGTGCTTGCGAAGGCCGACTTCAGTTCGTCGTAGTTCTGGATCAGCTGGCGCAGGCTTTCGGTGTTCTGCTTGGTGTGGAAGGACGCCAGCGCTCTCGGCTCGACGCCGAGAAATTTCTGAATTTTAGTCAGGGCGCCTTCCGGTTCGGAGGTAAGCTGTTCATACGTCACATGATGCATTGGGTGATCGCGGAACATCTCTTCCGTCCGGTTTTGCCAGCGCTCGGTCTTGATGAACGCGTTCTCGCACTCCTCGAAGCCGAGTCTTGTCAGCTTTTCGGCGGTCGCAACGGCGTTGATCGGACCGGCCTGCGTCCACTTCAACGTTTTCGTCGCGATGACATGCGACAGATGCGTGCGCAGGATGTTCTCTCTCGTCAGATGGATGATCTTAACATTCTTGTCGCTCAGCAGAATTGGCCAGATCTGGCATGCCTTCTGGGTCGCGCGGCTTGCGTGGTAGTAGAACAGCTTGAAGCCGACGGCGGCAACGGCGTGGGGATAGACGGAAAACGCCACCGAATTCATGTGCGCCTCGGGATCATTTTCGGCGGCAGGTCCAGCTTTCCTTAATTGCTTTGCGCCGAAAATTTCGCCCTTCACGACGATCCCTGGGTGGGAATTGAGGTAGGACGACAACAAGTTCGAGCCGACGCGTCCGCGCGCAAGGATGATAAAGCGAACATAATCGCGATGACCGGGAATCAGTCCGCGGTTCATGGCGATTTCCGTAAGTTTAAGCCAGCGCTTCTGCAAGCGGTCGCGAGCCAGCAAGACAATCGGTTTCAGGGTCATGGTACTGGCTGTTTTCTTCATTGCGGGAAATGCGATGGTGAAGCGAAGGAGCAGGGGTTGCGAGTTGCGGTGCAGCGGCTGGCGAATTGCCGGACGGAAGCCGGAACGGGAACGAAAAACCCTATCGTCTTGCACGGGATCGGGCAACCGGACCGCATCGGGCGACGCGGCCGGGCTCGGTCGCTGCCCGTTTACCTTCGAGACGCCGCAATCTTTGTCTGAAGTTGCACGTCGAATCGCCGCCGCAACAATGCGAAGACTGCCATTAACCGTCGGCGCGCATCCCGGAGCCCTGTATCCGGACTTGTGGAACGTTCGCAATAGAGCAACGTTGTGACCGCGCGACTTCGACGCAGTGACGTTGGCCCGTAGCAGAGCCATTGTCCGGAGGCGTCTCCGCAGCTCAGTTGCAACAACGCAAAAAGCATTGCCGATCAATTGTGTATGTGGATTGTCTTAAGGTCGACCTGCACTGGGCAGAAGCCAGGCCCGCATTCAGTAGAAGCCATGAAAGCCGTTCTTATGGACACTGTCACAAACGCTTCGGAGACCCCAGCGAAACCGCCGGCCGGACGGCTGTCCCGCGATGAGGTACGGGCCTTCAAAATCCGCGACAATGTCACCAACCTGCGCTACATCGCCGGCATTTACGTCGTGATTACCGCCGCGGTTGCCGGCGGAGTCTGGGCCTGCGAGGCCTATCTCAACGGTGGACTTGGTTTGGCCGTGCTGGCGCCGATCGTCGCCCTTGCCGTCCTCGCCGTCGGCGCTTCCCAGCATCAGCTCGGCGCCATCATTCACGAGGGCACGCACTACACCTTGTTCGCGAACCGCAAGTTCAATGAACTCGCGTCCGACTATCTGGGCGGCTTCCCGATCTATACGTCGACACAGGCCTACCGGCTGCACCACTTCGCCCACCACCAGTTCGTCAACGACCCCGACCGCGATCCGATCGCGACGCAGGCCTCCGAAAGCGGGCATTGGCTGGATTTTCCGGTGACGCATGTGCAGCTTGTCAAAGGCTTCGTGCGGCTCATAAATCCGCTCAACCTGATGCGATATATGATCTCGCGAGCCAAGCACAGTGCGCTGCCGCAGGGGACGAACCCATTTTTCGATGCCGACCACGCCGCCAATCCTTGGGCGGTCCATGTCGGCATTCTGTTCGCGGTCGGCGTGCCGGTTGTGATGGTGCCGCTGATCCTGCTGCAACAGCAGATCGCAGCGCTGACGTTCCTGGCCGCGGCGTGGTTCGCGATGGTGGTGTTCTACCTGGTGCTTCCCGACGAGCAGTGGCCGCGCGCGCGCATCACGCCGACAATCTCCGACCGGGCCACGATCATCGGGCGGATGAGCTACCTCGGCGTCATCTATGGCGCGCTCACCGTCGTCGAGTACACGACCGGCGTCGGCGCCTGGGGCTACTACGGGTTGTTCTGGATCTTGCCGCTGTTCACGGCGTTCCCGGTCTTCATGGTGCTGCGCGAGTGGATCCAGCACGGCAACGCCGATCGCGGCCGGCTGACCAATTCGCGGGTGTTCCTGGTCGATCCGGTGTCGCGATATGCCGTGTTCCCGCTGGGGATGGACTACCACCTGCCGCATCACCTTTATGCATCCGTGCCGCACTACAAGCTGAAGGCATTGCACGAAGCGCTGTTGCGCGATCCCGAATACGCCGAAAAGGGCCAGGTCGTCGAAGGCTGGATCGGGGCAAGCCGCAGCGGAGAGCCCTCGATCGTCAAGGTGCTCGGCCCCGAATACGCGGTGAAGGGTGCTGAAATCTACATCGACGAGGCGGCGACGGAAGACGCCGAAGTCCGCGACGCCGACAAGCTCAAGGCGCATTCTGCCGCGTCGCAAAGTGGTCGGGTGTGGTAAGGGTAGTTGAATACCCTGCCGTTCACCAACCTCAGGCCTGTCAATGAACCTCGTTGCGCTTCTCCATGCTCGCTCCAGCGAGAGCCGTCCCGTTCGCGCCGGGCTGATCGGCGCTGGAAAATTCGGTTCGATGTTCCTTGCGCAGGTGCCGCATATCGCCGGCCTCGAGGTCACGGCGATCGCCGACCTTTCCCCAGAGCGCGCGAAGGCCGCATGCCGGAGGGTTGGCTGGCTGGACGAACTCATTCAAAAAACAGTGTTCATGGAAGACGGTTCGGCGCTTGCCGCGCGCGATGACGTGGACGTCGTCATCGAGGCGACGGGAAATCCGGCAGCCGGAATAGGGCATACGCTGGCGGCGTTTCGTTGCGGCAAGCATATCGTCATGGTCAACGTCGAGGCCGACGTTCTGGCCGGTGCGGCGCTGGCAAAACGCGCCAGGTCGGCGGGCGTCGTCTACTCCATGGCCTATGGCGACCAGCCGGCGCTGGTCGCCGAGATGGTCGACTGGGCGCGGGCGACAGGTTTCGAGGTCGCGGCGGCGGGTAAAGGAACGAAGTACCTGCCCGAATTCCACGAAGTCACTCCGGATAACGTCTGGGAACACTATGGATTGACGCCGGAAGAAACGAGAGCCGCCGGCATGAACCCGCAGATGTTCAATTCGTTTCTCGACGGTACCAAGTCGGGCATCGAGATGTGCGCGATCGCCAACGCCTGCGACCTTAGCGTCCCCGACGACGGGCTCGCCTTTCCGCCCTGCGGGTCGGACGATCTGGCGATGGTCCTGAGGCCGCGCGCCGTTGGCGGAGTGCTTCCAGGAGACGGCTTCGTCGAAGTCGTCTCGTCGCTCGATCGCGATGGCAAGGACGTGCCGCGCGACCTGCGCTGGGGCGTTTACGTCGTCTTGAAAGCGCAGAACGACTATGCGGCGGCGTGCTTCAAGCAATACGGACTGAAGACCGACGCCAGCGGCCAATACGCCGCGATGTACAAGCCGTTCCATCTTATCGGCTTGGAGCTGAGCATCTCGGTGCTCAACGCGGCGCTGCGCGGTGAACCGACCGGCTCATCGCGCTCATTTAGAGGCGACGCGGTGACGGTTGCAAAGCGCGACCTCAAGGTCGGCGAAATGCTCGACGGCGAAGGCGGGTATACGGTCTGGGGGAAAGCGTCGCCCGCGAAGCTGAGCCTGGCGAACAACTGCCTGCCGATCGGGCTGGCGCATGGCGTAAAGGTGGTCCGCCCCATCGCAAAAGGTGCGCTGGTGCGCAAGGCTGACGTTGTGCTGGATCAGGGATCGGAAGCCATGCGGATCAGGGCGGAGGCGGAAGCGTTGGTGGGGTGAGGGCCTGGATTCGTCCGGCCGCATCATTCCGGAAGCCCGCAGCCGAGAATCGTCGACTTGTATCGATCCCAACCGAAGCCCGACACTGGGAATTTGGCGGCGCAGCAATCAAACCGGTCGGCAAACGTAATGACTGCGGATGACCTTCTCGATGGGTTCACCGTAGTAGACCGTCTCCCACTTCGCATCAGCGATAAAATCGTCAAGCGCAGACTTGCGATATCTTGCGTGCATGAGAGGCTTGTCTGGAAACTCATCGTAGAAGGGGACTTCCTGGTTCTCGTCAGCGAAACACGAGAACACGAGCCGGGCGTCTGGTGCTGCGTATTTCCTGAGGATCTTCAGGATGGCGCTGGTATGATGCGGCTCCATGTGAGTGACGACGGAGAACATCGTCAGTAAATCGCATTCCTGCACCGGCACAGGAAGAAGGGACTCGGACGTCATCGGCTCGCCGTGCTTGTTGTACATGTTGTTTTGAAATGGAACCGTGGCGAAAGCGAATTTCGGCTCGCTCGCCAGGCGTTCCTTTAAGTGCTCGATTTGCGTTTCGAACACGTCGAGGCCGACGTAGATATCTTGCGGGTTGTCGCGCTCGTAGAGCGCTTGAGCCATCTTTACGCCGCAACCGAAATCGAGCCATCGCGACTCCGCTATCGGTTTGAACCGCTCGATCAGCTTGATGATCTCAAAGGCCGACCACAGTGAAGCTTCTTCATCGTGTCGCAAGTCGCCGCGGCGGAGTTCTAATGGAATTGAAAGTTTGACCATCGCTACCCGTCCTCGATTGACCGCTTCAAACCGGCTAACTGATGAAGGGCAGGAGTCTTAAAGTCAACCCGACTGGGTGTGGCTGTCTGGAGGTCATATGGAAGCGACTTTCGAGAAGGGCTGCCGGTTTCGCGATCTGCATGAGAGCGGATGCTTCGTCATGCCGAATGCCTGGGACGCTGGATCGGCGCGGCTCCTCGAACAGGCCGGCTTTGCCGCGATCGGCACGACCAGTGCGGGCTTCTCGTGGAGCGCCGGTCTGAAGGACGGCGCGGCAAGCCGGGACGCCGTGCTGAAAAATGCCGCTGCTATCGCGGAAGCGACCTCGCTTCCGGTGTCGGCCGATCTGCTCAACGGGTTTGGGAGTTCTCCGGAGACGGTGGCTGAGACCATTTTCCTCGCCGGCGAGTTGGGGCTCAGCGGCGGGTCGATCGAGGACACGACCGGGGACCCTGCGCGGCCACTTTTCGAGCTGGCGCTTTCGGTGGAACGCATCGAGGCGGCGGTGGAAGCTGCACGGAAACTTCCGCAGTCATTTGTCCTATGCGCACGGGCCGACGGGCTGTTTGCTGGCCTGAAAGATTTCGACGACATCATCGTGCGCCTGCAGGCTTATGAGAAAGCAGGGGCAGACCTTCTTTATGCACCGGCCTTGATGACACTCGAGCAAGCGAAGGCGGTTCTCGATAACGTTGATAAGCCGATCAACGTTCTCTGCGGAATCGGTAACGAGGTGAGCTTCACGGAAATGCGTGATGTCGGCGTCAGGCGCATCTCGCTGGGTTCGACGCTTTACCGAGCGGCTATGGCGGCGATGCGGAGTGCGGCAAACGAAGTCCGTGATGAGGGGACGTTTGCGGAGCTCGCCGGAGGCTTGCTGTCGGGAGAGCTCAATGCATTGATGCGCGAGAAATAGTTGGGGGCTGGATAACGTAGGATTCCTTTCGCAAAAAGAGCTCCGTTCCTCGCTGGGCCCCACTCGGCCTTGGAGCTTTCAGCCTCATGAGCCATCGGCGGGCTGATATCGCCGATAGATTTCTTAAATGTGATCGGTATTCCATTCGGCGATAAGCTGTCTGGCCTTCCAGGCCTGCAATTGCCTGGTGCCAACGGAGCATCAAGCCGCCGATGCGAGGCTCATCGCCATGGCTGCGCGAACATCAAGCTGGCTCGACGAGCCCCCGATCTGGCCCCATGCTCTGGTGTTTGAATAGTTGCCGTACGCACAACCAAGAACTGAGAGGAAACGATATGAGCAACGAAGCCGCTTACAGAAAACTTGCCCATGAGATGATTATGGCCGGGGTGAACGTTGCAGACCCCCGTCAGTCGATCAAGGACAGCGTAAAAGTGGACGGAGACATGCTCACAATTCGTGGCGATACTTTTTCACTGAAGGACTACGATAAAGTTCTGCTTTTCGGAGTGGGCAAAGCTTCGACCCCGATGTGTCAGGCATTTGAAGATATTTTGAAACCGGACGGCGGCTTAGTCATTACAAAACTCGGCGAGGAGATTTGCATCGCTGACGTGAAGATGATTCCGGTCAAGCGAGCTTATCACCCTGAGCCACGCGCCGAAAACGCTGAATACTCCAGAGAAATTCTGGATATGATCGATGCCGTCGGCGAGAACGAGAAAGTCCTGGTCTTCCTTATGGTGTCCGGTGGTGGATCTGCTCTGTTTACGTGTGCCCCTGAAACTGTGAGCATAGAAGACAAGTTCAAGCTCAATCAGCTTCTGATGAAATGCGGCGCAGACATTCACGATATCAATACAATCCGCAAGCACTGCTCCGACATCAAAGGCGGAAAATTCGGACAACGGGTGGCCCGCAAAGGCGGAACCCTGGTTTCGCTGATCCTTTCCGACGTGGTGGGTGACGATCTCAGCGCGGTTGCCTCCGGCCCCAGCTACAAGGATGGCAGCACTTTTGCGGATGCTGTCCGACTGATGAAGCAGTACGAGATTTGGGACGAGGCGCCGCAATCGGTTCGCGACCACATGGACAGAGGGCTCAAGGATGCTTCCCTGGAACCTCCCAGAGAGGTTCCGCCCGGTGTTTATAACTATTTGATCGGGAACAATCTTGCGGCACTGGAAGCCGCCAAGGCGATAGCTGTCAGGGAAGGCTTCGATACCACGATCCTAACCAGCCAGAACACTGGAGAGGCAAAAATCATTGCCAAAGCCTTCATGGGCATCGCCAAGGAAATCCAGGATTCGCAAAACCCGGTGAAGCCTCCGGCCTGCTTGATTGTCGGCGGCGAAATGATCGTGACGTTCAATTGGGAAGATCGCAACGGATTTGGCCCAACTCGTGAATTCGTGCTCAGTTCTGCACTTGAAATTCAGGGGCGTAAAAACATCGTCGTTGCCGGCTGTGACACCGACGGCGTTGATGGCGACGGCAAATCCGGTGCGATTGCCGATGGCAACACCGTTTCCCGGGCGACGCTCGACGCCAGGCATTACCTGGACAAACATGATGCGGAAATCTTTTTTGACAGCCTGGGCGATTCTATCCAGTTCGTCAGCATGACCAACGTGAATGACATCATTGTCATCATCGTCGGAGATAAGGAATAGAATCAAGTTGTGTGTTGCAGGTTCAGGGTTCAATGGCGCCGTGGGCGTATGGAACACTGAAGGGTTCAACAACTCCCAGAATGCAAAAACGCCCACGGCTGAAACCGTGGGCGTTTTTTGTACTGATGGCCAACACTCGGCAATCCGGTGTTGGGCAAATCGTTGTGAAGAGGGCGAATGAAGGGGTTTTTCTACACGTCTCGGCAGACCTGGCAACGACCTACTCTCCCGCGTCTTAAGACGAAGTACCATCGGCGCTGGGGCGTTTCACGGCCGAGTTCGGAATGGGATCGGGTGCAGCCACCCCGCCATAATCACCAGGTCAGCGGAGACGTGTAACTCTTTTTCGCTCACGGCGCACAGCGCCTCCGCGAGGGGCGGCGCTTGCGCCGGGTCGCCTTGCTCCCAATCACCTTCGGTGATTGAGATTAGGCTTCCGAGCGAATGAATTCTGAAATCTGGTCTTTTCCTCACAGTCACAACGGCTCACTCGAAGCGGCAGAAACCGCAGCGAGTGGGCATTGCTTAATGAGAGTAATCAAGCCTATCGAGCTATTAGTACTGGTAAGCTCCATGCGTTGCCGCACTTCCACACCCAGCCTATCAACGTGGTGGTCTTCCACGGCTCTCA
>Ga0180009_10007547_pt1 | contig 11059 bp, 6 predicted proteins | sample OS_PC_MetaG_FD_123537 | JGI IMG/M metagenome (GOLD analysis project Ga0180009, IMG submission 123537) | Groundwater microbial communities from the Aspo Hard Rock Laboratory (HRL) deep subsurface site, Sweden - OS_PC_MetaG | ecosystem: Environmental > Aquatic > Deep subsurface > Groundwater...
TGCTTTTGCAACGGGGGTCAACAGATCCAGTAAAAGTTCATACTTTTCTTTTTCATCCCCCTGGGACACTTTTATAAGATCAGCATACATGCAGCACTGAAGGACAAGAGACAAAGAGCCCTCCACAACGGATTTCTGAAAAAGAAGCATTCGTTTGACATCTGCATGCTCAATAATCGGAATCTGCTGGGTCAAAGGATCCTTCATCATAACAGGCCTTCCCTGGGGTCTGTTTTCAGTATATTCAAGGGCAGCCAGATAAGCTGCCGATGCAATGGCACAGGAAGCTAAACCCACCAGGATCCTGGCCTCATTCATCATCTGGAACATCTCGGATAGACCTTTATTCTCTTTACCCACAAGCCATCCAAAACAGTCATCTTTTTCACCCATGGATATCTCAGTTGCAGGCGTGCCCCTGTAACCAAGCTTATGATAAATGGAAGCAATAGTTATATCATTGGCAATAAGATTACCTTTTTCATCAAGTCGTTTTTTGGGAACCACAAACAAAGATATGCCTTTTGCTCCGGCAGGAGCGTTATCTATTCTCGCCAGCATCAGGTGAATAATGTTCTCCACGCCGTCATGATCTCCTGCAGATATAAAGGTTTTCACACCCTTAATTTTAAACCGGCCGTTCTTATCTGGATAGGCCGTTGTGGTAATGTCGGACAAAGAACTTCCAGCCTGGGGTTCTGTCAAGGCCATAGTACCCTGCCATTTGCCGTCAAGCATTTTGGGGACATATGTATCAATCAGTTCCTGGCTGCCAAAAGAGGTGATTAATTCAGCTGCTCCGCTTGTAAGTTCAGGATAGGCACTGGCAGAATAATTAGATGCTGCAAAAATAAAACTGACAGTACCTCTTATAATAAGAGGGATCTGGTCTCCGCCATGGGCTTCGGAAAACCCGGATGCAATCCATCCGCCCTGTCCAAACTCCTTCATGATTTTTTTTACAGCCCCATGGACTTTAACCTGACCATTCTCAAGCACAGGCTGATTTTGGTCCATTTCTTCAAGAACGGGATACATTAGTTTATTTGCAAGCTTTAAGGCTTCATCAATCACCATATCAAACATTTTTTCATTGTGATTGCTGTAATAGGCATAATCAGTTAGAGCTTTTGAATCAAAAACCTCTTTGATCATAAACTTGATATTTCTTATGCTTACAAATTTTGACATTTATATTCTCCAGAAAATTTTAGGACAGAAAAATCTATATTTCTGCTTTAAATTCTATTTTCTCGCTGCCAAATGTTGGCTCAATCACTTTATGTACGCCATGTCCAGGATTGGCCTGTTTAAAAATATTTACCAATTGATATTTTGATAATATTTTCAGATCATTATTCAGGCTTACAGGTGTTCGATTCATATCGGACATCAATTCAGAGAAAAAAACTCTTCTTTTTTTGCGTAAATATTGAACAAGCTTTATTCTTTCCGGCTTGAGAATTGATATTAAGTCAACAGGATCAATCCAAATTATATTTTTTTTTGTTACTTTACGTTTCTCATCAATCTCTTTTGCCGTTTCCTTAGCCGAAGAAAAAAAATTTGAAAGTGAGCCTGGTTTTAGTTCTACATTCATTTTATAAACTCCTTTACCTCATTTTCGGATCTCGGCACGTTTTTCTTCTGACAGATACATGAAGATCTCCTTTTTCAGGTTATGACGAATATGGAACTGAGTTTGTTATTGGTATATTGCACTTGGTGGAGAAGAATTCAAGGACTTTTGAATTGTAGTAACCAATGTTTTTTGATAAAGCACTTAAGAGCTACCTATAAACTATAAATAAAGGACCATCATGCCCCCTAAAACTTTCAAATGCAAACAGTGCGGTAATTGCTGTTTTAACCTCAGCGATGCTTTTCAAACAAGTGTCAGTGATGAAGATATAGCAATGTGGAGAATAAAAGGACGATTTGATATCCTGGAGTGGGTTCATCCAATACCCCTTGGTGAAGGTCATTATATTTATGATATTTGGATAAGTCCAAAAACAGGTGATGATGTGTGGAGGTGTCCATGGTTGAGAAAACTTCCAAAGCAGGATAAATACATTTGCCGGATTCAAGATGTAAAACCAGAACATTGCAGGAAGTATCCGAAGTCAAGAGAGCATGCTGAAGAAACCGGGTGTAGAGGATTTGAGTAGGTGAGTTCTTGAACATTTTCAAATTTTGGGTACAATTTTTTTCAGGTCCGTTTTTCTTTTAAGAGTTCATATTTTGATTTTATATTTACTTGTCATATCCAAGTATTGGGCGCTCGCTGTATATTATTTGAAAAAGCGATTTAAGCGATGAAAGAATAATTTATTGTTTGAATTTTGATAAGTCACTTATAACGATTTTAAGTGAAAAGGGGGGATAGGAAAGGATAATGTCTGGTTTAGAGAACGGGTGTCTTTATCCAATTATGTAGCGAGTTTATTTTGTTGCGTGATTTTCTTCTAAAGATTTTTTAAAAGATGTATTTTCTTTGGATTTAATTCTTTTACTTTTTTTCTTCTCTCATTTTTTTTGCTTTTGAAAGATAATATTCAACACTTTCTGGATCGAAACCAGGCATTATTTTAGCAAAATCAGCAGCCTTTTGGTAATAATCAGCAGCAACCTGTTTTTCCCCTCGGGCTTCATAGACTTGGCCCAAACGTTCAAAGCCATCAATCTGGTCGGGATATTCACTCAATAATCTTTTGGATACGACTTCTGCCTCAGCAGGTTTTGCCTAAATCAATTATATTCTCACCTAAGTTGAGTTGTTGAAATTTCTTTACAGTCATTTGAAATACTGATACTGATTTATTACTACTGATTTTAAATTCATATCTCCAGAAATCGTTTTGTTAAGTGCAATGTTTCAGTTGGAAATAAAATATTTAAAGAAATCCACTGGATAAAAAAATGAAATCCAAATCATTGGGGAAAAACAAACTGTCTCGAAGGTCATTTTTAAAATGCACCGGCACCATAGTTTTTGCCGTGGGAAGCAGCAGCTATCTGATGAATGGATGCACGGGAAAAAAAGATGGCTTAGAAATGGCAGTCTCAGAAGGATACCTTGTGGTTGATGTTGAAAAATGCCAGGGGTGCATCAGCTGTATGCTGGCCTGTTCCCTTGTTCATGAAGGCTCCCAGAATCCGTCTCTTTCAAGGATACAGATTCTACAGGACTCATTTGGAAAATTCCCGGAAGATCTTACCATTGAGCAGTGCCGGCAATGTGAAACTCCTGAGTGTGTGGAAGCCTGCCCTGAAAAAGCCCTTATGGCCAATGCAAAATTCGGGAATGTGCGAATGGTGGATAAAGAAAAATGCACTGGCTGCGGCAGTTGTTTTGTGGCCTGTCCCTACACTCCGGCCAGGCTTTCGGTTATGGAAGATCGTGACTTTAATAATGAGTTGAAGTGCCGAAAATGCGATCTATGTGCCAATACACCCCATCACTGGGATAAAAAGGGTGGCGGGCCTGACGGTAAACAGGCCTGCGTAGAAGTTTGTCCTGTGGGTGCCATTGCCTTTACCAAAAAGCTTCCGATCCAAGAAGGAATATCAGGATATAAGGTCAATCTAAGGGACAAAAACTGGACAAAACTGGGATACCTAAACGGATAGGCCTTATCATGTATGCGAACAACATGACTCAATGTTGGAGGTATGATTTATGAACGGATATGCAGGCAAGATTTTAAGTGTTAATCTGAGTACCCGGCGTATTACAACCATACCCACTAAAAAATATGAACAATGGGTGGGCGGGCATGGCATGGGATCTGCCCTGTTCTTTGATATGGTTAAAGATAAGACCATTGACGGATTTAACCCTGAGAATGTCATTACCCTTATGAGTTCGCCTTTATGCGGCACTCTGGTTCCCTCTGGGGCTGCAAGAACTGAAATTCAGGGCGTTGGCGTTCAATCCCTTCCCATTGGCTGGTTTACCCGGAGTAATTTCGGTGGACGGTTTTCATCCATGCTCAAATATGCCGGCTGGGACGGGATTGCAATCCAGGGTCAGGCAGACAGCAAGGTATGGATTGATATTCGGAATGATGAAGTAAAAATCAGGGAATGCAATGATTTAAATCTATGGGGAACTGATACTTGGGAGTGCCAGAAGGCCATCTGGAACGATGTTACCAGAGAAGGAACGTACGGAGACTGGATTAAAATAAATGAAAAAGGTGATATGACCACTCAGCGGCCTGCGGTCCTGGCCATTGGGCCTGCGGGCGAAAACTTAAGTCGTATGGCTTGTCTGATCCATGATGCCGGTAATGGTGCGGGTCAGGGTGGTTTTGGTGCGGTATTTGGTAAAAAAGGTCTTAAAGCCATCAGCGTCATCGGCACCGGCAGCATTCATGTGAACGATCCAAAAGGATTGATGACTTCCAGGCTGTGGCTGAAAAAAAAGTATTTATTTAACCTGAAAAATTTGAAAATTAAGGACTTAACCATGGGATTCCAAAGCCCACCCGTTCCAATGGTCTTATACTCAGGTGGGAAGCCCAGGATAGGCCAGAGACCCCAGGCATGCGTTGGATGCACTGCCGGATGCCGGGGCCGCTACGAGGATGGTATTGGCAACGAGGCCATCTGTTTTAATTCCATATTTTATTATTTTGGCAAGTCGCTCTTAATCCAGCGTCAGGCTGCTGATCTGCTCAACAGGTACGGTTTAAACGCAGCAGAGATGTTTGTGGGCGAACTCTACCTAAAAAAGCTTCGAGACCTGGGCTTTATTGGTAAAGGCAAAGCGATTGATTGCCCTTTTGATTTTGAACAATACGGGGAGCTATCATATGCTGAGCAACTGATTAAAGCGATTTCCTATCGCAATGACGGCAAGGGGAATCCCCATCCTTTTGGTGATATCCTTGCTGAGGGGTTTGTCCGTGCTGCAGAAAAATGGGGTCGTCTGGGAGGGGAACACTCTGATCTGAAAACCGGGCTGCTCAAGTTTCCTCACTGGGGACTGCCAATGCATAAGCTGGAACGATCACAGCTTGACTGGGGCTATGGCACCATTTTGTCAGACCGGGATATCAATGAGCACTGCTTCGACATGTTAAGGGCATTTCCAACGTATCTTAAACAGTTTGGTCAACGACTACCCCCTGCTGAAGACATTGCTCAAGTTATTACAGACAAAATGGAACCCTTTCAAGGGGACAAAAAAATGCTCGATTTCAGTACAGAAAACATGTATTCGGAGCATATGATAAAGCTGGTGACCTGGCACCGGCATTATACCCGGTTCTGGAAGCAGTCGGCCCAGTTGTGCGATTTTAGATGGCCGGATTTTCTCAACTTGTATGGCCCCAATAAAATCGGTGCCACCGGTATTGCCGAACAAAGATTCTTCAATGATGTGACCGGTAAACGCTTCACTTTCCTTGACGGCATCAATCTGGGCAAAAAAATATGGAACCTGGATAATGCTATCTGGGTCCTCCAGGGCCGGCACCGGGATATGGTTCGTTTTGCAGATTATATCTATACCAATCCCGGCAAGACATCCAGCGGATACCCTGAATATATGCCTGGGATAAAAAACGGTAAATGGGATTATGTGATTACGTCAGGGCGGCATTTTGATGAGGATAAATTTGAAGATTTTAAAACCCGTTTCTACAGATTTCAGGGATGGGATGAAAAAACCGGTTGCCCTACAAGGAAAACATTGGAACCCCTTGCTCTTGAGCATGTTGCAGATGAACTTGAAAAGAATGGAAAAATATAAAAGTCTGACAAAAATAACAAAAATATGCTGCGAGCCTGCCGCAGATGTAATTGGTTAAAATTCAATTTTATTTTCTGACAATATTAATCAAACATATTTCCCCAAATTCAACTCAATTAGGATTAAAGTTCCATCAAGAGGCTTTTCCCAAATTCAACTTACTAATATATTCATCCCATTCTGAAAATTTTTCCAGGGCCGGAACAAAAATGTGTCCGATATCTCCAATAAAAAACATTCTGACAGATTCTTCCAAGATAAATTATATTTCACCTAAAATTGATTTATTTATCTTTACAGCTATTGGAAATACTGTTACGGGATAGTTGTTTCAGGAGTTTTAATTTATTTGGTCGGGTATCTGGCAAGGAAGACAAATTGGATGAAAAGAATTTGAAATTTATTGAATGAAAAAAATGAATTTGAAAATGTTACAATAGATGATGAAAAACTTTTTAAGAGTGAATAACACCTACCAATTTGCTGCACGGAAGGGCAAAAGCTGCGCTCCGTGAGCAATGCGTTATATTTTCATTAGAGAGGTATATGTTTCAAACAAAAATTTTAATAATTATTGGCCCTATATCAGACATTATAGGTGTGATTCTAATTTCTTACGAACTTTTATGGCGGCCTGGAAAACAATTCCAACTCAATATGATAAAAAATAAATTAAAAAACTCATTGGACCATAGAGACAGTCTGATTAGAGGTTATAAAAAGATCCCGAGACCTCCCTGCGATGATGAAAAGATACAGCCATTCATTGATAAGACTAATAAAAATCATCTTGAAGTAAAAGAAAAGTTAGAGCAAGAAAAAGAGAACATAGAAAATGAATATCGAAAAGGGTATTACAAAAATAGCTTACGAGGATTATTTTTAATTGTAATCGGGTTCCGGCCCTCTATTACCCCTCTGCGCGTGGTACATGAGCAACTCGGAGAGAGCATATGAAAGACCGAAGATTGGCTGGAGCGATCTCCACAACTCTTCTTCTTATCGCCCTGGCGATCAGTGGGTGTGCGATAGATCCGAAAAATGCCGTGCTGAAGGAGAGGCTGGCCAGATACTCGTCTGGATGGGTGGGAGTCGAAATCGTTTATAAGATGTCCGGCTGGCTCCCCAGCCACACTATCATCTCGGTCACGGAAGGGACACCGGCCTCCAGGGAAGGGATCAGGGCTGGAGATGAAATTATGTATATCGGCCAGGACAACGCGGGTTACATGGACACCCAGGAGGTAGCGAGGCGGCTGCAAGAAGCCGATCCCCGTCTGGTTTTATCGGTCAAGAGAAAGGGAGAGAAGGATTTACTTTCCTTCGTTATAACCAAAGCCGACACAAGTTCGGCTAAACGACTGGAACCCCCAAAGGGCTCTACGGCCGGGGTAAGTCCGGCGCAGGCCCAGGAACAGTCAAAAGGTATTACAACCGGCGCCCAGGACGCCAATATCCGCGCCTATAAAACCGAATGGGGCTTCAAGGCTTACACCGAAAACAATAACTTCATCGTGGCAGAGATAACTCCACGGTCTCCTGCGGAGGACGCGGGTCTGAAGACCGGTGATGTTTTCATCGCGATGGATGGTGTTGCAGTGAAAGGGCTTTCGGATTTTGTCCGGCCACCCTGTGTTCCAATCAAATTGACTGTCAGGCGGGGCGGTGCTGAAATTGAACGGACAATCATCCCCGGTGGAATTTTAAGGCTAAAGGTATCCGACATTAACCAGACATTTACCATACCCGGGGTCCCTGCTCATGAAAACCCAACCGCCGTCTCGGCTATCGACGCCCTGGATTTTATCAACGTGCTTGACCAGGTGGTGTTGGATCCCAAATCCGGGCAGATTGAAATCATCGGCCATTATGACAAAGCTTATGACACCGGGAGTATCCCTTATCTTGATCTGCTGAAAACCGCCATGGCCAACCCCTCGCCGATCCTTAATCTGCAGGAAACGCCGGACACAAAAAAAGAAATGATCGCAGCAGGGGACAAAGTCCGCAGCGACCTCAAGCATATGGTCGACGCTGTTCGGGGACATCCTGACTTTGAACGGGAACGTCAGCTCATGATCAGGGAGCTATCCAAAGCCTACGGCCTCACACCGGAGGAGTACGTGGATTGGTACAATTACGTTAAGCTTGACAATAAGGAAATCCTCCCCCCGCGGTCGATACGCGATATCCAGGTTAAGGTGTTTTCCAACCTCGGCTACACCGAAGTTGCCAAAGCCCTGGAACTCTCGTTTGAAAATACATCCGATGCCGCCGTTAAAGCCCTGCAGGTGCTGGGACACGGCGATAAGGCACGCTCTATTCTCGGCGGCAATGCTGCCGGCACCGATGGAATGCGTGGTGAGCTGATGGCCGCGACCTATCTGGCAATACCCCAGACTGCCAACATAGTGTCAGCGAAAGAGCTGGAACCGCTCATCGATTGGTACAGGACCAAGAAAATTACCTGGGAGGTTGCCATCAAGAATGTTCAAAATATGTTGATGCCTTACACCCCAAAAGGCAAGAAAGACTCGAACATTATGGTTGAGGTATATACCAGAATATTCTTATCTCCCAAAGCCGTCATGTTTCTCGAAGGACTGCCCACCCCTTACGTCTATGTAGTGCCCATCGACCTGGATGTTAATTCGCAACTGGCAAGGATTATGTACGAAGCGGACTACGCGCTCAAAAGTCTCAGCGTGATGCCGGAGTTGTTCCAACATATCCCCGGTAGCCTCTCCCGCATGGAATATCAGAACAAGCATGGAATGTTTTTCGAAGGGACAACACTCCATTATCGCCAATGGCTCGAGCCCAAGATGGTCGACATGAACGTCTCTCCGGATCACAGGGCAATCCATTTTAACGATTCCCAGATGCGGTACCTCTTTGCGGACAATAGTAAGTACTGGGAAGTGCCCCCCAACGAGGAACTGGAGCGGGGATTCGCAGCCTGGTGCGGTCATTTCATGGATAATTACGATGTCTATGCCAGGATAGTGCCCGCCTTTCACAAGATCAGGGAGGGTGCAAAGGTTCTGGCGCTTGCCAAATGGGCACTTGCCGAAAATATTCAATTCGACCTGAGAAATGTCGCCCAGGAAAAATGGAATACACCCGAACAAGTGCCGGCTTACTGGGCGTTGAGCCAGGGTATATACGGAACAACCGGCCGAATGGCAACAATAAGGGCTTTTGAAGGAGGGGTGTCTTTTAAAGCGAGAGGAAACTGGACTCGGATAACCCCTTCAACAACAACCACAACCGAAGCGTCAGCACAACTCACCCTCAGCGCCCAGATTGGCCAGAAGGCCGTTCAGGCAGCCACGGCCGGTGATCTGGAGACGGCCAGATACCTTTCGGAACTGAGCGCCCAGGCCCTGACAGGGGGAGTATCGCGGGCAGAGCTGATAAAACTGAATGTGCCTCTGGCGGACCCTGTGGCGCTTCCAGCTTCGCCCGGAGCCGTGTTGCTGCAAAAAGAGATGATAAAGAAGACACACGAGCAGATCGTCTCCATGGAAAAGAATCCCGCCTCGCATCCTTCGGCTGCCGTCACCCTGGACCAGATCAAAAACCTGTATGATCAAGTACGTGAGAATCCGGCAAGCGCGTCGGACTACCTGCACAAACTGCAGACGAGACAGCTTTCCACCGTATCCGTGCCGATCGTCCAGCCTGTGCCGAAGCCGTCGGCGGATGACGGAAGCAGTTCTCTTCAGCTGCGCCGGGAACTCCTGGGAGGGCTTTCCGATAGTATCCATACACGCAACAGCGGGTCCAATGTTCAGGCACAGGAGATACTCAGGTCGCTTAAGACAAAGAAGCCGCCGGAGTTGGCGAGCCTTACCAGGAGTATCGACAACCTCGTCCCGGGCGATGTCATCCTGGTCTCACCGGTGCCTTTCAAGGACTGGGAAAAGGCGGGTATTGGGGATGTGCTGATAAGTAATGGAGTGAATTTGCTGGACCGGTGGGGCTCGAACAACTGGAGTTCCCCGGCATCGCATGCTGCAATATTCTTAGGGGAACGCAACGGCATACGGTGGTATATGGACAATACCAGCGAACACGGCCCGGTCATCATACAGGAAAAGGAATTTTTGAACAGGTACGGCCAGCGCCAGATGGATGTCGCCACGCTCGTCGGACAGCCCATATCCGCGGAGGAAGGCCGGAAGATCTTTGAAGCCGCTCACAGATTAAGAGACGAAGGGATAGGTTATGGGATCTGGAATTCTGATAAAATGGTCTGTTCGGAGTCTGCCCGGTGGCTGCTGCTGCAGGCGGGCCGCGAGGTGCCCGAAACGCAGAGCGCTAACGCGAAGATACTCGGAATCCCTATCGGATTGAACAAAAAAGATTTTGTCAAATACAGCCCGGCCGATTCTTATGATAACGAGCAATATATTGTGATCCACAGTTTGGATATGAAAAGAAAATGAGGATCAATATGAAAGCAGTCCGGGGATTTATACGAAATGACGCATCAGATATATATAGCCTTAAGCTTTTAGAATTATGCACATAACGAGGCTGTAGAAAAAAAGGTGATCCTCCCCCAAAAAACTGTAATCGAAGTTAAGCTATTTTTTGAAGAAAATATTAAACAATCCAAATGAACCGGTCGAGCCGGTTATTTGGGTCATTAAACTATATTTCCTGACAATCTTAATCAAATCCATTCTTGCATATTCCAGTTAATAATATACAAAAAATATTTTCCCCGAATCCCAAGATTTTGATTTTGAAAACTCCACTTGCTCTCCAATAAAGGTTCTTTCGGGAAACCTTTTTCGAATCAATTATATTTTCAGCTAAGTTGAATTTTAGAAAGATCTTTACAGGTATAAGAATTGTTGATACTGAATTCTTGAACAAAATTTTTTATTAATCTGGTCGCATATCATACAAATTTACAAGATATGCGGCTGATTATTAATATTTGGTAAGATATGCGGACAACCGCTCAATTACTTGTTAGTTGTAATTTTTAAGCCCAATCACATTAAGTTGTTATATATTTAAGAAAAAGTTAATATTGGTAAGTAAATGGACCCCCTAAGACAATTTGCAGCAATGATGACAGTAGTAGTCGCTCTTCCTTTTTTTCTCTCGTGGTTGTTGATTCACCCTCTATCTTCTGTTTGGAAAAAGCTTGGGGGTTTTACTTATATTTTTGTTCTATTTTTTTTGATAGGTACTATATCAGGAATAAACAAATTATATAACGTACAAAAAGATCTACTATATTTTGAAACAAACTCCATAACAGTTGGACTATCAGTTCCA
>Ga0180009_10007548_pt1 | contig 11057 bp, 14 predicted proteins | sample OS_PC_MetaG_FD_123537 | JGI IMG/M metagenome (GOLD analysis project Ga0180009, IMG submission 123537) | Groundwater microbial communities from the Aspo Hard Rock Laboratory (HRL) deep subsurface site, Sweden - OS_PC_MetaG | ecosystem: Environmental > Aquatic > Deep subsurface > Groundwater...
GAGCTCTTCGAGGTCGCAGCCCCACAGCGCCACGCACGCCATGCGATACCCGGCGATGTAGGCGTGCTTGTGCTCGTGCTCGACGTAGTCCGGTGCGGTCCAGTCGCCCTTCTCCTTGCGCTCCTTGCCGCCGACGGACGAGAAGAAGCAGTTCTCGCAGCGGTCCTGGTAGGCGTCGTCGCAGCCCCATCTCAGCCCTCCCCCTCTTCTCCGGTATCGTCGAAGTCGCTGACCGGGGGCCAGTGATCCAGCACCCCGTCCAGGGCGTTGATGAGCAAGGTTGCTTCTGGCTCATTCTCCCGGAAGTAAACCACCATCTGCTCCAGGTACTCCCGTGCCTCGTCGTTCCTGTCCTCGTCTTGCAGCAAACTCGTGTCGAGCTCCATCCCCTCTACTCCTCCGCGGGAAACCTCCCGCCGTGTTGTGTGGATGACCGCAGGGACGATCCCGTGCTCCTGCGTGTTCTCCACAGACCCACCAGCACCCCAGAGGACGACCCTCGCCTCACAGGCGGCACACCGGCCCCTCCGGGGTTGATCCACTTCACACGATGCCCTACCGGGCGTGAAGCGGGCCATGAGGCAGTTCGAGGCAGCCATCGCCTCGATCACCTTCATGGCCCTGGTCTTGTCTGCATAATCGATCCAGCTCACGAGCCGTCCTTCAGGTCCTTCAGCATCCTGGACGCTCGTCCATACAGGTCGTCCCGAAGGGCATCGTCCGAATCAGGTAGCCCCGCCCACAGGTACTTCGTTGGGAAATCGAGTCCTCCACCGGGACCAGCCTCAACATGCACAGAGGTCTCCCCGATGCGAAACGACGCAACCCCGAACGACCTGACCCGCCGGTACACCCGGCGCTCCACCTCATTGGCAATGCGGAGAGCTCGGCTCCGCAGGGCCTCGTACTTGCCAATGATGTCCATCACCAGCTCTTCGTTGAACCCGCTCACTTCCCCACCTTTGCCCTGCTGCTCTTCTTCATGGCCTCGTCGATGAGTGCTCGGACGACGGCGGCTGCCGACTGATCCTGCGAACGGACCTGGTCCAGCCACTCACGCTGGTCTGGGCGCAGCAGCACTGGTAGGGGTTTCTTTCTGGGCATGGCCGCCTCCGGTGTAAAACAACCTATACAAGGTCTATACTACTTCGGAGGCGCTTGTCAACCCCTATTCGCTCGGGGGGGTCGGGATATCACCGCGGATGAGGCCACGCACGGCAGCGGCATAGAGGGTGTGGTTCATCGGGCCGCTGTGCCAACGCGGGTCGAACTGTGCAACGACCTCCTCCACGTTGTCACGGAAGATGTTCAGCTTGTCGCCGCGCTCAGAGGTGTACGGGATAACCATCGTTGTGTCTCCAGAGGTACAAGTCAAGGACGATCCGAACTATCGGAGTCGACGCCAGCAGGATGAGGATGACAATGTCGGCGATCATCTGCCCGACGATGTCCATGAGCAGAGACATCCTCCACCTCCGCGCATAAGTGTACTATCAAACCGCATCTGAGCAAAGCGTTTCATCAGGCCACGTTCTTCTCTGGGTGGAGGTCTCTGTAGGCTGGAGACTTCAGCGCCCCGGACCGAAGACGCTCCTGCGACAGCACCCTGGCGATGCGTCCCTTCATCTGCTCTCGATCCTCCCACATTGCTCTGCGAACAGTGTCTGAGAATCCAGTCCCCACCTTCCCTGCAACCGGGCCCCTGGGTGTGTGCGAGTAGGCGAACGCCCCAGCGGATCCGGAGGCCTTTCCCCTCCCCTCGAAGACTTCACGGATAACCACGTCGTAGTCTTTGACCCGTTTCATCTTCTTCGGGCCACGTGAATCCCACAGCACCACGCCCTCCTTCGTGAGCGGATGCTTACCCGAGCGGATGGCCTTCAGGACCTGGGTCTTCTCCTCCTTGGTCCGTGCCACCGGAACCACCTGGAGGGTCGGGTGTCGCTTGGCGATCTCCTCAAGCACGGAGATCCGCTTTGAGTACGGGATGGCAGTCATGTCCACGCCGTTCATTTGTGGGATGTCAAAGAGGAAGACCTTCAGCTGGATCTTCCCTTGGCGCTGGTCCCCGACGGCGTGCAGTACGTTTGAGTTCAGCAGGCCGGCCGTGACACCCTCTGGGAGTGGGGTCCCATCTGAATCAACGGCCACAACCTCCCCGCGCAGGAAGGTGTCTCCACGCCCACCTTGACGCTTCTCCTGATACAGCCCAGGGATCTTGTGTGTGTACTCGATTGGCTCCCCACCCTTCGTGAGGCCCGCAGAGAAGGCACGGGTGCGCTTCCCAGGACGCATGTGGATGATGGAGTGGGCCCCGGACATCTTTGGCCCAATGACCACGTCGTCGGACATGGCCGCCTTCTCATCCCAGGAGGTCTCCCTGTACTTGGGCTTCCCATAGGGAGCCGACGCCGGGGACATGTTGACAATTCGCCAGGCCTTGTCCCTCAGGCGAACGAGGGCAAAATCGTCTGTGTCTCTTCCGCGCACCACAGAGAACAAGACCTTGTCGTTGTCCGCCTGGTGGACCAGGACCCGACCCTCATCCTCTACGCTCACCTTCCCAGCACCGTACCCCTTCCACGTCCCCTCGTAGTACATGTCCTTGGGGCGGTGGGTGAACGTCTGGAAGGCAAGTGAGGTCTCCCCACGGCCGGGGAACTTTCGGATCGCCCAGGAGTGGACGTTCCCCATCTCATCTGCGAGCCGGAGGTCTCGGTGCCTGCCCGCCCTCTTCGCCCGGTGGTCCTGGAGAGAGTATTCCCACACGACGTCCTTGCGTGCGGGGATGGGCTTTGTCACCTGTGTGTGTGGACCGCGCTCTGGGGTCTCCCGGGTGTGACTCGCCACCTGCACCCGCTTTCCAGTGCGGAGGACACGGGTATAGGCTTTGACCTTGACCGGGTCCAACTACTTCCCCTTGATGGCGTCCAGAACCCCACGCATGAAGGTCTTGTCCGGGTTGGACTTTGTCTTCTTCTTGGGTAGGTTCTTCTGGGACTTTCCCTCAGCGTCCATCTCGTCAGACCACTTGCGCGCTAGTCGCGGGTGACGGGCCCACATGAACTTCCTTTGTGCCTCACTGACGAAGGGCATGGCTACACCACCTTCTTACTGGCCCTCCCGGTGCCCTTTGCTGCAAGTGATCCAATGCGGGCCCCTCCGGCACCGACTGCGGCCCCGAGTAGTATGTGAAGGACGCTGATCTTCTTCTTCAGGACAGGGGATCGGAGGAAGCGCTTTTTTACCACCACGTTGTGCCGCCCGAGCAGCGCTCCGATGCCGGCACCAAGACCGGCCCCGATCTTTGTCTCGTGTGGGTCGCCATGACCACGGTAGTAGGACGTGGCCATCGGAAGGATGAGTGCCAGCGCGTCCTTCCCCATGCCGTCTTCAAGTCCCTGAAGGTAGTTTTCGTCCATGGAGTCCTCTGCGCGTGGTAGGTCCGCTGCACGGAGTATATCACATGGAAGGTCTTCGTCCAGAATCAGGACAAAGCAGTCCCCAGATGGTGCGAACCCAGGGACTGCTTGAGAGAAACCGGAGACCGTCCGGCACAGAAACCATTCTCCCACAGCTCTCTTCAAAAATAAAGGCCTTTGTGGGATAAGGACAATGCAGGAAACACTTAGGAGGTGAACCCTTGGGAGTATTTGACAGACACAAGAGTCTCAACCGGTACATGCCGGAAGAGCCACCGGCCGATGTCACAGTCGGCGCCGTTGGAAACTACAAAGGGACGATCCAGAAAGTCATCTACTCAAAGAATGGCTTCGGAGTATACGTCCTCCTCACAGACACGAAGCACACGCTCAAGTTTGCTGGAGCCGTTCCTCCAGTAGAAGAGTACGACACCGTCGAGGTAAGCGGGAAGTGGGAGCACAACAAGTATGGCCTTACGCTCAAAGCGCACAGGGTCACCATCTCCATTCCCTACGACACGGAAGGAATCCGTGTCTACCTGGAGAAGCACGTCGAGCAGATCGGACCCGAACTGTCAGCTGCCATCGTGGGTCACTTCGGCCTCAGCACCATTGAGGTTCTCAACAAAGACCCGGAGAGAGTTGTGGAGGTTGATGGAATCGGGCCCGCACGAGCCCGGAACATCATTTCCTCGTGGGAGTCTGGGGAGGAGGACAGGAACACCTACTCCTACCTCTACAGCCTTGGGATTCCTCCACATGCCGTAACCAAGGCACTCTCCACGTGGGGGAAGAACGTCCGAACGGTGATCCAGCAGAACCCGTACCGACTCATGGAGCTGGACCGTGTTGGCTTCAAGATTGCTGACAGAGCCGCCCTGTCCGAGGGGGTCGGTTGGGCTGACCCACGCAGGATTGTCGCTGGTACCATCCACGTCTTCGAGGCCCAGTGGGGTGCAGGCCACTGCTGCCGTGAGCTTGGAACAGTCATCGACGACGTCTCCGACCTCCTCGAGGTCACAGACACAGACGTCATCCTCGATGCCGTCGTGTCCTCCGTCGGAAGCGAGACAGGATTCCTCTCCGCCGAGGAGTTCAACGGGAAGCTCCACATTTACACCCGTGAGATCATCCACTTTGAGAGGTCGGTTGCATCCTCCCTCCTCCGCATCAGCAAGCTCATGGAAAGGCCGATGGACTACCGGGAGGTGATCGACACCGTCACCAATTCCCTGGAGGACATCACCCTGTCTGACGAGCAGATGGCCGCCATCTCCGCCTCACTGAAGGAACGCGCACTGGTCATCACCGGAGGACCTGGTACCGGGAAGACCACCATCGTCCGTGGCATCATCAGCGGGTTCACGGCGTTTGGTGCGACTGTTGTTCTCTGTGCTCCAACCGGGAGGGCTGCAAAGAGGGCCGAGGAGGCATCTGGCCACCCGGCGTCTACCATTCACCGTGCCCTGGGCTTCGACCCCATCAACGGTACATGGGGCGTCAACCATACCAACCCACTCCAGGAAGGGACAGTGGTCATCGTGGACGAGGTGTCAATGCTGGACATCCAGCTCGCCCACAGGATCTGCGACGCGCTCCCAAAGAGTGGACAGCTCATCCTTGTCGGAGATGTGGACCAGCTCCCAAGCGTCGGTCCCGGGAACGTGCTGAGGGACATCATCGACTCAAAGGTGATCACGACCATCCGCCTAACCAAGGTCTTCCGACAGGCGGAGACATCCATGATCATCACGAACGCCCACCGAATCAACCACGGGATCTCTCCAGACTTCGACGCCGGTGCTGGACAACGCCAGGATATGTTCTGGAGGCAGTGCTCCTCTGGGCAGGAGATCCAGAGATCGCTCCTATCCTACATCCGGACGCTCTCTGAAGAGGGAACGTCAGTGAAGGAGGACGTGCAGGTCATCACCCCAATGCACAAGGGGGACATTGGGACCCTTGCCCTCAACACGCTTCTCCAGGAGGAGCTCAACACCCACGGGCTCATCGTCTACCAGGGTAGGGGGTACGTCCTCCGCACCGGGGACAAGGTCCTCCACGACAGGAACAACTACGACCTCTTTGTCTTCAACGGGGAGATCGGGAACATCGTCGATCCAGACGACTATGGTGGGGAGACCTACCTGCTGTCCAGCCCACTTGGAGGGAAGCTCGAGCGGGAGAAGGAGAAGGTTGTACTCTGGGTGAAGTTCCCCGACCGTGACCTCCCGCTTCCCTACACGGATGCGTGGGTCCTGAACCTGCGTCTGGCCTACTGCATTACCATCCACAAGTGTGTAGCACCAAACACACTCACAGAGTCAGAGTATGGCCTCCTACCCGTCTCAAACCTACCAGAGACTGGAACTATCGCTACTCCTACGTCAGCACGCATCTATGGAGATCTTGTCAGAAACCCCATAGGTAAGGCCCTTCAGATCCGCACACAGGGCGGCTACGAGCTCATCGCCACACCAGAGCACGGAATGGATGTGTGGACGGGTGACAAACACGAGCGTCGGGAGGCGGGCTCACTTCTAGTGGGTGACTCACTACGACTGGGAATGGGCGTACGAATAGACCCTGACCAGCCAGCAGAGCTTCCTCCTGCACAGGCGACGGACGTGCGCGCTGTGGAGCACCACATCCCCTCTCACATGACAGGCGACCTTGCGGAGCTACTGGGCCTTCTGGTAGCAGACGGCACTCTCTACCACGCTGGTTTTCGTCTCGCCAAGCGGCACCAGGAGGTCGTGGACAGATTCATGGAGCTGTGCCAGCTCGTGTTCGGCGTCAGCGCACATCGAACCAGCATCCTCGGAACACCAGCAGCAGAAGTAAACTCAACTCAGCTCGCTTGCTGGCTGAAAAGCCTCGGAGGGCTATCCCCACATGAGAAGGCGGTCCCTCTAGCTGTGCTGCGCTCGCCTGAAGTCTACCACCGCAGGTTTCTGCGCGGACTGTTTGAGGATGGAAGTGTGCACCAACGTACTGGCCGTGAGGTAGTCGATCACATCGAGCTCAGCACATCTCGAGCGTGTATTGAGCAAGCCGTGCGGGTCATGCTGCTGCGTGCGGGCATACCTACAGGCACACTCAGTGGAGACCACAGACAACGACACATCTACATCTACGGACCCTTCATCCGCCTGTTCGCCGAGTCGATTGGCTTCATCGCCCAAGGAAAGCAAGAAATGGCCATGTGGCCACACGGAGACAGCAGGTACACAGTCCCGCTGTCTGATCACGAAGCAAGGGAGCTGCGGTCGCTTCACGGACATCAGATTGGTCGCTACAGTGCAAACAATGCTGTGGAACGCCACAGCATAACCAGGGCCGTTCTGGAGAAGCTGCCTAATACGACAGCGCTGGCAGACGGGATTCACCACCGCGCCAGGATGTTCCACTACGACAAGGTCGCTTCGATCGAGGCGGTTGACTCCCCCAGCATGTGCGTGTCCGTACCGGAAGGACACCGCTTCTTGCAAAACGGGTTCTGTGGGTGGAACAGCCAGGGGAGTGAGTACCCGATCGTGGTCATCCCTCTGCACATGTCGAACAGAATCATGCTCACCCGGAACCTCCTGTACACCGCCCTCACACGTGGCCGGAAGGAGGTGTTCCTTCTTGGGGACCAAGACGCCCTCAGGACAGCTGTACGCACCAACCGCCAGGCTGCACGGAACACATTCCTCAAGGAGCGCCTACAGGGTCTAATGTAAGGGTGCAACATCCTTGGTTTTTCTGTGATAAGAACAGTGCAGGGAACCATAACAACCAAGGAGGATCCCATGCAGCTTTTCAACGAATTCTTGGCGAACCCGAACCAGGCGGCCGCCCAGCTCCAGGCCCTCATCGGCTCGGGGGACTTGGACGGGCTCGTGGCCCACCTTCCCACCGAGGTCCGCTCCCAGGTCGCTGCCATCCTGGGGCTGAACACGGAGGACCTGGCCAGGATGGTCAAGGACCTCAGGAAACCTGTGGGCCAGATCCAGGCCGTCCTCGTCGGCGCGGCGTCCCGGGCGCAGAGGGCCAAGCGGGAGAAGCCGGTCCTCACCGGCGAGTACCTCGCTCTGGTCCGCCGCTACATTACCGATAGCGGAATGTGCATAGCCTGTGGGCGCAAGGGCCACCTGGCCCCCGGCGCCGACTGCACCTGCTACGTGGCTTAAGTTCTCATCCCCCTGCAATGGGGGGAAAGCGCTGGGACCTTCGGGTACCCTTCGCTTTAGCTTACAGGAAGGTAGTGTTTTACAGCAAAGCGGCTTGGTAAGTCAACTACAGCGGCTTGGCGTATTTGTACTCCCACTCACCGCGCAGGATATCCCATTCCTTGCTCAGATACTTGTGGGGACGGAGGAACAGGTCACGCTCTGGGTTCGGGTCCTCTCCCGGCTGCAATGGGTGGGCACCTGACAGGGCGATTCGCACACCCTCGTTGGTGAGGTGCTTCGCCTCGGCCACGTTGTAGACCCATTGGTCGGTAGTCTTGTGCTGTACCGGCTCTCCGTGCATCTTCCTCCAGAACTTCTTCACAAAGCCTGGGTTTGGCTCAACGGAGACGTACCTCTTGATAACCACTCTACGGTCGGCTGCGGAGAACTGCTGCTGCCCCTTCAGCCGGCGTACCCGGGCCTGGGCCTGGCGAACGACCTCCGGGTTGAAGTGGCCCTCCATCGCCTGGAACATGTTGGCCTCCTTGAGGTCCAACCCTTCCGCACCGGCGCCTGACAGAAGCAGCACCCTTGTCTTGCCCGCCTGGAAGTCCCTGATGCCCTGGTCACGAGCCTCCCTGTTGATGGCTCCATCTCCGATCTCACGACCTGCACCAATGAACACAGAGTGAGGAATGCCCTTCTCCTTCAGGGAGTAGTGTAGGGACTCCACACCACCACGGACGAAGTTTGAGTAGATGACCGTCTTGTTCCTGGGGTCGGCACTGAGGTGCTCCTCAGCGTCCTTGGTGATCTGCCTCAGCTTCGGGGAGGTGTCGATCATCTTCTGGTTCAGCCCATGCACTCCCTGGGTTGACTGCGCCGCCTGCCTGGCCCGGGTGATCCGGGTGAAGACCATCGACTGTTCCTTCTTTGGAGGAACGATGCCATACATGATCCGATCCACCAGGCTCGGAGGAAGACCATCCAAGGACTTCTTGTACTCGGCCCACTGGAAGTCGGACATCTCTACAGGAACGTACTCCGTTGTCGTTAGTGGGAGGGACTTCTCGAGGTCGTCCGTGCTGATGAAGTCTACCCAGTCCCCAGCGATATTGGTTACTTCCTCCGGACGAGTCACGGCTCGCTTCTCTTTTGGCTTCCCAAAGAGGTCCTCAAAGGTGCCAATGGCGTCCGTCACACGGCTGGCCAACTTCCCCTTGGCCGCCACCTTCCCGTCTGACACGGCGTGCAAAAGCGGGAGCATGTCGTTCGGGCTGTTTGAGACGATGGAGCCTGTGAGTAGAAGACAGTGTGGGACACCGTGTCGCAGCTCCATGAAGGACTTGAAGTTCTGGGACTTCGGGTCCTTCATCTTATGAGCCTCATCGGCAATCACCAGGGACGGGTTGATGGATCGAAGGGCCATGGAGTGCCTGCGTAGCATCGACCAACCCACCACCACGTAGTCCGGGGCCTTCTTGTCCGCTGACATTCGCTGGAGGAGCTTCACATCCTTGCCTGTCTGGATGACGAACCCGTCCCGGTTGGTGAACTTCTCAATTCCCTGCTCATCAAACTGGGTCTTCAATCCGTCTGGGGTAATCACGATGATTGGGCCACCACGCTTCTCCAGTACATCCTCAGCAAACATCACGGAGGTATAGGACTTACCGACCCCGGTGCCATGGGCAAAGATTTGGCGACCTCCCTGGTCCCATGCCTTATCCACGGCCTTCGTCTGATGTGGGTAGGGTGTGAACCCAGGGCGGAGACCTCCCTTGTGTGGACGCCCCTGCACCCACCGAGGATGCGTCGGGACCTGGTCGGCGCGTTGCGCTTTTGCCGCCTCTGCGAGCTTCTCCAGACCCTTGTCTGCAAGTATCATGGAGAGAAAAGCGGTGCTCTCCTGGGTTGACTGGCTCAGCATCGGCGCACCTCGGGGTGATTCTACAACGCCTCTCCCAGGCGTGCAACTACCGCTCCAGGTTCTCAATAGCGTTGTTGGGAGCAGACCACTTTGACGGCGCTGAGTGGACCCACTACCTTCATCTCCACGAAGTGAGGACACGTGACGCCGTTCCTTCTGCACGCCGGGTACAGGTTCTGTGGGAACAGGGGGCACTCGTGCTTCCCCTTCGGAATGATGAGACCCGTGGTCTCGAGCCGGATCACGTCAAGCACCTTACCCTGAACTGCGCAGTCTGTGGGCTCTGGTCCGTCGAAGGTGGCAGGGCCGGGATCCGCCGACGCTGTGGGCGGGGTGAAGGAGCCTACATGGGGGGTACCTTCGTGTGGAATGGACTTGAGGCTACCCATGAGGTCAGGTCCGATCTTTTCCGGTGTCGCTTTCAGCAACTTCTCAAGGTCCTTCAGATCCTTTGGAACGAGACCTACCTTGGAGAGGAGCACTATGACCTCCAGGTCCGTTCGATCGTTGATGGGCCGTCCTTCTGCCTCGCACTTCTCCACGATAGCACTGATGTTGTCGAGCTTCTCCTTGTTGGGCCTCTCCCGCGCCGCCGACTCGTTGGCGACCGGGTCCGTGGCCTCCTTGTAGGCCTTCTGCTCCGCAGCGCTCCCTTGCACCTTCACCATATCTATGTGGAGGCTTTTGTTGGCAGCCCCAGACTTCCGCTCCCGAGCCTCCGGAGGGGCACTCTCCGGCATGCCATAGGGCTGGTCCACCGACTCCTGGTCCATCATCCGGATGTCCTTGGGGAGACGGTCATGGCAAACCTTGCAGAGCTGCACTCCCTTGGGGCGCTGGGTGCTGTACTCGTCGTCATCTCCGGACGAGCGACCGCACACCGTCCTGGCATACAGACTCCCCTCATGGTCCACGGACCGAACACGGTGTGCCACCAGGCCAGCCTTGGGGGCCAGGGCCCCAGTGAACAGCACATGGTCTCCTCTCTTGGCCCTTTCACTCATCTGTTCCCTCCCTCCAGGACGTTCCTGGTCAGTCTGAGGGCGAACTCCGCCCCCACGCAGTTGATCTCGACGATGGTGCCCACCACCATGGCGGCCAACACCGGCACCTTGAAATAGTTCTCCCTCTTGACCTCCTGGACCTGGTAGATGACGTGGTCGGGCAGCTTCATCTGAAGTCCTCCCCGATCGTGATGTCAGAGCTGCACCCCCCTGTGGAGGACTGCTCCATGGTCAGCAGGCCATAGAGGATCCACAGCACCACAGCCACAGCCAGAAGTGGTAGGAACACGCTCCTCATGCGTTCAGGTCCTCGAGGGCCTTGGTGAGTCCTTCTGCAGCGTCGATCAGGCCCTCTCGTGCGACCTCCGGACCGTTCCACCCTAAGTAGTTGACGAGGCCCTCCCGGAGGCGGATGAGGCCGGCGTAGGCACACTTGTTGCCCTTGTAGTCGCAGGCTGGCACGCCGTGCTCCTCTTTGTGGATGGTTGTACCATACATCGGGCACCGCTGGATGGGATGGGCCGTGATTACCCCGTCGTCCACC
>Ga0180009_10007549_pt1 | contig 11057 bp, 10 predicted proteins | sample OS_PC_MetaG_FD_123537 | JGI IMG/M metagenome (GOLD analysis project Ga0180009, IMG submission 123537) | Groundwater microbial communities from the Aspo Hard Rock Laboratory (HRL) deep subsurface site, Sweden - OS_PC_MetaG | ecosystem: Environmental > Aquatic > Deep subsurface > Groundwater...
GAAAATATCTCCAAGCAACAACAGTCGAGCGATTGGGGCGGGCCGGTGCTGTCCGATGCGCAGCGCGATTATGCGGCATCCGATGTGCGCTACCTCCACCGACTGCGCGATGAATTAACCATGCGGCTGGAACGCGAAGGGCGCACCGCGCTGGCGCAGGCGTGTTTCGATTTCCTCCCCACCCGCGCGTTGCTCGATGTGGCAGGCTGGGCGGAAACCGACATGTTCAGCCACATGTAAGCGCGTAGCGATCGCAAACCTGACCGATGGTGACCGGCAAACCCCGCATTGAAACGACCGAGGCCCGCGAACTGCGCGGCCGGCGCCAGCATTTCGCGGCCCCCGGCGGATCGCACGACCGGATGGTGCGTTTCCTCGCCCGCGCGCTGCCGATGGCGGTGGGTGTGGTTGCGGCGTTGATGGTGATAACCCCGCTCGGCCCGCGCGGCGAAGTCAGTTTCCTGCTGGATCGCAACAAGGTCGCGCGGATCGATCAACGGCTCAGCGTCGATAATGCGATGTATCGCGGGCGTGACGATCAGGGCCGGCCATTTTCGGTAATGGCGGGCGAAGCGGTGCAGGCATCCAGCGCCGAAGGTTTGGTGCGGATGCAGGATCTGGTCGCACAAATGCTGCTGACCGAAGGGCCAGCGCGATTAAGCGCCCCGGGCGGCACCTATGATATTGAAAACGAAACCATGGCAATCGATGGCGCGGTGCGCCTTGTTGGTGCCGATGGCTATTCGATGATCGCGCGCGGCGTTTCGATCGATCTCAGGACACGCCAGATGCGCGGGGATGATGGTGTGTCAGGCACGCTCCCGGCGGGTGAGTTTTCGGCCCGGTCGATCCGTGCCGATTTGGCCACCCGCAAGATTTTGCTTGAAGGCGACGCGCGCGTTACCATGATCCCCGGCCAGTTGAGGATACCGCAATGACCCAGCCTGCTTCCCGCCCATCACCGCGCCCTTCATTGGGCCGTATCGCCCTGGCCTGGGTGATCGGCGGTTTTGCCCTGACCACCGCGCTGGCGGGGGGCATGGCGCTGCACGCGCAAGGCATTGCCGCGCATGATTCGCGCGCGCCGGTCAGCACGCAGGCGAGCCGGATCGAATGGCTCGACCGTGAAAACCGGGTGCTGCTGAGCGGCGGTGTCACCGTTACCCAGGCCGATCTGACCATCCAGTCGAACCGGATGCTGGTCAATTACACCGATGTCGGCACGCTCGAAATGCAGCGCATTACCGCGACCGGCGGGGTGATTGTCACGCGCGGCAACGAACGCGCCAGCGGCGATAATGCGATCTATGATTTCAACCGGCGGATCATCACCATGGCCGGCAATGTCCGCCTGCGCCGGGGCACCGATACGCTCAACGGCGGGCGGTTGGTGATCGATCTTGAAAGCGGCGTTTCAAGCGTGGACGGCAGCGCGGCGGGCGGCGACCGCAATGGCCGGGTGAACGGCACCTTCACCGTGCCGCAGCGAAGCGACGCGAAACAGGAACCAGCCGCCCCCGCCGATCAATAGGCATTATCGTGTCGCAGCACCATCATGGTGCGCACCACGATCACGATGTCACGCAGCAGCGACCAGCCCGCAATATATTCCAGATCGGATTGCAGCCGGTCGGTAAGGTCTTTCTCGACCTCGGTTGCGCCGCGATGGCCGCGCACCTGTGCCAGCCCCGTCAGACCCGGTTTCAATGAATGGCGCTGCCAGTATGCGGCGTCGACCTCCCAGAAATATTTGTCGTTCGCACGGCTGCCGATTGCGTGCGGACGCGGGCCGACGATCGCCATGTCGCCGCGCAGCACATTGATCAGCTGCGGCAGTTCATCAATGCTGGTGCGCCGCATAAATGCCCCGATCCGGGTGATCCGGTCATCATCGCGCCCGGTTGACCGATCACCATCGGGATCGCGCCGTTCTTCGCGCATCGACCGGAACTTGAGCATATCGAAAAACTGGTTGCCGCGCCCCAGCCGCCGCTGAATGAACAGCACCGGGCCGCCATCTTCCAGCTTGATCAGCACCGCGACCACGATCATCAGCGGCGCCAGCGCGATCAGCCCCGCCAATGCTGCAACCACATCAAACCCGCGTTTGAGGATGCGGTTGCGCAGGCCCAGCGGCCCAGTCGACACCACCAGCGTGGTGCGATCCAGCGCGTCGTAATGATGCACGCCGATCGCGCCGAGCGCATGGGCGGGTTCGCTCACGATCTCGCCATGAACCCCCGCCGATTTGAGCACCAATGCCCAGGCGCCGCGCCGTTCGCGCGGGCAGCTGACCACCACCTTGTCCTGATTGCGCAGCAATTTGCCCAGCCGGTCGAGCATGAAGGGATCATGGCTGGCGGGATCCAGATCATAATCAGCCGCCGCGATCGTGACCGCATTATTCATCGCGAAGCCCGATCCGCCATCATCGATCACCAACTGGTTGATGATCCGTCCGCCCCAAAAATACGCGATCCCGACCGCCACCAATCGCCGGAACCCCACCAGCAGGATCGCGGTGAACACCAGACCCAGCGTCACCGCGGCGCGCGAGAAATCCTCATTGGTCTTGGTATAAAAGCCGAGGAAATTGATCAGCGCCGCCGCAATTGCCAGTGCGGTCAACACTTTGCGCGCGGCAAACAGCCAATCGGACAGCGCCCTGACGCCATAAGTGCCGCTATAGAGCGCGATGGTGAAAAACACCGGCAACATCGCCTGCGCCGCCAGCATCGCGCGCGGTTCCCACCAGCGGCCTTCCCACAGCAGGGCAGCGAGCGCGAAGCTGAGATTGAGCAGCGCGCCATCCGCCACGAGCATCAGGATATAGGCGCGCAGCCGCCGCCGCTCCAGCGATGGCGGAATCTTGTTTTCACCAATATCATTCCGCACTGATCTGATCAGTTGCGGCGTGACCTGATTCATCAGGATAGATTCCAATAGGCGCGACCCTCAGGGAAATTACTTAGGAGCAATTACAGGGGATTGGAAAGGGCTGCGCGACGCCGAGGTGCAAATTGTCACAACTAATTATCGTTTCGCGGCAAATCGTGCGATTTCGGTCAGTTCCTGCGCCAGCAACATCTCCGCCGCCTGACTATTGGCTAGCAGTGTGCGGTGCAATCCGATCAGTCGCGGGATCAGCCGGTCGAGCCGGGTTTCGCGCCCGCCGCGTGCGGCCGGCTGGGTCCAGCGTTCAAATTGCTGGATGATCGCGCGCTCTTCACGAAAGAAGATGCCGAGCTGCATTTTCTCGCCCGGCCCGAGCGACGGGATCTTGCCGTTGGTGCCGATTTTCGCCGCGATCTGCGCCAGTTGCGCGGCGCGCCGTTCAAGCGCGAGCGCGACGCCAACCGGGTTCAGCCCCAATTCGCGCATCCGCCGCACCTCGCCCGCGATCCGGTTCAGCTCGCCGCCCAGCACCGCGTTGACCAGCGGGGCAAAGCCGTCCTCCTCGGTCGCCGCGCCAATCGCGGCGTGATCTTCGAGGCTGGCGGGCTTGGGGGCCTGCGGATCGGCATCGCAATAGAGCGCCAGCTTGGTGACTTCGGACTGCGCCAGCCGCACATCAAGCCCGGCCCCGCGCGCGATCCGTTCGGCCAGATCGCCGCCCAGCCGCAGGCCCGCCGCGTCCGCCATCCCCCGCACCGCCCCCGCGACGGAGCCGAGATCGGGCGGGTGGAACATCGCCACCATCGCATCTTTGCGCTTTTCAAGCAGTTTGGCGGTGCGCGATTTGTCGGTCGCCGATGTCGCGATCACCAGCACCGGAGCCGCCGCGCCCGCGCCTGCATCGGCGGTTTCGATCAGGATTTGCAGCGCATCATGCGCCTCGTCCCCGCTGGCGCGCACCCAGATGTGGCGCTGGCCGCCGAACAGCGAGGTGGAGCGCGCCTCGTCCCCCAGCAGCGCGGGATCGCGTTTGAGATCGGCTCCGGTCAGTTCCACCCGGTCGCCCGCGTCGGGTAGCGCGGCGGCGATGCGATTGGCAGCCGCGCTTGCTCCGGCTTCATCGGGGCCGCAGAAGAAGAACATCCGCGCCGCCTGCGTGCCGGGCGGCAGGCCGCGAGCGAAATCGCTGTTCTTGGCCTTCACTGGCTCGCGGCGGCGCGATTGCGCAGCGTCAGCGCAACCTGCGTCACGATCCGGTCAGCCACATCGACGGCAAGGTTTTCAAGCGCTTTCTGTTCGGCAGCGATGGTAGCATATTCAGAACTCACCACGTCGATCCCGGCATCCGATTCGGCGGTCGCATCAAGCAGCACCGTGTTCGAAGCCAGATCGATCAGTTGATAACGCGCGCGCAAAATCCGGCGTTCGCGGCTGATCGTATCATCGTTGAGCACGCCCAATGCCTCAAGCGCATCGTCAAGCCGCACGTCAAGGCGGTAAGCAGGCGTGGTGTGCCCAGCCGCGCCCAGCCGCTCTTCAAGCGCGTTCTTGACCAGCCACCCGTCGCGCCCGCCAATCGCGGGCACTTCAACCGCAGCGATCCCCTGCGCCACCGCGGCATTGCCCCCACCGGCATACATCGGCGACAGGCCGCAGGCGGTGAGTGCAAGGGCAGCAACAAGGGCGATAACAGCGCGCATCAGGTGACGATATTGACCAAACGATCGGGCACCACAATCACTTTGCGCACCGCCGCGCCATCAATCGAGCGTTGCAGATTGGCCGAGGCCAGCGCCAGCGCCTCCAGCGCGTCCTTCGACGCGCCCTTGGGCGCGGTGATGGTATCGCGCAGCTTGCCCATGTGTTGCAGGGCGATGGTGACTTCGTCATCGACCAACAGAGCGGGATCGACTGCGGGCCACGGCGCATCAGCGATCAGGCCTTCGCCGCCGATCTTCGCCCAGACTTCCTCGGCCAGGTGCGGCATCATCGGCGCGACCATGTGCACCAGCGCACGGATCGCGGCGGAGCGGCTGGCCGAGGGCGCGGATTTTTCAGCCGCGCCGGTCAGCTCGTAAATCCGCGCCACCGCCTTGTTGAAGCCCAACGCCTCGATATCGGCGGCGACCGCAGCGATGGTCTGATGGGTCTTGCGGTCGAGGCTCTTGTCCTCACCCACCGCGCCTGCGTCATAGGCGGAAAACAGCCGCCACAGCCGCTGGACGAAGCGCGAACAGCCTTCGATCCCGGCATCCGACCACGGCAGGTCGCGTTCGGGCGGGCTGTCCGACAGCATGAACCACCGCACCGCATCCGCGCCGTGACGGGCGATGATCGCATCGGGATCGACGACGTTCTTCTTCGACTTCGACATCTTGATGACGCGGCCGACATCGACCGGCGCGCTATCGGTAAGCAGCGTTGCGCCTTCCGACGTCCGGTCCACTTCCTCCGGCCCGAAGAACACCGGCACGCCGCGCGCTTCATCGACGCGGCTGTAGGTCTCGTGCGTCACCATCCCTTGCGTGAACAGCGCGGCGAACGGCTCCTGCACCGTGATCTTGCCGATATGTGCCAAGGCCCGCGTCCAGAACCGCGCATAGAGCAGGTGCAAAATCGCGTGCTCCACCCCGCCGATATAGTGCTGGACCGGCAGCCATTTGGCGACCTCTTCCGGGTCGAACGGACGATCCGCCGGCTGGCTGGCAAAGCGCAGGAAATACCACGAGCTATCAACGAAAGTATCGAGCGTATCGGTCTCGCGCCGCGCGCGCGCCCCGCACTTGGGGCAATCGACGTGCTTCCATGTCGGGTGGCGTTCGAGCGGGTTGCCGGGGATGTCGAAGCTGACATCTTCGGGCAGCACCACCGGCAATTGCGCCTTGGGCACCGGCACCACGCCGCAAGTCTCACAATGGATGAAGGGGATTGGCGTGCCCCAGTACCGCTGGCGCGATACGCCCCAATCGCGCAGCCGCCACACGGTGCGCCCTTCGCCCCAGCCGTCCGCCTCGGCGCGGGAAATCACCGCCTGAATGGCATCGTCAACGCTCATGCCATTGAGGAAACCGGAATTGACGATCACCCCGTCTCCCGCCTCGGCCTCACCAGCAAACGGATCATCGGCGCGGGCCGGATCGGCGGCGACCACGCGGGTGATCGGCAACCCGTATTTGGTCGCGAATTCGAAATCGCGCTGGTCATGCCCCGGCACGCCCATCACCGCGCCGGTACCATATTCCATCAGCACGAAATTGGCGATGAACAGGGGCAGCGGCTCACCGGTGAAGGGGTGCTTCGCCGTCAGCGAGGTCAGATAGCCCAGCTTTTCCGCCGTCTCGACCTCTGCCGCCTTGGTCCCGCCGCGCTTGCACGCCTCGATGAAGGCGGCGACTTCGGGGTCATGCGCAAGGCTCTGCGCAATCGGGTGATCGGCGGCCACCGCGACAAAGCTGGCGCCGAAGATCGTATCGGGCCGGGTGGTGTAAACCGGCAGGCGCTGAAGACTCCCCTCCCCGTGGGGAGGGGTTGGGGGTGGGGGTACGGCATCAGCGGGCGTCGCACACCCATCCCCAACCCCTTCCCTCAAGGGAAGGGACTCTGACAGCTCAAACGAAAACTCCAGCCCTTGCGATTTGCCGATCCAGTTTTCCTGCATCAGCCGCACTTTTTCGGGCCAGTCTTCAAGGCTCCCCAGCCCGGCGAGCAGATCCTCGGCAAAATCGGTGATTTTCAGGAACCACTGGTTCAATTTGCGCTTTTCGACCTCGGCGCCGCTGCGCCAGCCCTTGCCGTCGATCACCTGTTCGTTGGCGAGCACGGTCATGTCGACCGGGTCCCAGTTGACGGTCGATTCCTTGCGATAGACCAGCCCCGCTTCATACAGATCAACGAACAGCGCCTGTTCGTGGCCGTAATATTCGGGATCGCAGGTGGCAAATTCGCGTGTCCAGTCGAGCGCGAAGCCGATGCGCTGCAATTGTGCCTTCATCTGCGCGATGTTCTGGCGCGTCCAGCCGCCGGGGTGAACGCCCTTTTCCATCGCGGCGTTTTCGGCCGGCATCCCGAACGCATCCCACCCCATCGGGTGGAGCACTTCATACCCGCGCATCTTCTGATAGCGCGCCAGCACATCGCCCATCGTGTAATTGCGCACATGGCCCATGTGGATGCGCCCCGATGGATAGGGGAACATTTCAAGGATGTAGCTTTTGGGCTTTGTGCTGTCCGAATCGGCGGTGAACGTCTCTGCCGCTGCCCATGCGCGCTGCCAGCGTCCGTCGGCGGTGGACGGATCGAAACGCCCCCGGCCGTCAACGACGGACGGATCAATACGAATGTCGGTCATGCACGGCTTTCCGTCGGTAGGCGGGTCTCAGGAGGAAGCAAGCGCCTGTCGGCGCAAATCGCGGGCTTTGGTCAGGATGATGTCTTCCAGCTTCTGCACGGTAGCGGCCTGCACCGGAGCTTCAACCCAGTTGCCCCCTTCGGAAACCTGACGGCTGGTTGCCACACGCAAGGCATCCGCACGCAGATCCTGATCGAGGATCGTCACCGTCATCTTGACCCGTTCATTGGGGTTGGCCGGATTGGCATACCAATCGGTCACAATTACCCCGCCCGCGCTGTCCGCCTGCAGCAACGGTGCAAAGCTGACCGTTTCGAGCGCGGCGCGCCACAGATAGGCGTTGACCCCGATGGTGTTGATCTGCGCGGCCTGCAATTCGGTGCGCGGGCGATCATTGCCGCCGCACGCGGCCAGCGCAAACAGCGTCCCGCCAAGCAGCGCGGCGCGAATGGTGCGGCGTAAAGCCGGGCGGGAAAGGGCGGAGCGGGCGCGTGTCACAGCCAGTATATCCTCATGATCTGTCGTGGTGACGCTCTATAACCCTCAACGCCTGCGCGGCAAGCATCATCCGCCGCAGACCATCCGACAAAGGCGCAAGGCGGCTTTACCCGCGCTGAACCCGCGGCCCGGATCGCCTGCTGTGTGCATCGCGCCACAGTTTTCAGGTGAATCCGCCCCATTGCCGCAATATCATTGCAACATTGCCATGCCAGCCTATCACAACAGAACGTTCTCAATGCGACTCAGCTGCGGTTAATGTCAGCTATGGTCAGATGAGAGCTGGTTGGGGATTAAACGGGGTTCACAAGATCATGACGACACGGCCAAACAGGACAGCAAAGGCACAGCATCCGCTGCTGCAATTTGCGCTGTGCGGCGTGCTGGCATTGGGCTTGCCGAGCGCCGGGCTGGCGCTCGCCGGATCGGGCGCCGAAGGCCGCGCCGCTTCGCTGGCGGCGATGGGCCTTGATGTGTTCACCCCGGCATCGGTCGATCCTGCCCTTGCCGCCCGCGTCGCTGAAAAAGCCCGGGCGCGCGGCATCCGCTTCACTCCCGCCAGCGCCACCCCGATCTCGGGCGAACGCACGGTGACAGTCGCGGTGCGGGTGGATGATCAAAACGCGCAGGCTATTTCGGTACGCAAGGCGATTGATGCAACGCCGGGTCGCGGGACCGGGCTGACCGGGCTCGATTCCAGCCGGTTCCAGCTGGGCGCAGCGCGCGGTTACAAAAGCTTTGCCCGCACGGTCGATCTGAGCGCGAATGTCAACAGCATGAGCTTGCCCGATCTGGCGCAGTTTGAACCGTCACGCCCCAAAGCGGATGAGAAGCCCAGCCGCCTGCAGCCGCGAATCGAACTGGAAGACCGCCCAATCGTGGGCCGTTCACCCAACACGCTCGATTCGATCGGCACGCAGACCGTGGATGTGGGTGGCAGCTTCAGCCTTTCGCCCAACCTCAACGTGACTGCTGGCGTGCGCTATTCGCAGCAACGCGAACGGCTCGATCCGCTGACCAATTCGGTGCAGGATAGCCAGGCGGTCTACGTCGGCACCCAGATCAAGTTCTGATCGGGTGCAAATTGCTGGTCAGCGCGGCTGACTGGTTCAGATCCTTTGCCAGACCTGCCCTTGCTGCGGCCAGATGCCAGTTAGACCGCTGCTTGACCGGGCCTTACCCCCTCTTGCCCCCCCCGTTTGACCCCGGATTTCGCGCATAGCTATTCCCCGCTTCCCCTTACGCTACGGCAACGCTAGATTGCTTGTCATAAGACTTGCAAACAAGGGAGAATGCCATGGGCCGGGTTGCCATCGTTACCGGAGGAACGCGCGGAATCGGGGCGGCGATCTGCAAACGCCTGCAACGCCAGGGCCATACGGTCATCGCCAATTACGCCGGGAATGAGGAAAAGGCCCGCGCCTTCACAGCGGAAACCGGCATCCCTGCCTACAAGTGGGACGTGGGCGATCACGAAGCGGCGATGGCGGGCTGCGCCCAAGTTGCCGCCGATCACGGCCCGGTCGATATCGTCGTCAACAACGCCGGGATCACCCGCGACGGCACGCTTCACAGGATGAGCTTTGACGACTGGAACGATGTTATGCGCATCAACCTTGGCGGGTGCTTCAACATGGCCAAGGCGACCTTCCCCGGCATGCGCGAAAGGGGGTGGGGGCGGATCGTCAACATCGGCTCGATCAACGGGCAGGCGGGGCAATACGGGCAGGTCAATTACGCTGCGGCGAAAAGCGGAATTCATGGCTTTACCAAAGCCTTGGCGCAGGAAGGCGCGAAGTTCGGGGTGACTGTCAACGCGATTGCTCCAGGCTATATCGACACCGATATGGTCGCCGCTGTGCCGCCTGCGGTGCTCGAAAAAATCGTCGCGAAAATCCCGGTCGGTCGCCTCGGCATGGCCGAAGAAATCGCCCGCGGCGTGGCGTTTCTGACGAGCGAAAATGGCGGCTTCACGACCGGCTCGACAATGAGCATCAACGGCGGCCAGCATATGTATTGAGGTGGGCAGGCGGGTTTGCCGTCGGCTCCCCGCCTCACCTCAATCAAACACAACGCCCTCGACCTTCCACGCGCCGGCCTCCCACGCCAACGACAGGCTCTCGGTCTGCGCGGTGCCATTGGCATAGCGTGAACGGAACTTGACCAGCCGGTAGCCTTCGGGCGGAGCGGGGACGTATTCGTTGGCGATCAGATCGCGGATCAACAGCTTGCCGAGCGGCGGGCGCACGCGCTCGGACACTTCGCTCCAAACCGCAAGCGTGTTGAGGCGGCGGAACTGCGCGCCAGTGACGGCGTAGCTTTCGGCCCAGCGCGATTCGTCGACCAGCATCAGGAAATCCTCGGCGGCACGCGCCGCGGCGCTGGCCGAAGGTTCGGCGGTGGCGCCGGCTGGCACCACAGGGGCAGAGGCAGGGGCAAGCAGCGACAGCGGTGAGGCGGGCATGAACAGGGCGGCGAGAATCAACGACATGGCAAGCACTCCGATCAAGGTAAGGGCGAGGCCGGGCCTCACCCACCGCCGGGTAGCGGATGCCGTTACTGGTGCATCGGGTGGGGTCGCCGAAGCATCCCCCAAAGACTTGTCCCCCAGCAATTCGGGGGTCTCGTCCTCTGCCGCCAGCAAGCGCCGCGCCGCTTCCCGGCTGCTGGTGACACCCAGCTTGCGCCGCGCATCGCGCAGCCGTTCGTTGACCGTGTGCACCGACAACCCCAATTCTCGCGCCGAGGATTTGGCATCATGCCCGCGCAGGATCAGCCGCAGGGTCTGGCGTTCCTTGTCGGTCAGCGTGTCGAGCGCGGTGGTCATGCGGAGAGGTTTAGGGAGAGGGGCAAAGGCGGGCCACCCCGAATTTTTTGGATTGGCGCGCCGGTCGGGCAGCAGAGAAGACCAAATTCCCGAAAGGGGTGGCGGACACGGCCTTGGCGCACCCGACATTGCTAAAACTTCTGTCGCAGGCAGTGTCGGGACGTCCCTAACCACTCTGTAAAATCAGGGATTTGTCTTCTACCGTGTTCACGGTTGATCGCCCCCGTTTGCCTGCAGTTCGATCACCATGTGGGGTCGAAAGTTGGAACAATTTTATGGTGTGTATAACCTATGGCACTGACAGCATTAAAGGTGAAGAACGCCAAGCCCGGTCGCTACGTCGATGGCCGTGGCTTGTGCCTTTTCGTAAAGGAAAGCGGCTCTCGTAGTTGGGTCTTGCGGATGCAGCATAACGGCAGGCGGCGCGACTATGGATTGGGATCGGCGCTCGATGTGACGTTGACCGAAGCGCGGGACGCCGCAGCCGCA
>Ga0180009_10007550_pt1 | contig 11055 bp, 9 predicted proteins | sample OS_PC_MetaG_FD_123537 | JGI IMG/M metagenome (GOLD analysis project Ga0180009, IMG submission 123537) | Groundwater microbial communities from the Aspo Hard Rock Laboratory (HRL) deep subsurface site, Sweden - OS_PC_MetaG | ecosystem: Environmental > Aquatic > Deep subsurface > Groundwater...
AAGGAGCCTGTAAAAGGGGACAGGGCTGATATTCGTGTAATGACTCCAGATTAACGTAAAACAGAAGGATGGATGATATGGCCAAGAGCAAGCGCGAACAGACACTGGTCTTGATCAAACCCGATGCTCTGAAAAATTCTCTTACCGGGTACGTGCTCTCCCAGCTTTCGGAGTTTCATACGGGTCTCCGTTTTGCCGGAACTAAAATCGTCCAAGTCAGCCGGATGCTGGCCGAAGAACACTATGCCGAGCACAAGGGAAAGTCGTTTTTTTCGCCGCTGATCGAATACATCATGGGCGTAACCCATTACCCCAAAGATCCCTCCAAACGCCGGGTGGTTGCGATCGTGTATCAGGGCAAAGGCGTGGTTGACAAAATCCGGGATCTGGCCGGTCCCACGAACCCCCTAACGGCCCGGTTGGAAAGACCGGGCAGTATCCGATCGCTGGGCTCCATTATGGTGATCAAGGACAAATCGGGGAATGTGGTCGGGGATATTATGGAAAACCTCATTCACGCATCGGCCACCAACGAGGAAGCCGAACGGGAGATCAAGCTCTGGTTTCGGCCGAACGACATCCCACCCCTCATGCGTGCGTATCCGGTGGAGGAAAGCGACCAGCATTACTACTACAAGGAACACCGCATCTACGTTCGATACACACAGGGCAGCGCATGCATCCTCGCGCCGGGCGACATTGCCTGGAAATCGGACCTCGCATCGCTTCGAGCCATATGCGAGGGCAAACCGGTATCCTGTTCCATCGAATCGATTGCGGTCAAATACCTCATCAACGAGGAGCGCCACGCCGGCTGAGACCATCGGAAGCGGATTCAATAGAGAAAAACGATTCATCGAAACCGGGTTTATCCTCGTATCGTTTCAAAAAAGACCCCGGCAGGAGATCCATCTGTTCGATGATACTCGGATCGATTTGGATGCCGACCCGGTGCATGGCTATAATAATGTCTTTCTGACGGGGCGGACATCCCTTGATCGGGATCATTTCCTGAATCTCAGGGTTGTCTTTATTTGCCTGATACATGCACTTTCCGAGCAGGATTGTTTTTTTCATGCCCGGTGTGGGTTTCATGGTTTTTCCGGTGAGGATTTCCACATCATCCCAGGGGGTGCCATCCCATGCTCTTGCAACGGCTGCCAGCAGTGCTCCGTTGATATATGAACAATAAGTGCACAGGCTGAGATCGTATTTTCGGTATGACAGTCCTTGTATTTTCATTCTTGCCATGGGCAGCGGCAGGGTGTCTTCTTTGTTGTAAGGGAAGCTGTATTTGTGCGGTGTGGTCACTTCTGAAACAGGCTCACCGGCCAATTGAATATCGGTTAGATCCAGCGGGCGGTTCCGGTTTTTTGCTGCATGGACCAGATGGGGGACTTCCTCCGGGGAATATCCCAGCACCGCCGCACCGATGATGTCTGCGGATAGAACATCAGAAGAAGCGATCAACAGATTACTTCTTTTAACACGCCCATCGAAACTGGGACCCCGTTCCAGGGTATAGATACCATCCAGCAAGGTGAACATGGGCGGCATGGGATCAGCCAGTTTTGCTACTCTGAAATGAAGATCTTTTTCCGGATCGTCGGTGTGACAGTACTTTCGTGAGGGAAGATCGATGGTTCCCTTCAAATTCTTTATTCCCAGGCTTACGACGGTTTGGGCATGGGTCTTTAAAACCGGAAGATTGATCACAAAATCGCTTTCCAGGATGTCCGTGTTAAACCGAAGAGAAATACCATCGCCCAGATCCAGTTTTCGAAATGGCCTTTCAAAAAGATTAAGACAGTTCACACCATACCGCTTACTAAGAAATTCGTAGCCCAGTGAATGAAATGCATGGGGTATGGTTTCCCGATCTTTCGGGTCCATAAGCACCGTTCCTTCACCGATGGTAATTGATGAAACTCCGGCATCTTTCAGCAGCTTCACCATGTCTTCCACCACCCGTGATGTGGTGATCACGCCCCATTTGGGAAACGGGGTCGATCGCGTCCAGAAAACGATATTCGGTTTTATAAAGACCTTTGCTCGGGCCGGCAGATGTTTTAAACCCGAAGAGAGATTCACTGCTTGTTTGACCGATTCCATCGGTTCTTCATAACGAACAATGGAAACAAGGTGTTTTGCACGATCTGGATAATTGGGAATCATAGAAAAAACCTTCCGTCGTTAGTTTCCTCGAGCGACAGGAGGAATATTGGAGTGATGGATTATTGTTTCATGCTGTTTCCCATCACTCCAAGTTGTTTAAACATTAGTTTAATGCGTACGGCTTCTCGATCGGCAATAATAATATCATTAAAAGGAGTTTAATTCGGTTTAGAGTCTCCAGTATAGTATTTTTAATTTTTCGGCTTCTTCCGGACTGAATGCCCCCTTGATGTCGATCACGACGGCATTGTGGTTTGTGCATAATCGTGAAATTTTCGACAAGCCCATTTGAAGATAGGCATTATGTTTAACCGCGATAATGACTGCATCAACTCCTGAAAGGTCCTCAAACGGCTTTAGCTCAATACCATAGTACCGTTTCGCTTCTTCGGGATCCGCCAGCGGGTCATGCACTCTGACTTCAATGCCGTAGTCCATCAATTCTTTAACAATATCCACCACCTTGGTGTTTCTTAGGTCCGGAACATTCTCTTTGAAAGTAATGCCGAGAATTCCCACTCTGGAACCCAGAACCTGCCGGCCTGAACGGATAAGCACTTTAACCGTCCGTTCGGCTATATATTTGCCCATATTATCGTTGATACGCCTTCCGGCCAGGATCATTTCCGGATGGTAGCCGAGAGATTCCGATTTGAACGTCAGGTAATATGGGTCCACCCCGATACAGTGCCCTCCCACCAGTCCGGGTTCAAAAGAAAGAAAGTTCCACTTGGTTTCGGCGGCTTTAAGCACTTCTTTTGTATCGATGCCGATCCGATCGAAAATCATGGCCAGTTCATTCATGAGCGCGATGTTCAGGTCCCGCTGGGTGTTTTCGATGACTTTTGCGGCTTCGGCAACTTTGATGGACGACACTTCATGGATACCGGCGTTTACGACCAGCCCGTAGACCTGAGCCAGGAGCCGGCGGGTTTGATCATCGGATCCGGCAACGATTTTGACCACCTTGTCTATGGTGTGGATTTTATCTCCCGGATTGATCCGTTCCGGAGAATACCCGAGGGTAAAATCTTTGCCCATTATCAATCCGGATTCACGCTCCAGGATCGGAAGACATACTTCCTCTGTAACTCCGGGATAGACGGTGGATTCGAAAACCACGCATGAGCCTTTCTGCAAGTGCTTGCCGGCGATTTCAGATGCGGATCGCAGCGGCTGTAAATCGGGAATTCGGTGTTCATCGATGGGTGTGGGCACTGCAACAATGATCAGTCGGCATTGAGCCAATTCGGAAGGGTTGCCGGTAAATACGATATCGGCATTTGACAACGCTTCCTCAGAGACCTCCAGTGTAATATCTTTACCGGCTTTTAGGTCGTCAATCCGCTCTTGCTTCAAATCATAACCCACCACATTGAAGTGTTCGGATAAATGAACGGCCAATGGAAGCCCCACATAACCGAGTCCGATTATCGCGATTTTGTCTTTTTTTTCAGTCAAGGATTCAAATGAAATCATTCCCTGTACTCCGGTTTGTTTATAATCTTGGAGATTCTTTTTTTATCGAATAGTTCTGCTATCATGTAATTATTTTTGTTTGTCCGAATGATACTGGATGCTGGATACTCGATGCTGGATAAAGATGTAGATAGGTATCAAACATCCTGTATCGAGCATCGAGACAACACATTTTTTATTCTGTACCGATGTAAGTCGGCCTGAATACGGATTCATCACGCCTCTGTGCCATTCGAATCAGTTCCAAAAATCTTGGTTTTTCATCCGGCAGTCTTCCATCAAGATTGACGTAATTGGTGTAATGATCGCTGGTTAAATAGGAAGATGCGCTAATTTCTTCAACAAGGGCTGCGGTCTCTTTCAGAACATCACGGGGCCCGAGCATCTCGAAGGAACCGTTTTGGATTTCTTCAAGAAGCGGTGTGTTTATTTTGGGCAAAAAAGTGCGCAGCCGGATGAAATCCGGTTCAATCCGGTTGAGCACCGCAGCGGTTTCTTTTGCATGCACCAGTGAACGGTCCTTCCCGCCGATTCCCAGTATCACGTACATGCTCAGCTCGATTCCGGCGTCTTTCACCCATTTTCCGGCTTCTATCTGCTGCCGGCTGTTTGATCCCTTTCTTATCCGCTTCAATATGATGTCATCCCCCGATTCCAGACCCACATGAATTCGGGAAAGTCCGGCTTCAGCCAGCCGCTTAAGACCTTCTTTTCCTTTTTTGCAAATATACTGAGATGAACCGTATACGGTAATCCGTTCCAGTTCCGGAAAAACCTCTCTGGAAAACCGGCAGATTTCACAGAGATCATCGGTTTTCATGGCGATGGTGTTGCCGTCCGGGAAAAACATGGTTCGGACCTGGTGGCCATAGATTTCACGGGCTTTTTGGATATCTTCTTTTATCTCTTCCGTCTTTCGCACTCGGAAACCGGGCCTGTTTTTATAGATCATGCAGAAGGTGCATTTGTTGTGGGGGCACCCGATAGTGGCCTGAATGAGCAGGGAGCTTGCCTCGCTGGGCGGGCGGTATATCTGGCCTTCGTAACGCATGTCTATTCTTTTTTCGGTTCCGGTATTGTTTTTTTCCTGCATGTGTGGTCAGGATTGCGTATTGAGTATCATAAAACCGGAATAAAAGCATCCCCGATTCAGTGGATAACGCGTGCATTAAGATCCCTGTTGCACTACAATTTGTGTGTCCGTTAAAGAAAATATAACTTCAATACGTTTTAGAATCTCAGAGATGTTAGATTATGATTCGAGTTGCCGGAAATATCTGCATTGATGAAAAGGATATTCAAAAGCAGTTCATTCGAGCATCCGGTCCGGGGGGCCAACACGTCAACAAGGCTTCTACCGCCGTTCAGATCCGATACGATGTCCGTCAGGCTTCAACGCTTCCGGAAGATGTGAAAAAACGTGCGGTCGTGTTTGCCGGAAGACAGGCAACCGTCAATGGCGTGATCGTCATCGAAGCTAAGAGATTCCGATCCCAGGAGCGGAATCTTCAGGATGCCGTAAATCGGCTCGTCCGGATTATTCGATCGGCTTCCGAGAAACCCAAGACACGAAGAAAAACGAAACCGACAAAGGCTTCCATCACCCGGCGACTGGATTCAAAGCAAAAGCAAAGTCGGTTGAAACAGTTTCGCAGACGGGTGGGTCGCGGTGAAGAATAACGCAAGCGCCTGGCCGGGCGGGGCTTGAATTCAGAGATTTAAGACATAGGTTAATTTTATAGGTTGCCAGGTTTCAGGTTTCGGGTGTCAGGAAGCATCCGTGCAAAAGAACTGAAACCTGAACACTGAAACCATTTTTTGTACCAGGATATATTTCATAGATGCGAATGAATGGTTGCTTGAGTAAACTGAACAACCAGGTTGTTTTATTATGGCTTTTGTAACGATACCGGGTATAGAAGGCAAGGTTTACGTGCCGGATGAGAAGCCGGATTGTGCAAAGAAGCACAATTGTCGGGATTGCCATTCGTGCCAGATGTGCGGCGATACCCGATGCCAGGTGTGTCGAACCGATAAGCCATGCCGGCAACAGAGCCTTCCTAAGAATTTGACAAACCCGGAGTAAGCAAATAGTCTCAAATACAGATTGTTAAAGGAGAAGTTTATGAGCGGTCAAACAATCGACTATTCCGTGCTGGATCGACCCGAAGTATCGGCTTATCTATTCCATCCGAGACCCGAGTGGGGAGGATCCGGCGCCTTGCCTTCCGCACAGGATGTGCTGATTCCGGTTGATCCCGATGTAGTGGTGGGCGCTCGTTTACACCTGTGCGAGAAGACATTTCCGAATATCCTGTTCTTCCATGGAAACGGCGAGATCGTAGCCGACTATGATGAAATGGGCCCCCTGTACAACCAGATGGGCATCAATTTTCTGCCCGTGGATTATCGTGGTTATGGCCGCTCAACCGGCAGCCCGACCGTTTCCGCAACGATGAAGGACTGCCATGTGATTTTCGAATTCGTATCCGATCGGTTGAAAAATGAGGGGTATGCCGGTCCCCTGCTCGCCATGGGACGATCCCTGGGCAGTGCCTCAGTCCTTGAACTTGCCGCGGCTCATGGCGAGAGAATATCCGGCCTGATCATTGAAAGCGGATTTGCATACGCCGGGCCGCTCCTAAGACTTTTGGGCGTGGATCCGGATCGTCTGGGATATAAGGAAGGGGAGGGTTTCTGCAATGTCGATAAAATCCGAAGCTTTCATAAACCGACGTTGATTATTCATGCAGAAAATGATCATATTATCCCTTTTGCAGACGGGCAGGCCTTATATGATGCCTGTTCCGCTTCCGATAAAACCTTACTCAAAATTCCCAATGCAAACCACAATGACATCTTCTACCGTGGTTTAAACGAATATCTAAACGCGGTGAAAACCCTTGTGGGTAAAATATCTTAACGTGGTATTTCGATTATTGTTGCATAATATAATCCAAATTCTAACCAGAGAGATTTTACATTTTGAATATCGAACAAGGAATTCAGAACCGAAGAAGTGATAGTAAAACTTCGAAATCCGACATTTCTTGTTCAATATTCTGCGGTTCAATACAATCCAAAATTTCAATATATTACTCCACCATTCTATTCATCCCAGTTATCGTTACAGAAAGGAATTGAAATATGAATCCATCAAATTATAAATTGGAGAACATCAGTGTCATAGGTTTGGGCGGGGTCGGTGGGTTTTTCGGCGGAAGGATCGCACATTATTTGGAATCCAATTCCATTGAAACGCCTAAAATATATTTTATTGCCCGGGGCAAGCATCTTGAAGCGATCCGGTCCCATGGTCTCATTCTAAATACCGAGGAAACCCGGGGCATGATCTGCCGTCCGGCTTTAGCTGCTGATGACCTTGACAGCATTCCGGTATCCGACCTTTATCTGCTGTGTGTAAAAAGTTACGATCTGGACGATGCCGTATTGAAGCTGAAGCATCACATTCGGAAAGATTCAATGATTCTGCCGCTTTTAAACGGCGCGGATATTTACGACAGAATCCGAACCCATTTGAAAACGGGTATCGTCCTGCCGGCTTGCGCCTATGTGGGGACCCATATCGAAAAACCCGGGGTGGTCAGTCAAAACGGAGGCGGGGGAATCATTCTTTGCGGAAATGATCCGAAAGCATCCGGGTTCGATCCTGCCCGCTTGATCGATTTGTTTGAAAAAGCGGGCATCTCTTTTCAATGGAAACCGGATCCGTTTCCATCTATCTGGGAGAAATTTGTCTTTATCGCCGGTTACGGCCTGGTCACCGCAGATACCGGAATGACGATGGGAGAAGTGTTGGAGAACAACGATGTTCTCGAATCCGCAAGAAGAATTATGGGAGAAATCACAGCGATTGCCTATAAAAAAGGCGTCAATCTTCCGGAAAATATCATCGATGTGAGCATCGAAAAGGCGAAAAACTTTCCGTATGAAGTCAAAACTTCCTTTCAACGGGATGTCGAGACAAAGGGGAAACGGAATGAAGGGGATCTTTTCGGCGGGACGGTCATCCGGCTCGGAGAATCGCTTGGCATTCCGACACCCGAAACACGATCGGTATACGCCAGCATTCAAAGCCGGTTATTACAATAACTTTCTTTAGTCCTCCGGGCCAGGGCAGAGCCAAACGGATCTATCTGGAATAATCGGGCAAGTGCCTAAAGTGAGCTAAAGTTTCAAGTGTCTAAAGTTGATGTGTCGCTTCTCTCCGTCTTATATTAATCAGGCAGAATTCGTTAACTTTAGATCACTTTAGCTCACTTCAAACTTTAGTCACTTCTTGTTACGAAATGATTCCAACCGCTTCCAGCAGGCGTATCAAGATCTTTGTCCTTCGGGAGGGATTATTTCCATCATCCTCCCGTGCCGGCTTCTAAACAACCCCCTGCTCGCGAAGCGTTTCTATCTCCTGTGTGGAGTAACCCAGATATTGGGTGAGAATCTCCTCGGTTTGTTCCCCCAGAAGCGGCGGCGGATATTTTATCTCTCCCGGTGTTTCTGAATAGTTAACCGGAATACCGGTAACCTTAAGCTTCCCGGCTACGGGATGTTCCACTTCCTGCAGCATTTTCAAGGCATGCACCTGAGGAGAACTGAAAACCTCCTCCAGCGTGCTGATCGGTCCGTTGGGTACTTTCGCCTGAGCCATCAAATCCAGGAGTTCGGTTTTTGTGTACTGTCTTGTTTTTTCTTGCAGAATGGGCGTTAAGGCTTCACGGTTTTCCACCCGTTTCGGATTGGTGATAAAGCGGGGGTCGTCAATAAGGTCATGCAGATCCAAAATTTCGCAAAACCGCCTCCAGAGCGTATCGTTGCCGGCGGCGATGTTGATGTACCCGTCAGAGGCGGGAAAGCTTTCATAAGGGGTAATCAAGGGATGAATATTTCCTTCAGGTTCGGGGGATATTCCGGTCGTAAAGTACCGTCCGGCCTGAAAGGAATGCAGGGCGATCTGACCTCCGAGAAGCGAGGTCTCCACCAGCTGTCCTTTGCCGGTGATCTCCCGGTGCCAAAGTGCCCGCATGATCCCGAAGGCGCCGAATATACCGGCAATGATATCCCCGATGGGTGTTCCCACCTTGACCGGCATTCTTCCCTTTTCACCGGTAAACCCCATGATGCCGCCCATTCCCTGGGCGATGAGATCAAAGGCGGGTCGTCCTGCATCCGGTCCTGTGGAACCGAACCCGGTGATGGAGCAGTAAATGAGACCGGGGTTGAGTGCTTTAAGGGTGGGGTAGTCCAGTTTAAGCTTCTGGGTCACGCCGGGCCGGAAATTTTCCACAACCACATCGGCCTTTTTAACCAGCTCCTGGACAATCGCAAGTCCCTGTTCGGTTTTCATATCTACGGTAATACTCTTTTTGTTCCGGTTGATGCTGACAAAATAAGAGTTGAATCCTTCTGTGAATTCAGCCCCCCAGGACCTGGCATCGTCGCCGGCTCCGGGTCGTTCCACCTTGATGATCTCGGCGCCTATATCTCCCAACATCATGGTACAATAGGGTCCGGCCAGAGCCCGGGTTAAGTCCACAACAATCAATTTTTTCGCTTGGTTTTCCATTAAATCGTATCCTCCTTTTTCACGCTGTGCCCCATCGCCCTGTGTGGAAACCGTTGAACCGGTTCCATTTAAGATGCACATACTGACCATTTATGATGAGATGGGAGCTTACACCCAATAAAACATGAGATGGGGGCCCGTCAAGGGCAATAATTAAACATCACGGAGGTTCTACTACAACACATTAATATTTTTTTATCTTTAACTGCCGCTCAATATTGCAGTTCAACATGGAATAGTGGAATGATGGAATATTGGTTATAAAAAGATAGCCATATTCGGTGGGTTGGTTTTAATGGGGTCGGATCATGCTCGGAGGTTTGCTGAAAGATGCGCTGATACGCTTTGTGATAATTACGATATATTTTCCCCCTGTTCCAAAGTCTTTCCAGCACGATTGCTGTAAGACGGAATCGAGCATAAATCCGACCCCAAGGTTGAAGGGACGAACCCTTGGTTCAGAATTCATGTCCCTTCATCTTCACCATACAGCATAAACCGTGCCGAAATTGGGAAACCGTGAGCGGAGCGTTAGAAAAACCCTTATTATCGGTATGTTATAAACATCAGAATAATTATTTCCTGAAAAAAGATTTGCGGCCGATTCGGATTCGTTAAAAGCCGGTTTGGCAGGGCAGATATTAAAAAACGCTTGAATTCAGCTAGTTAAACGTAAAATGCCATTTTGGAGTGGTTCAATTCCTTAAATTTAGGTATATATATCTTCTTGAAAGGAACTTTATAAATGGATTCAAAAAGAAAGACCGCACGCCAGTTCGCCAGGCAATTTCTGGAAAAAGACGACCCATTGAGATGGTTCGAGGCGCTCTATAGCGCTGCTGAAGGAGATGAAGATATTATCCCGTGGGCCGATATGCACCCGAATCCGAGCCTTATGGATTGGCTCGATATAAACGATATACACGGCAACGGGAAAAGGGCGCTTAAAATCGGCTGCGGCCTGGGAGACGATGCGGAAATCCTGGCTGAGAGGGGGTTTGACGTCAAGGCCTTCGATATTTCCGGATCCGCCATTGACTGGTGCCGGAAACGGTTTCCTCATTCAAAGGTAAACTATTCAATACAAAATCTATTTGAATCTCCTCCTTCCTGGGATCGTGCCTTCGATTTTGTATTGGAGGCATACACCCTGCAGGTGCTGCCGCCGGAACTTCGTCTCAACGCAATTGAGCAAATTGCCCGATATGCTGCTCCGGGCGGAACGCTTCTGGTTATCTGCAGAGGGAGAGAACCCGGGGACGATCCGGGGCAAATGCCGTGGCCGGTGATGAAAGATGAACTGACATTATTTGAGCAACAGGGATTGCGGGAAGTCTCTTTCGATGATTTCTTAGACGATGAAAATCCTCCGGTGAGGCGGTTTCGCGCCGTATACAAGCGTTAAGGCGCCTCTCATATTCGTACTCGAATCCTGCCATAGCAAGAACCGCTACCGGGCCTGAATCAAGCTACAACATAGCTGAGTATTCGCTTGACTTAGGAGATTTCTTGAGGCAAAGTGATAAATATAACCGATTATAATGAAAAGGAAAATCTGTCTTCAGCGGATTTTTTTGAGAAAGTTCTTCCTAGGATTCATACGCAATAGACCATTAAGGATGAAGTGAACGAAACGGCAACGGGAATCGTCGGGTTTGTAAGGGTTTGAGCCGCCCAACCGGCAGTCAGCTAACTTATTGCGTAGCTCGGGTCAAATACCCCGCCGCTTGCGGCGTTTTTATAATCGAAATTCCGAAAAAATACCCCGCTTGAGCGAAGCGAAAGTCGAGCCTAAGCGAGAGGGCTTGCCCCGGGGA
>Ga0180009_10007551_pt1 | contig 11055 bp, 13 predicted proteins | sample OS_PC_MetaG_FD_123537 | JGI IMG/M metagenome (GOLD analysis project Ga0180009, IMG submission 123537) | Groundwater microbial communities from the Aspo Hard Rock Laboratory (HRL) deep subsurface site, Sweden - OS_PC_MetaG | ecosystem: Environmental > Aquatic > Deep subsurface > Groundwater...
CGTGCCAGCCCGATTGGGTCCGCAAACGCGGGCTGGCACTCCTCACGCCGCTGCGACCGGCCCCTGCCTCCTTTTTGGTCGGGGCTTCCGCCGAGCGCATCTAGATCTGGTTGCGCTCTCGGTTCTGCTGGCAGCCCCCCTGATCCTCCCTCTGCTGCTGCAGCACGCTCCGAAGTGCGTCGTCGGGCGGTTGATCGGGATCCCCTGCCCGGGGTGTGGGCTCGGCGCCGCCCTGGTGGCGCTCTACCGGCTTGCACCGGCAGAGGCGCTGACCTGCTACCCTCCCATCGCGGTGCTGCTGCTGGGCTACCCGCTGTTGCTGTGCTACATCGGCATGCGGCTCGTCGGGCGGCCGGTGACGCTGCCGGATGGTCGACTCGCTGCGGTTTTTGGCGTTGGCGCGACGGCGCTGGTAGTCGGGAACTGGCTCATCCAACTAGCTACTGGAGTATGCTGATGAACGGAACGAACCCTCCCCAGCCGCCACCACAGGCCCCGGCGCCCATGGATCCCTACCGCTCCGCTCCACCCGCGCCCCAGCCGCAGGGCCTGGACGGCAAGGCCATCGCGGGGATGGTGCTCGGCATCGTCGCCACTGTGCTGTGCTGTCTGCCAGCGGTGGGGCCGGTGTGTGGGACCATCGCCATCGTGATGTTCGCGAAGTTCAACACGGCCTACCACGCGTCGGGGCAGACGCTGGGCGGCCGCGGGATGGCGATCGCCGGTCTGGTCACCGGAATCATCGGCGCTGCCATCGGCCTGATCTACACGATCTACTGGGTCGTGGCCGGGGTGATCCTCGGAACGGCCACATCGGGGATGCTCTGGAAGTGAACGTCTAGCAGCGTTTCGGCAGAAATGCCGAACGTTGCTAGCGCGTGGCCCAGGCGCGGGTCCGACGTCCCCAGCGGACCTTGGCGTGTCTGGTGCTGGTCTTGTCCGTTTTGATGGAGTAGAACCCCACCGTGTGACGGCCCGGCCTGAGGCGAAAGGTCACCGGTTTGGGGCAGGTGTAGCCCGTGTCCTCACCGTCGAGCAGGATGTGGCGGTTGTCGCGCCGGCCGCAGTAGACCGACAACCACCCGATGCGCCTGCCATCGGCGCGGTTGTAGCCCGCCGCCTGCAGTGTGATGTCCAGGCTGATGCCCCGGCTCAGCGGGATGTCCACCGTCTGCCTGTGTATCTTGTGGCGGGACGCAACGATCGCCAGCCTCACCCGATCGCCCGGGGGCACCGTGGTCGTCTTCGGTGTGCTACCCACCCGCCGGCCGTTGATGTAGACCATGCCGGCGGGATTGGACTTCACCGCGATCGTTCCAGGCTGCAGTGCCGGATGCAGCAGCTTGTTGAGGTGTGAACCCGACGGGGGGACCTTGGCGGCGGGCTGCTTGCCAGCGTCCATGGGCTTGCCAGCCGGGCGTGTGGCATCAGCCAGCGGCGTCGCCGTGGGCCGGGAAGCGTCGACCACCCGCTGGACCGATGAGCGGCTCCTTCGTGACTGCAGCACCAGTCTGCGGATGAGCAGGCCAACCGCGACGAGGAAGACCACGATCGCGACGAGGAGCAACAGGTGGGCCGCGGTGAACCGGCTGCGCGGACGGTCCATGGACAGAGAGAACACGCTGTCGCCGTCGTAGCTGCCGACGCTGGAGATGAAGCTGTCCTGCTCCTCGTGATCGTCGATCAGGCCGTCCATGATCGGCGGGCTGACCGGCGCAGGTGGCAGGGCAGGCCTGGTGGGTCCTGGAGGGCCGCGGTCGACGGTGCTCACATCGGAGCTTTGCTGCGAGCGGAAGCTGTCCTCGTCGGAGGCGAAGGAGAACTCCAGCTCCCCCTCGCCTGGCGCGACGGTGTCTGGCAGGGCGGTCTGGGCCAGCGCATCGATCCCCGGCGTCTGCTCTTTCTGCGGCGATGGCTGGCTCGGGCGTCTGGCGGTGGGATAGACATCCTCCAGCGCTGGCCAGGGGAGCGTGGCGTTTTTCGGGGGGCCCGCGACCGGCCGGCTCGACGCTGGCGGGGGGGGCCACACCGGCTGGGCCTGCGGCTGGGGGGCCGCCTGCAGCGTGGGCTCGTCGTCCGCCTCATCATCGAGTCGTCTTGGGGGCTTGACCGGGGGCTCGGGCATCGACGGCATGGTCGGCTCGTCGTCCGAGTCAAGCGTCGAACGGTGCGTGTGCTGCAACGGGTTGCGGGCGTCGATCGTCGACTGGGGCGCCTGCACGGTGGGCTCGTCCTCCGAGACGAACTCGCCGGACGCGCTGCCAGTGGTCGCGGTCCTGAGCGTCTCCTCCTCTGTGGTGGCCTCGATGAAGTCGTCGTTGGCCGGTGCCGGGGAGTAGCGCAGGGGCTGGGGCTTGGTGTCCTCCTCCTTCAGGGGGCTCTCCCACAGCACGCGCTGGTCCACGGGCGGCATGATGTCGGTGGGGCCCTCTGGACGGTCGGAGTCGTCGTCGCCCAGCGCCGGCAGGGGCTCGGGACCGGTGATGCCGGGGATGATGGGGTCGATGCGCGTCGGCTCGTCCTCGTCGGGTTCCGGCGCGAGCAGCTGCTCGAGAGTGCCGGGATCGGTGCTGTCCTTGGACAGCGCCACCAGCGCCTCGGTGACTCCGGTGGGGCTGATCCCCGTGGGCTCGTCGATGTCCTCCCGCAGTCCGGGCAGCGGCGAGAGTGCCGCGACGGGGAGGGGCTGGAGGTCGAGAGGCGGACGGAGCTGGCTTCGGCTACGTCGTGTCGACCCTTCCTCGGCGTCCGAGTCGATCTTGCTCGGCCCACCGGAATCGATCTCCCCGGATTTCGCCGGAGGCAGCGGCTCGGGCACCAGGGGGGGCTGGGTCGAGATCCCCTCGGCACGGGCCACGGCCTCGACGAAGCCGACGAGATTCTTGCGGACCTCGCGGCTCCCGGAACGGGGCACGGCGACCGACAGGTCTGATATCAGAGACGTCGGGTCTGCGTAGCGATCAGCTGGGTCGCGCTCGAGGCAACGCCGCAGGACGGGTCGAAGCTCGTCGGGGACCCCGTCGAGCTCCCCGATCTTGGCGTTCTCCACCAGCTCCAGGGTCTCCATCAGGCTTCTTCCCCGCAGGAGCTGGTGGCCGGTGACCATCTCGTGCAGCAGAATGCCGACGCAGAAGATGTCCGAGGCCGCGGTCAGCGTCGAGCCGTTCACGTGCTCCGGGCTGCGGTAGCTGAACTGGGTTCGGATGGAGAGGCTCCCCTCCTCGCCGTGCATCCCTGTCGGGATGACCCATGCCCCGAAGTCGGTGACGCTGATCTCGCCGCGGAAGCTGACAAGCACGTTCGGCGGCCAGAGGGCCCCGTGTACCAGGGGCAGAGGCATGTCACGGTTCCGCAGGTGGTGGGCGTGGTCCAGTGCGTGGCAGACCTGGGAAGTGACGAAGGTGGCAACCGGAGCAGTGAAGGGGACCATCTCCCGAACTCGTCGGAGCACTGCCACCAGGTTGATGCCCTGGACGTAGTCCATCACCACGTGGACGACATCGTCACGGCGAATGATCTCGTGGACGCGTAGGATGTTCGGATGGCTCAGGCGGCAAACCCTCGACAGGTTCTGCAGCACGATCTCGGCCAGGGCCGTGTCAGCCATGACCTCCGGCGACACCCGGCGAATGGCGCGTAGCTCCCCACTGGGACGATGGACTGCGGTGAAGAGCTCCCCACTTCGTCCCACACTCAGGCGTTGGATGCACTGGTAGGCACCCACCGAGAAAGGTGTGAAAGCCGGATCCGCCACGCGAAGCCTAATCTACCATACCATGACGAGCTGGACTCGAATTTGCTGGTGTTTTGCACAAGGATTTTGCATGAGTGGGTCTGGTCTGATAGGCTGCCGATCAATGACGGAGCGCATCGAGGACTCCGGCCTCGAGGTGATCACGGGGTCCCACCTGTTCAAGTCACTGGATGAGGAGGGACGGGGGCGCCTGATGCTGGCCGCCACTGATGTCCACTTTGATACAGGTCATGTGGTGGTTCGGGAGGGAGATCCGGGTGAGGCGCTCTACGTCATCCGGAAGGGGCAGGTGGAGGTTCACACGTTGCGAGGCGGAGCACGGATCCACCTCGCAACATTGGGGCCAGGGGCCTGTTTCGGCGAGGTGGCGCTGCTGAGTGGTCGACCGAGGACTGCAACCGTGGTTGCGAAGGAACCCTGTACTTTGTTGTGTTTCTACCGCAACCAGATCGAGGAGATCCTGGTTGCCTACCCCAAGGTGAGGAAGCTGTTGGAGACCGTGGTGCTGGGCAGGGCAAAGGACACCATTGAGAAGATAACGAGGCCGCCTGTTCGGTGATGTTTGAGTTTCTTGACTTTGTGGTGCAAGAATCACTAGTATATTTGCACCGTTGGCGATAGGAGCTGCTCGTTGAGTGGCCCACAGTATGCACTTAGGTTCATCTCGGGCAAGTACCAAGGGGGAGAGTTTCCCCTGAAGATGGACCGTGAGGTCATCATTGGCCGGTCCAGCGATCTGGACATGGTGCTGGTGGAAGACATGGTCTCCCGCAAGCATGCCAAGATCTCCACGCAGGGCGGGCAGGTGATCATCCAGGATCTGGGCTCGACCAACGGGACCTTCGTCAACGGCGAGAAGATCAAACGGGTCCGCCTGCGCGAGGGCGATCGGATACTGATTGGCACCAGCATCATCAAGCTGGTCACAGGGGGCGTTGGCGGGGATGGGGAGCCGTTGGTGGCGACCGAGGGGGAGCCGGTGGTGCCGCCGCCGCCGCCGCACTCCGGGCTATCGCCCCGACGGACCATGTCTGCTCGTTCGATGGCCGGTACCATCGACGAGATTCCGTTGCCCGATCTGCTGCAGCTGCTATCAACCAGCAAGAAGAGCGGTGTGCTCGAGGTACAGAACGTGCAGGGCGTGGGGCGCATCTATCTGCGCAAGGGCCAGATCTACTACGCGACGATCGACGACAGCTTCGATCTCAGTCCGCGCAAGTCGATCTACCGCATGTTGACGTGGGAGACCGGTACCTTCGAGCTGCAGCCTCCCGACGACAAGGAGTTTTTGGAGGAGCTGGACGAGCCCACCGAGGGACTGCTGATGGAGGCGATGCGCCAGATCGACGAGATCCGGCGCATGGAGAACGACCTGCCCGACCGGACCGCACCGGTTGCGCTGACCAGCCCGATGGTCCCCGCGCTGAAGGACCTCAAGCCCGAGGAGCTGAACCTGCTCCAGCTGGTGCACAATCACGGGCTGGTCAACGTGGTGCTGGACAAGAGCCCGACCCCCGACCTCGAGACCTACGAGGCGCTGCTCAAGCTGATCAAGGGCGGTTACATCGAGAGCCGCTAGCCCGGATGGGCCCAGGACATGTTCGAATCCGCTGATCCGCAACGTTAGGCGGAGATCGTCAAGCCCTCGGCGGCGGCCACCAGGTCGATCGTCTTCCCCCCCGGCTCCCGGTCGAGAAACTCGCGACAGCGAGCCTGGAGCACGTCGACCTGGTCATCGGTGTAGTCCTGGTCGTAGTGAAACATCACCAGCGACCGGACCTGGCACAGGGCCGCCACCCGGGCGGCGTCAGCGATCGAGGAGTGCCCACGGGCACGGCGGGCTTCCTGATCCTCCGGCGTGTAGGTGCAGTCGTGGATCAGGATCGAGGCCCCGTGATACAGCTCTTGGATCTCGGGTGTCGGCGTGTCGTTGATGTAGCCGGCATCGGGCGCATAGACCACTCGGCTCCCTTCCTGTTCCAGCCGGTAGGCCCGGGCGGCATAGCCCCCGTGCGGATTGATGCGGCCCGTGATCTGCAGGTCGTCGACCTGGAAGGTGACACCGTCCTGGGTGGCCAACACCTGTATCTCCGCGCCGAGGTTGCGCAGGCTGTGGACCGGCGAAAAGTGAGGGTCCATCTGGCCCTCGAGGATGCCCTCCACCATGGCCGGAGACTCGCTCGAGCCGTATATCGTGAAACGGTTGCCCGGGATGAAGATCGGGGCGAAGAAGGGAAATCCCTGGATGTGGTCCCAGTGGGCATGGGTCAGCAGCAGGGTCGCCTGTCCGGCTCCGTGTCCGAACTCCGACCTCATCAGGTGGCGGCCCAGCACGGTGATGCCTGTGCCGGCATCGAGGATCAACTGCGTGCCTCGTTTCGTGCGGACCGAGACACAGGAGGTGTTTCCGCCGTAGCGGTTGAATTCCGCACCCGGGGACGGAATGGACCCACGCACGCCCCAGAACGTGATATCCATCAGTTCGTTCTCCTCACCCCATCGCGGATCTCGAACATCGCTCCCTCCTGGGCCGCGATCACCTGGCATCGGGCAGACTGTCGTGCAGTCTGCAGATCCACGTCGACATCCGTGTCGCTGCGGTCGGGCGAGTGGTGGAACAGGGCCAGGCATCGTGCCTGGGCTTCCTGCATCAGCTCCAGGGCGTGCTCCGGGCTGCTGTGCCCCCAGTGGGGGCGGGCCAGGTACTCCTGCATGCGGAACATGGTGTCGTAGATCACGAGGTCGCTGTCGTGGCAGATCCCCACGACCCCCTGGCGGATCGTCCGCAGCTGTGCGTGGTCCTCGGCGGGCAGGGGAGCGTCCAGGTCGGGCCGACCGGCGACGAACTGGTGACCGAAGAGGATGCGGTCGAAGGGGGCGGTGTCGGCGACATAGGCCACAGAGCCGCCATCCGCGTCGAGACGATAGCCGATGGCGATGAACGGGTGGTTCAGCCGTGCGCAGCGGACATCGACGCTGCCAACGGCGAACACCTCGCCCTCGATCAACGCGGTGTAGTTCACATCTGCGGCGACCTCGGCCAGACTGACCGGGAAGTAGGGGTCCTCGGTCTGGCTGGAGAAGATCGTCTTGAGCTGCACATCCCGCTGGCGGGCGTAGATATTTATGCGATTGCCCTTGACGTACAGCGGCGCGAAGAATGGGATCCCCTGGATGTGATCCCAGTGGGTGTGGCTGATCAGCAGGTGGACGACGCCCTCTCCCCGACCACAGGGGCCCGTCATCAGCTCCCGTCCCAGCTTGCGAATGCCCGTCCCCGCGTCGATGATCAGGACGGTGCCGTCCTCCGGGCACACCTCGACGCACGCGGTGTTTCCGCCGTAGCGGTTGGTCGCGTGTCCCGGCACGGGGTATGACCCACGCACGCCCCAGAACCTGATGCGCATACAGCTCCTCCCGGTCCAGCCCACCGGTGATCTACTGTGAGTGGCCCGTACGTCTGGCTCGCACCAAGAGCCGACTGTACCATGTTCGACGGGGGTCATCCAATGGCAGTCCAGTGGGGCGGGCGGGCGGAGCAGACAAATCGGCTACTCGGGCTCGCTGTTCGCAGCCTGACGGAGCTGCATCTGGAGCTCCTCCACCTCGGAGTCCGATGGGTGGGATGCCGCCGCCCGCCTGGAGTGCTGCGAGGCCTGCTTCAGCAGCTCGGGCTTCCCCTCCTCCTGGTAGCGTCTGAACAGCAGCTGACCAAGGCGCAGGTTGAGCTCGAAGTCGTCGGGGTTGTGCCGCGCAAGCTGGGAGAAGTAGCGCTCCGCGCGTCTCAGGGCCCCGGCGGCCATGTGCGCCCGTCCGGCCAGGCGCTGGCTCGCATCGGAGTTGCCGTCGAGCACGGCGATGCGCTCCAGCACCTCGGCTGCTTCGCGGCTGCGACCCTGTCGGAGCAGGAGCTGGCCCAGCTCGCGACCCGCCTGCAGCAGGAAGGGGTCGAGATCGAGGGCCTTGCGGTAGTTGACGATGCTGCGCTCGACCTGCCCGCGCTTCTGATAGATCACCGCCAGGTACAGCGGATTGGTGGCGTCGAGGGAATTCAGCTTCGCCGCGCGCCGAAGCGCCACGACCGCGTCGGCGGCGTTGCCCAGCCGTAGCTGAGCCAGTCCGAGCAGCGTGTGGGCGGCGCCGAGCCTTGGGTGGTCCAGCAGGATCCCGTCGATCGTGCGAGCACACTCGGCCGCCAGATCCCGCCGTCGGAGCAGATCGAGCGCCGCGCGGTAGGGCTTGCGGACGCTCCGCGGTATCGCACGGCTGCGACGGGAGACCCGCTGGATCAGGGCCCGCCCCCGCCGGATGTCCCGCTGTGACGGCTGGAGCGTCGGGACCCGGCGGACCTGCTGCAGGGCCTCCGCCGTGCGGCCCAGGTCCAGCAGGGCGTGGGCCCGGGCCACGGCCGCAGCGGCGGTGTCCTGCAGCTTGCTTGCGCGCTCCAGGTGGGGCAACGCAGCGGACGGCTGGCTGTCGGCGAGTAGCAGCACGCCCATGCGATAGGGGATCTCCGCTTCCCCGGGCCATCGCCCGGCCGCCCGGGCCAGCAGCTTGACCGCCCGTGGCAGTCCCGATGGGCCCTTTCCCACGGCGACCAGCGCCCTGCCGTACAGTCTGGCCGGCTCGTCGACCGACGCCAGCTCTCGATCGGCTTGCTGCAGGTCGCCGGTGCGTGCGAGGCAATCGACCCAGGTGCGGATCGTCTTGAGCTGATCGTGGTGCGCGAGATCGCGTCGTGACACCAGCGGTCGCAGCCGGCTGCAGGCCTCGCGCAGCTGCCCCTTCGCCATCATCGTCCTCGCCTGATCGAGCCCGCCCCGAGCCGGCGGGCAGCCTGCGGCCAGAGCCAGGGTGGATAGCAGGGCGAGGGGCCGGGCGGACGCACGGAGCAGCATCAGAACTCCTTGCTCGAGTCGAGCAGCATCGTCACCGGGCCGCTGTTGCACAGCTCGACGTCCATCATGGCGCGGAATCGACCGGTCTCGACCTGCACGCCTGCATCCTGGCAGCGTTCGACGAAGAGGTTGCAGAGGCGCTCCGCCCCGGTCGGCTCCAGCGCGTTGACGAAGGAGGGGCGCCTTCCCTTGCGGGTGTCGCCGTACAGCGTGAACTGGCTCACCACCAGCATCGCGCCCCCCACGTCGAGCAGCGAGCGGTTCATGTTGCCCGCGGGTTGGTCGTCCTCGAAGATGCGCAGGTTGACTATCTTCTGCGCCAGATAGTCCACGTCGCGCTCGGTGTCACCCTTGCCGGCCCCGAGCAGCACCGTCAGCCCGGGCCCGATCTCGCCCACCACCTGGCCGTCGACCTTGACCCTCGCCCACCTGACCCGTTGGACCACAGCTCGCATCGGCTCCTCAGGGCGTTGCTCTGGTTCTCAGGCGGCCACAGAGATCCTTGATGATCTCGAAGTAGTCCTGGCGTGAGTAGGGGACATTGAGGATACAGAACTCCCGCTTGACCAGCCCGACACAGCCAAAGCAGTAGGTGCAGTCGGAGCATGCCGTGCACCGGACCAGGTAGGCGCTGCCGGTGCAGTGGACGCAGGCGATGCAGTAGGCGCAGCTGTGACACGCGGTGCAATCGGCCGAGTGACTGCAATGGGTGCAGCTGGCGCAGTCGGCGCAGTGAGTACATCTGTGACAGCCGGTGCACCCGATGCTGAACATGCAGGAGGTGCACTTCTGGCACCCGGTGCAGGAGTAGCTGCCAGGGTTCAGACGCGACGACTGATGCTCTCGCTCCAGCCGGGCGAGCTCGCTGAGGAAGTCCTGGGTCTCCACCGGCCCCTCACAGTTTCTGTGCGCAGAATCGCAGCTGTCGGATACCCGGGTTGTCGGGGTCGGGCACCGACTCGGCGCCGCGGGTGCCGGTCTTGCGGCACTCGTACCCGTCGCGGCAGTCATCATCCGAATCGCAGCTCTTCATACAGAACCGTCTCTCCTGGGTGCGCTGGACGCAGTAGCCACCCGAGAGGCAGATCTCCTCGGAGGTGCAATGGTCGGTGGGAGTCAGGGAAGGGTCCACCGCGTCCTCCGTGGCGGGGTCGCAGGGGATCGAGAGAAAGGCGGTGGGAAAGAAGCTGATACAGTCCGCCTCCTCTGGACAGGTGTTGACATCACAACCCTCCACGGTGCAGTAGCCATCGACCTGGGAGGTGTCACAGATCCGGTCTCCCATGGGAGAGCAGTCGACGTTGGTGCTGCACGAGTCCCCGATCTCGGCGCTGCAGCCCCCACTCAGCAGCGCCAGCGACAACAGCAGCATGGTTCTTGGGCTCATCGGGGGCAAATCCTAGCTTCACACGCCCCGCGGTGCAAGGTGGTGCAGCACGAGCCTTCTCAGCTATGGTTCGACCATGTCTGGAGCATCTGTGCTGCCCGAGGGCCTGCTGCGGCAGGATCTGCCCCACAATCCGAGCTTCACTGTGTCAGAGGTCCCGCACCTCGCCAAGCTGGATCAGAACGAGAGCCCGTTCGACCTGCCCGGGGAGCTCAAGGATCGGATCCTGGCCGAGCTGGCTCGGATGGCCTGGAACCGCTAGCCCCAGCCGGCCCGCTACCACGAGATCAAGGCGGGCTTCGCCCGGGCGGTGGGCCAGCCCGCGGACCGGGTCGTGCTGACCGCCGGCTGCGACCAGATGATCCTGCTGGCCTACTGGAGAGTGTCACGGAGCCACCTGGTCATACCAGTTGCCCAATGTGCATACCGTGGTAGTCTTTTGGTATGAGCAAGGTCGCAAAGATCGCCATCAGTCTGCCCGGCGACACGTTGAACGAGATCGAGCGGATCCGGCGTTTGTCGGGGAAGTCCCGCAGCGCGCTGATCCGCGAGGCCGTGGAGCACTGGCTGCGCACGAGGGAGATCAGTCCGGCGGACCTGCGCTACATTCAGGGGTACCTGAGACAACCTGAAGGGGCAGAGCGTACAGCAGCTGTTGCCGAGGGCGCGATCGCACGCTGGGACGAGTGGGAATGAGGCGGTGTGAAGTCTGGTGGGCCGAGATGCCGAAGCCAGTGGGCCGTCGTCCGGTGGTTCTCGTGTCGCGGGACTCCGCGTACGCCGTGAGGGCCTCGATCTCGGTGGTGGAAGTCTCCACCACGGTCCGCAGTATTCCCTCCGAGGTTCCACTCTCCCGCCGTGATGGGCTGCCCAAAAAATGCGTGGCCAACACCGACAACATCGTGACGATCCCCAAGCAGTGGCTGAGCACCCGTATCTCGGCCCTGCGGCAGGCCAAGGTCGATGCGCTCGATGCCGCGCTTCGGTTCTCGCTGGATCTGGAGTGAGAGGGACCA
>Ga0180009_10007552_pt1 | contig 11055 bp, 12 predicted proteins | sample OS_PC_MetaG_FD_123537 | JGI IMG/M metagenome (GOLD analysis project Ga0180009, IMG submission 123537) | Groundwater microbial communities from the Aspo Hard Rock Laboratory (HRL) deep subsurface site, Sweden - OS_PC_MetaG | ecosystem: Environmental > Aquatic > Deep subsurface > Groundwater...
AAGCTTGATAAACTTTTTGCAAAAATAGCCATGGCATAAATTATGAAACCGCTATTATTAATATTTATTAAATTTTATCAATATTTTATATCACCTTTAACAGGACAAAATTGCCGCTATTATCCAACCTGTTCGGCATATGCCCTTGAGGCGGTTAAAAAGCACGGCAGCCTTAAAGGGTCAACTCTTGCCATAAAAAGAGTTCTGCGTTGTCATCCCTTCCATGCAGGAGGGTTTGATCCGGTTCCATAATTTTTATCCAGATGCCCGACTCGTTTCCTCTTAAAATTTAAAATGCATTGCCGTTACAAATTCTTTTAGGTTTAGGAGAGAAAATGGATGAACAAAAACGATTAATATTAGCTATCGTGCTTTCCGTGGTAGTCCTTGTTGGATATCAGGCATTTTTTGTAAAGTCAAAGGATCCTAATACGCTTCCCCAGCAAGTTCAGAGCCAGAGTGCTGATCAGTCACAGATTTCTGAAAAGAGCCCAAATGTTTCCGATTATAGAGTACAGCCAGGTGTTGTGCCGCAACCGGGCGAACTGAAGAAAGAAAATTTTCGAACCATATCTGTGTCAACCCCGCTTTATAATATTTCAATTTCTGAACAGGGTGCTGCCATTAAAACCATGGAATTAAAAAATTATAAAGGAACAAACAAAAAAGACTCTCCATTAAAGCAGCTGGTACCGGTACAGTTAGAATCCGGTACCCTTTTCTTTGACCTTGAAGGGCAGTCGATTCCCGGGTTAAAAGATGCTGTCTATACCGCAAAAATCGATACCACTGAAACCGCTGTTTTTGAAGGTGAAAAAACCATTGAATTTGTCCTGGGAACAGCCCAGGGAATTGTGGTGAAAAAGGTTTTTACCTTTAGGGCAGATTCATACATGATTGATTGTGATATTGTGTTTCAAAATGGCTCGGCTTTGCCGCTAAATGATTCTCTTGTGATTTCTACGCCCGGATTTTACAATGATGAGGTAAAGACCAGATCCAGATTTGCCTTTGAAGGGCCGATAGTTCTCATCGATGAAAAATATACTGCCATTGATCCCGATGACATAGAAGAGAAAAATACCTATCACGGAAATATAGAATGGTCCGGATATACGGAACGGTATTTTATGACAGTGGTCATGCCCAAAAAGACAGATGATGGGAGCGTCATTGATTCAAGCGTAAAGCTGTCTTTTGCCAATGACAGGGTTTCCAATAATTATATCCAGAAAATGGATCGGCTGGACCCGGGTAAACAAGGAGGGTATTCCTTTGTTTTCTACATGGGCCCAAAAAGCCAAAAGGTGTTGAGTAAATATAATAACAACCTTAAAGATGCGATTAATTTCGGGTTCTTTAATGTGATTGCCAAACCGCTCTTGATCGGTATGAACACGATCCACAATTATATTCCCAATTATGGCATAGCCATTATTCTTTTAACGATTTTGATCAAACTGATTTTCTGGCCTCTTGGAACCAAGAGCTACAAGTCCATGAACGAGATGAAAAAAGTTCAGCCATTGATGATGGAAATCCGGGAAAAATATAAAAATGACAAACAGAGAATGAACCAGGAAGTCATGGGGCTTTACAAAACCTATAAAGTCAATCCAGCCGGCGGCTGCCTGCCCATGCTGGTTCAAATGCCGATTTTCTTTGCGCTTTACAGAATGCTTTACCAGGCCATTGAGCTGAGGCACGCACCCTTTTTGGGATGGGTATCTGATTTGTCGGCCCCGGACAGACTGTTTGAATTTAATTTTGCAATTCCAATGATGGATGAACCCTATGGCATCCCCATGCTGACACTTTTAATGGGGGCATCCTTCTTGTTGCAGCAGAAAATGACGCCTACAGGTGGGGATCCCATGCAGGCCAAAATGATGATGCTGATGCCGATATTTATGACGGTATTATTTATCAATTTCCCGGCAGGATTGGTTCTGTATATGTTTGTAAACAATATCATATCCATGGGGCAGCAGTATTATATTCAAAAGAAATTTTCGAAGTAGGAGGTAATATGACACAAACCCAGGAATTTAGTGGGAAAGATTTAGATATCGCTATTAAAAATGCCTGCACAGCATTAACGATTTCCAAGGATGAATTGGAATATGATGTTATTTCAGAAGGTGCTTCAGGTATTTTTGGAATTGTCGGCAGAAAAGATGCCAAAATCAGAGTGGTTCTTCCTGATGATACCGCATCGGATATGGAAGGAATCAGATCCATTGTGGATGAGGCGTTTGGTGAAGAAACAAGATTGGAAGAACCCAAGAAGAAGAAAGAGATCAACGCCTTTGAAACATCTGAAAATAATGAGATCAGCTCCTTTGACGCACCCAAAAAGAAAGAATTCGAACCATTTGACGCCCCTGAACCGGTTGATGTGTCTGAAGAATCCATTGCTATTGGTATCCAGGCATTACAGAAAATGGCAGATCTGATCACAGAGGATGCCAAGGTTACCGCCCATACTGAATCAGACAGGCTGACATTGAGAATCGAAGGGGGAAATGCCGGTATCCTGATCGGCAGAAAAGGCCAGACCCTTGATTCAATGCAGTTTTTGACCGATAAGATCATCAACAGGAAAAGTGAAGCCAGGGTCAGGGTCAAGGTGGATATTGAGGGCTACATGGAAACCCGTAAATCCAACCTTAAGCACCTGGCATTTAAAATGGCGGATAAAGCCAAAAAGACGGGACGTCCGGCCACCATCAACCAGATGAGTGCCCAGGACAGACGAATCGTGCATCTGGCGCTGAAAGATGATAACAGTGTCCGAACCCAGAGCATGGGTGACGGGTATTACAGAAGACTTGTCATCTTTCCTAAAAAGAACACTTCCTTAAGGGGAAAAAGACGAGTAAGAAGATAAACCACCATGAATGATACAATAGCCGCAATAGCAACTCCCTATGGAAGCGGCGGTATTGGTGTCATCCGGATCTCAGGTCCGAAGGCCTTTGATCTTGCATCAAAGATTTTTTCAAAAACAAAAATCCAGCCTGAGGGGTATAAAAATTTAGAATCCCACAGGGTTGATCATGGATATATTTTTGATGCCAAAAATAAGGATATCATAGACGAGGTTTTACTGATCCCCATGAAAGGGCCTCGTTCTTATACGGCAGAGGATGTTGTGGAAATTCAGGCCCACTCAGGGACCGTGGTATTGAGAACCATCTTAAATGAAATCCTGTCACACGGGGCAAGACTTTCTGAACCCGGCGAGTTTACAAAAAGGGCCTTTTTAAACCAGCGGATTGATCTGACACAGGCTGAAGCTGTTGCAGATATCATCACTGCAAAATCTGCAAGCGCACTGAAAATCGCTGCATCTCAGAACCTTGGAGCCTTAAGAAATCAGATCCGGGAATTAAGAGAAAAGTTGATTCATTTTTTATCCCTGCTTGAAGTCACCATTGATTTTCCGGATGATGTAGACCCCTTCGAACCGTCCCAAAAAGAGAAAGACATGATTGATCATGTCCTGGAAAAGTGCCGGGAGTTTATTAAACAGCATGATGATGCCTGTTTTTTAAAAGAGGGTATAAGGATCACCATCTGCGGTGCACCCAATGTGGGAAAATCAAGCCTGATGAACCGGCTGCTTGAAAAGGACCGGTCCATTGTAACGGCCGTTCCGGGAACAACAAGGGATCCCATTGAAGAAGGACTGAATATCGACGGGATACCCTTTGTCATTATCGATACGGCAGGCATTCATCAGACAGATGATCTTGTCGAAATTATCGGTATTGAAAAGGCCAAAGATCATATTACAGCGTCAGACCTTGTGTTGTACATGAAAGAGCCTGGAAGCGTTTTTTCAGACAAGGAATTTGAAAAAGTGGTGCCCCTGGGGAAAAAAGTTATTTTTGTGATTAATAAAATTGATCTTCAAGAAGGCAATCTGCCTGAACTATCAGAAAAGTATCAGCATATTCCACGCGTTGAAATTTCAGCTCTCTTGAACAATGGGGTTAAAGAGTTAAAACAAAAGCTGGTGAATTTTTGTATTGCTGATCTGGATATGGGAAACTCAACCATCATACCCAATTTGCGGCATAAAAAAGCGCTGGAACAAACGGTTGAAAGCCTTACGGCAGTAAAAGCAGGATTGACACAAGCTCTGGAAGAGGAAATGATGGCAATTGATATTAAAAATAGTATTGATTCTCTTGGAACAATAACAGGAGAAACAGCATCCTTAGATATATTGGACAGTATTTTTAATAACTTTTGCATTGGTAAATAAAGGATAAACATATGGCATTAGAGTTAAGAGAACACTTTGTTAAATATGAAGCATTGGTCCAGATGGTGGATGCAGTATTTGAGCGGGTTAAAAAAGAATATCCAAAAGAAGTATTTTGCAGGGAAAAATGCAGTGACTGCTGTTATGCTATCTTTGACCTGACAATCATAGAGGCACTGTATTTAAAAGACAAATTCTTAAAAACATTTACCGGCAAGAAGAAAAACGACCTCATCGAAATAGCAGATAAGACGGACCGGGTTCTTACAAAGATGAAACGCGATGCTTACAAGGAAGTCAAAAACGGTGCGAACGAACTGGAAATAGTCGGAAAAATGTCCCAGGAGAGAGTCAGGTGCCCTCTTCTTGGTGAGGACAATCTGTGTGTCATGTATGAACACAGGCCAATTACCTGCAGGATTTATGGTATCCCGACATCTACGGTTGGCGTGAGCCATATCTGTGGCCGGACAAATTTTAAACAGGGCGATGCTTACCCGACATTGAACATGGATAAGATTTATACCCAGCTTCAGCTATTATCAGCCCAGATGGTAAAAGAAATTAACTCTGAAAAAATAAAAATGCATGAGATTTTAATTCCTGTTTCAATGGCCATTGTTACAGAGTTTAATGAAGCGTATCTTGGAGTCAGAAAAGATGGATGAATTTACTCCCGAACAAATCGAAGAGAAAAAAAAAGCTATTTTTGACTGTATGGGCAAACGGGGCCAGAAGCAGATCCTTAAAAAAGGCTATGACAAATGGAACCCGTTCCAGGAACCCAAAGACCCCATTGATATCAGAAAAGATAAAACCAAGCGGACCAGCCAGGTTCTCATCAGGGAGTTTTTAACCCAGGTCGATCATGACGACTATTCCAACACCTTTGCCCAGGGAGCGCTTGAAATGTGTCTGGGTATCATCAATGATGACGAAAAGATAAAGGGAATGTTTGCGTTTGCCTCCTGGTATGAGGACCTCTTGAGAAAAGAGGGTCATGAGCCACTTTGATAAAGAAGATATTTTAAATATTCTTTATCAATCTGAAGTTAAACTGACATCCCAGGTTTATATTAAAAAAATAAAGAAACAATTTTGTGTTTCTTTATTTGATGCCAAAAAAATAGTACAGCAACTCATCCAAGAACAGGAGTTGTCCTATCATTCCCTTTACGGTGCCACCTATGTGGAAAAAAGTTTTTTAAGGCCGGTCCGCGTTTCAAAGCATTTTGTTCTCACACCGCCTGGATTTGAAAATCAATTCAATCCAAATGATATTGAAATTATCATTGAAACAGGCCTCTCCTTTGGTTCCGGCCAGCATCCGACCACACAACTTTGTCTTGAGGCTATTGATTATTGTTTTTTTGAAACCCGGCTGGTGAATCGCCGGCAACGACCGGCCGGCGCTGACATTGGAACCGGTTCAGGTGTGCTGGCCATTGCCATGTGTCTTTCAGGCCTGGCCCTGTGCAATGCCTATGAAATTGATCCTGTTTCCATTTGTGAGGCCAAAAGAAATATTGCCCTGAATCATCTTACAAAAAAAATCACTGTCATTGAAAGTTTTATTGAAGAATGTAAAAATAATTTTTCAATCATTTGCGCCAACTTAAGGTTTCCGACATTAGCAGCCTTGTCTGATATTATTTATGCAAGCTTAAGACAAAATGGCATTGCTGTTTTATCCGGGGTAAGGCAATGGGAAAAAGAAAAACTTCTCAGGCTGTATTCTAAAAAAGGATTTGAAACTGTCTGGCAAAAGGATGAGAAAAAGTGGTCTGCCTTTGTACTGGTAAAAAAAATATGTTAAAACTCTTTTTATGATCAAAGCCGTTATTTATGTTTTCATCAGTCTTTTTTTCAGCCTTTTTCTCTTTGGGAATATCTATTTCTGGACGGATGAAAACGGGATCAAGCATTTTACCAATATCGCCCCTCCCTTAGATGAAGCGGTTGAGGAACTAACGGAAAACAACCTTGTTCACAAGAAGCTGATACTTAAAAAAAATGAAAACCAGTTTTTTCAGGTATTAAAGATATTTGACGGAGATACCATACAGGTCAAGGGACTTGACTTGATATTCAAAATACGGCTTGTGGGAATCGATTCCCCTGAAATCGGATATAATGGTCAAAAAAGTCAGCCCTTCAGCCAAAAAGCCAAACTGTATCTGGCAAGGTTATTGGATGGCAAAAGGGTTACCATTAAAAGTTATGGCACAGGGGGGTATGACCGGCAGCTGGCTGAGATCTTTGTTGAAGATAAAAATATAAATATAGAAATGATACGGGCCGGGCTGGCTGAGGTATATAAGGGCAAGCCGCCTAAAAATCTGGATTCTCGAATTTATATAGCAGAAGAATTAAAGGCCAGAACAGCCCAAATAGGGATGTGGGTTCAAGGCAGTTTTTACCAGAGCCCAAGACAATGGAGAAAAGAACATCCAAGGACATAATTTTAGGCTTGCCAAACTCTTTCTTAATGTTTATTCTATTTTCATGCAAAGAATGCACTTTTTAAAATCTTAAAAAGCGTGTTCTTTAAAATCTTTTTTTAAACCATTATAAAGGAGCCGGCTATATGAAAGACAGAGCTTTGAGAAGGCACCAGGAGTTTAAAGCAAAAAGAAAAAGTAAACAAACTTACACGAGTTGTATTGGAGATTTGCCCCAGTCAGAAATGCAGGAGTTGGAAAACAATATTGAAAAATTAAGAAAGGTTTGTGTTGCAAGCCATTTTGACGACGCGTTAAAAAAACCGTCCAAAAAACCACTTCGGGAAATGAAACACGATATTTCCATGGAAGAGCAACTAAGGCTTAGCAAGCTTAGTTAATCAGAATAATTCTTAAATAAAAAAGCCTCATTGGGTGAAGATGCTTCATAAACCAATGGGGCTTTTCATTTTTAATCCTATAATGACACCATGTTAAAACGGGATATCATCATCTGGAATGGGTTGCTGTCCCCCTGTCATGCCGGGGTTTGTTGATCCTTGAAACTGATTGTTGGGCCCGGTATTTGCTTTCTGATATCCCCCGCCGCCCTGATAGCTGCCACCGCCTTTGGCATCCTGTTTTCCGCCCAGAAACTGAAAGTTTGATGCCACAACTTTTGTCATATAATGGGTTTGACCGTCTTTTTCATACGTCGATGTCTGCAGCCGTCCTTCAACATAAATCTGGCTGCCCTTGGATAAGTATTTTTCGCAGGTTTCCGCCTGTTTCCCAAAGACCACAATGTTGTGCCATTCTGTTTTTTCCTGCCGGTCACCTGTGTTTTTATCTGTCCATTGTTCAGTTGTTGCAATGGAAAAATTAACCACTGCCAAACCTTGTTGTGAATATCTGATTTCAGGGTCCCGGCCAAGGTTCCCTATGAGCATCACTTTATTTAGACCCGCCATTTATTTTCTCCTCTTATGATTAAAATGTAAGATGATTGTTTTTAAAATATTTACCTGATTCAAAACCTGGTGTCAAAGGGATATTTTTTTAAATATTTTAATAATAGAAAATCTGTTTTAAGTGTTGACAATTATTGATGTTCCGTTTATGTTGCTATTATGGTAGCAACACTCTGGAGGAAAAATGGATACATATGCAAATTTAAAAGAACTTGGATTCTCGCAATATGAAGCCGCTTGCTATATGGCGCTTGTTAAGAATCACCCGATAAACGGGTCCCAGCTGAGTAAAATATCAGGGATTGCCAGATCAAGAATTTATGATGTGTTGCGAAGCTTGATTTCCAAAGGGTATGTGATTGAAATAAATGCAGGTCAATACGCATCTCTGCCCTCAGATGAGTTGATCAAGAGGCTTAAAAGAAGTTTTGACAGCAATATAGATGCCTTTGAAGAGCAGATTGCAAAAGCATCCCAAAAAGATGATTTTGAATATGTCTGGACCATCATAGGCTACGACAATGTCATGGAAAAAGCCATAGAAATGATCCGGGAGGCAAAAGATGAAATTTATGTCAGGCTGTTTCCGGAAGCCAACATTCATCTGGAGAAACATCTAACTGCTGCCCAGAAACGAGGCGTAAAAATACGCTATATTGCCATGGGAAAGATTGAAAAAAAATTTGATGTACAGGTGATGCATCCGAATCATGACCTTTTGCAGCAGACCATTGGCGGACGATCCATAGAAGTGATTACAGATAAAACAGAAGCCCTTGTCGGGGTGTTTGAAACCGGCAGTGAAGATGTTTCGCCTATCAACTGGACAAGAAATCAATGGTTTATTGTGGCCAACCGCGACAGCTTGCGCCATGACTTTTATCACAGTTTCCTGGAAAAAATACTGGACCAGCATCAGGAACTGACAAAAGAAGAAAAAAGAATTTATAAGATCATAAAAGAAGATAATTAGGGGAGGTTTAACATGACTGCAATGAGAAAAATTCATTATTTCAGTGGATTTTCCAATGAAAATGACAGCACCATTTTTAATTTGGAAAAAGATTATGGCGCCCATCACTATGACAGAATCAATCTTGTTGTCAGGCATGCCAAAGGCTGCTGGCTGACGGATGAAAAAGGCAATAAATATCTGGATTGCCTGGCCGCATATTCGGCTGCAAACTCGGGCCATCATCATCCCACCATCACCAATGCCGTCATGGATGCACTGATAGGAAATTATGCTTCTGTATTGTCCAATGTTGTGTTTACAGATCCCCTGGGAATTTTTCTTTCTGAAGTGACAAAGTTTGCGCCTCAGATGGCCCCTCGATTTGGCAAGCACGGCAATAAAGCGCTTCCCAAAAACGGAGGCGTGGAATCCGTAGAAACCGCCATAAAAACAATGCGGTATTTTGGTTTCAAGCATAAAGGTATTGAAGACGGGAATCAGGAAATTATTGTATTTGATCAAAATTTTCACGGCAGAACCATTTCTGTTGTTTCTTTCTCCTCCAGCAAAAAATATAAAGAAGGATTCGGCCCCTTAACGCCAGGGTTTGTGTCTGTTGAATTCGGTAACCTTGAGCAGGTAAAAAAGGCCATCAATAAAAATACCTGTGGCATTCTTGTGGAACCCATGCAGGGAGAAGGTGGGATGAAAATACCGCCGGCAGGATTTCTCAAAGGCCTTCGAGATTTGTGCGATGACCATGATCTTCTGTTGGTGTGTGATGAAATACAGGTGGGTATGGGAAGAACGGGAAAAAAATTCTGCTTTGAACATGAAGGAATTGTTCCGGATGGTGTGATCCTTGGAAAAGCCTTGTCCGGCGGCCTTATTCCCCTGTCTGTATTTATTACCAATTCAAAAATTATGGACATGGTTTTTTCCAAAGGTTCGGACGGATCAACATTTGGCGGTTATCCCCTTGCCTGTGTGGCAGGTACTGCTGCGTTAAAGGTGTTTGAAGAAGAAAAACTGGCTGAACAGTCTGCCCAAAAAGGGGAAATACTGAAAAAAAGAATTGAAGCGATTGCTAAAAAATCTTCCCATGTCAAAGAGGTCAGGGGCAAAGGGCTTTTTATCGGAATAGAGCTCAAAGAGGGCAATGCCATGGAGTTTTGCCGGAAACTGTTAAAGCTTGGTCTGATCGTCAATGACAGCCACGGCCACACCATCAGGATTTCCCCGCCGCTCATTATCAATGACAAAGAAATGGATTTTATGGTAAAGCAGATTGAAAAGGCTCTGATAGATTAAAAAATAATCAGACCTGAAAATTTGGAGCTAAAACGAACTTAGAAAGGGGATAGGTCAATATCTCCTTTCTAAATTTTCAGCTGATTTTCAAAATCTAAAGTTCAGCACTTAACGCCAGGATTGAATTTCAATAATATTTCCCTCAGGATCTCTGAAATAAACAAAGGTTAAGGTGCCAACCCCTTTGATATTTCTTTCAGTAACCTTTCCCAGAGGCGACCCCCCGCCTTCAAGAGCTTTTGCAAAAATTTTCTTCACATTATCCACCTGGAAGGCAATATGGGTAAAGCCCATTTGATTTGCCATAAAAGGCTGTGTTTCTATCATGTCTTTGTATGAAAAAATTTCCAGGGTGGGTCCGTTTTCGCCATGTCCGGGCAATAAAAGATGAATTCCTTCCAATTGTGCATGGGTCAGACCGGTTGCCCGGTCCAGCCAGTCCCCGGACAGGTTTCTTTCCGGTGGTTTGATTTTACAGTCAAAGACGTTGATATAAAAATTTGACAGTGCTTTCCAGTCTTTTGCAGCGATATTGGTATGGGCATATCTCATGATGGTGTTCCGATCTGTTTAAACGCAGGTTAAAATATCAGGATCTGTCCGTCCTCAGGGATGAGCAGCTGATCATTTGAAATACCATTCTTCAGGGCATGGTCTCTGAGATCATTACGTGAAACCGTGCCGTGGTCAAGGGCGTCAATGTGGGTGGCAATAACGGTTGCAAAGGGTGCCAGTTTGCAGACGGCAATAGTTTGTTCTGCATCCATGACAATGGGCCCACTGTCCTGCAGGACAGCCCCGCAGGAATGGGTCAGGATAATGTCGGGTTTGACAGTGGTGATAATTTTTTCAATCTCATCATATAAAACCGTGTCCCCGGCCCAGTACACAACGGGTTCATTGTCAGCTTTAAAGATAAACCCTGAAACATGTCCGAGAAGGGTTTTCCATTTTTCATTGCCCGCATGTCTGCCAGGGGTTCGTGTGATGTGGATGCCTTCCCAGATTATGGTCTTTTCAACAGGGGTTACATCTGAAAATCCACTGTCTTTTATGGCCCTTTCATCACCCGGCTGGCAGAAGATGGGAATGGCCTTTGGCAGC
>Ga0180009_10007553_pt1 | contig 11054 bp, 7 predicted proteins | sample OS_PC_MetaG_FD_123537 | JGI IMG/M metagenome (GOLD analysis project Ga0180009, IMG submission 123537) | Groundwater microbial communities from the Aspo Hard Rock Laboratory (HRL) deep subsurface site, Sweden - OS_PC_MetaG | ecosystem: Environmental > Aquatic > Deep subsurface > Groundwater...
ACCAAGGTGATCGACTGCACGCTCGAGGATATAACCCTCGATCAATTCAGTGCCCTGGTCCGCGATTTCGCGCCGGGTTTCATCGCGTTCATGACGCATCTCTATACCTTCGACCTCACGGAGCAGATGCGCGGAGCGATAGAACTTGCCGAGCATGTCAAAAATCACCGGAAATCAATCCTCACCTCCATCGGCGGCGCGTTCGCCACGGTAATGCCCGAGGAAGCATCGAAGCATCAATGCTTCGATTTTGTTATAATCGGTGAAGGGGAACAAACCTATCCGGATCTGTTGTCGAAAATCAACAATCAGGAGAGTTTTGCATCCCTTGACGGATTGGGATACAGAGACAACCGGGGGAAAAGCATCATCAAACCGAAGAAACGATATGTTATCGAGCTCGACACCATACCGCATCCACCCCGGGGACTGTTCAAGTTTGAAAGATATTTCGACTACCCTGAGGTCATGAACTTCCGGTATCCGGAAAAGAGCAACCGCTTCACCCAGATGGTCACCTCCAGGGGCTGCCCGGGGAGCTGCGTGTTCTGCATCAACCCATCGGTTTTCGGCAGGAAATACAGAGCCCGATCCGCGGATGATGTGTTGGCTGAAATGGAGCATCTGGTAAGAGAATGGAACATCGGTGAAATACATTTCTGGGACCAGAATCTGACATTCAACCGAAAGCGGGCCGAGACGATCTTTACGGGAATGATCAGACGCAAATTCAACATATCCTGGATTGCCGGCCAGGGATTGGCAGTCAACACCCTCGATGAAGAACTCCTGGAGCTGATGAAGGAAAGCGGTCTGTATCGTGCCATTTTTGCCATTGAATCGGCCGACAATGATGTTCTGAAAAGCATCATCAAAAAACCCGTCGATCTGGACAAGGTGGTCCGGCTCACCCGAAGATGCAAAGCGATCGGCCTTGAGACCGTCGGTTTCTTCATCATCGGCTTTCCCGGCGAAAAAATGAGCCAGATCAAAAAAACCATCGCTTTTGCAGAACAACTGGATTTGGATTATGTCATTTTTTCCATTGCCACCCCCCATCCGGGCACCCGGCTGCTCGAAATATGCCGCAAAAAAGGCGTCCTGGCCGCAGGCAAGGACACCAAAAATATCTATCGATCCGAAGGCACCATTCTAACGGACGAATTCACACCAAAAATGATGGAAGAGTTCCGGGCCAGAGAATGGGACCGCATCAATTTCAAAACAGAAGAAAAAAGACAAAAAATCTGCCGCATGTTCGGCATGAATCCGATGGATCTTGAAGACTTGAGAAGTAACACACTGCAAAAGCTGGCGTCATGAACGATCTGGAAAAGCTGGCCGAATTCATCTGTTCCCATTCCCTGGACATTCAACCGGGCGACAGAGTGCAGATCAACCTCATGGGTGAGGGAATGGCCCTGGTCAAGTCGCTCTATAAAGTCCTTTTGCAGCTCAACGCCCTGCCCCACCTCACCGTGAAAGACAACGAACTTGTATCGCTGTTCTTTCAACATGCATCGCAAAACCAGATGAGAAGACTGGTAGAGATCGAGGCGGCGGAGCACGAGTGGTCAGATGCAGTTGTAAACATCGTCGGTCATACCGAGATCAATTACCTGGACCCCGTTCCGTCCGAAACCATCTCCTTTTATGAAAACATATCCAAACCCATTAAGCTGCTTTGTGTCGAGAGGAAATGGTTGACTCTCATCTATCCTACCCACGCATGCGCCGCTCAGGCTGGAATGGATTATACCCGGTTTCAAAAACTAATATTTGACGCCACCCTGCAGACGGATTGGCAGGAAATGGCGATATATCAAGACGAGTTGAAGGATCGGTTGGACAAGGGGGGAGAGCTAACGATTTTGAGTGACGACACGAACCTCACCGTAACCATACAGAACCGATCGGCTGCAGCCTATTGGGGCCGGAAAAACCTTCCGGATGGCGAGGTCATGATCGCTCCTGTGGAAACGAGCGCCGAAGGATACATAACGTTTAATATTCCTTCTCTGAAACGCGGGAAGCGTGTTTCAGACATCTATCTCGAGTTTCGAAACGGGAGGGTAACTCACGCAAGGGCCGGCGAGAATCAGGGGTTTTTGGAAACCCTGCTGAAGACCGACGACGGCGCTTCCTTCATGGGAGAGCTTGCCTTTGGCACCAACCCCTTGATTACCCAATATACCGGCCTGACCCTGCTGGATGAAAAAATCGCCGGCACCGTGCATATCGCTCTGGGTCACTCTTATCCGGAAATAGGCGGCCTGAACTCCTCTGCCATTCACTGGGATCTCATCAAGGATCTCAGAAGAAGCGGTTGTATCCTGATCGACAATAAAGAGATCCTTTTGCCCTATGCCCCGAAGAATTAAATACGGCATCATCGGCTTCAGGGCTGTCAGTGAAATCCAAAGTCGGCTTGGAAAATGTCAAGATCATTGAAGGCGCATTTACACCATCCAAAGAAGAAAAGGTTGTCAAAATATCATGAAACACGCAATTCCTGCAATTGAAGGCGGCAGCCCGACCCGTAGCACGTTTTTGCCCTACGCCCAACAATGGATCGATAAGGAAGACATCGATGGCGTAACAGCAGCGCTGAAAAACGACTGGATCATATACGGTCCCAATGTCGAGGATTTTGAAAACAACATTAAAGAATACACCGGCGCCGGATATGCTGTTTCCACATCCACCGGAACCACCGCGCTGCATCTGGCATGTTTGGCCGCCGGGATCGGCGAAAAGGACAGGGTGCTGACAAGTCCCATCAGTTTTCTTGCCACCTCAAACAGCGTCTTGTACTGCGGCGGAGTACCGGTATTTATCGATATCGACGAAAGAACATACAACATCTCCCCTGAAAGAATCGAAGAACACATTGAGAATCATCCGGAGGTCAAATGCATCATCCCGGTCCACTTCGGCGGGCTGCCCTGTGAAATGGAAGAAATCCACCGTATGGCAAAAAAACACGACTTTACCGTGATCGAAGACGCTGCCCATGCCATCGGGGCGAATTATATAGCAGATGCCCTTGAAGAAAAGCCGATAAAGGTCGGCAACCCTCTTTTCTCCGATATGATCTGTTTCAGTTTCAATGCAGTGAAAAACATGACCACCGGCTTGGGCGGGGCCGTTTGCACGAACAGCAAAGACTATTACGAACGTCTCCTGTGCTTCAGGCAACATGGAATTGACAGAAACACCGCAGTGAAGAAGCAGGAAGGAGATTGGTATCACGACATGATCGAATTGGGCTTCAATTATCAACTAACCGGGTTTCAGTGCGCCCTGGGATCGGCTCAACTGAAAAGAATAGACCGGTTTATAGAAAAAAGAAGAAACCTCATCCGGCGCTATCAAATGGAATTAAGCAGCGTGCCGGAAATACAGCTTCCTGTCGATTCATTGAAAAATCATGCCTGGCATCTATTTGTCATCAGGCTGAAGCCGGGAAAGCTCAACGTGTCTCGGAAACAGATATTTGATGCCCTGCGGCGTGAAAATATCGGTGTCAATGTCCATTTTATACCCATCTATTTCAATACCTATTACCGGAAACTGGGTTATCGGGCAGGCCTCTGCCCGGAAGCTGAAAAATATTACGAAACCGCGATCACCCTGCCCCTGTTCCCAAAAATGACGGAAAACGACGTGCTGGATGTTGTCAATGCGCTGAAGAAAGTCCTGGCATACTATGGCAAACCGCATTCGCAGACATCGCGCGTCGCTTAGGATTATCGATGAAGGAATATCGCACCCCGCACATATCGATCGCTCTGGCCGGAACCCTTGAATCGGACGGAAGAAATAAGTCCATAAGAGCACTCCGGACCCAAAACTGGCCCGAATCCAGATATTCCATCTTGACCTCGGCAAGCGACAATTTCGATTATCTCGCATTTTACGATGACAGAGATTTTCTCCTGCCGTTCAAACTCGAAAGCCAAACCCGGTTTATGGAAGAAACTCCGAAAGTGGACATTGCAATATCCGATGCCTATCTGACCAACGTTTACGGTCATGTATTCGATTTTTTCAGATGGAAGGATACCCGTACCGGGGGCACCAAACTTGAAGAGGTGCCTTTGAGCACGATCATGATAAGAGCCGATCGAAACGGCCTCAGGCGGAAGGACCTCCTTTCGTGCTTTTCTGAGGGAGCTGCAATGGATCCCATCAGGTGGAAAGAGAACATTTACGGTCTTCTGCAGTCCGCCTTGGACAGAGGCTGTCGGGTTAAGCGGTTTCCCCTTGCCACGGTCAAGGTTACAGAACAATCGGCCATCGACCTGCTGACAGCTCGAAGTAAGAAAAATGAAGCGTCAATCGCCCGGAATTTTCAAGCCGCCGAAGCACACTTTAAAGCCGGAGAGTTTTCGAAGGCGCTGCCTTTTTATTGCCGGGTGACGGAAGCTGTTCCTGCAATCGTGCAGAACCGTATTTATTGGTCGCTTCACCCTTCCGTATCGCTTTCCTATCTCATGCGTGCGCTTTGTCATCACATGCTCCAGGAACATCGGCAGGCTGTATCCCTTGCCACCTTCTTCATCAACATGGACGGCCCCTGTTTCGAAGCCTTTGACATTATCGCGCAGAGCATGAAACGATTCGGCTGGCCGTCAGCATCTGAAGCCCTCCGCAATTCGCCGGAATATAAAAAGGCCTCCAAGAAATTCGAGTTTTGGCTTTTTCACGGATCGCACTCAACGGATAAGGTTACCGAAATCACTTCAGGTGAAGAAGCAATGGGAGCAGGAAATCAAATTAAACCCATCAATCATAAATAAACCCGAAGGGAGTCTAATCATGTATGATTTAAACCCGGATGACATGTTGAGCAAAATTCACCAATACAAATTAGACCGGCCTGATGGCTGGTGCTATGTTTCCGTGCATGAAGTGATCGCCAGTGAAAAAGCAACAATCAGATATATTGCCGTGCCCAATATTGCATTGCAACAAGCAGAGAAACAGTTCTTCGGAACCGGAGAAAATATCGAAGAAGCCCTGACTAACTGCCTGACCATTATCAAGTCGGTTGACATCAATACCCTTTTCCCGAACCTCAAGGAGGCATATGGGGGTGTTGATAATAATGGGGATTAGATTACAGCAAACAAATCTTTAATTGTGAGAAGCGATATGTGCGGTATTTCCGGAATATATTCCCTCCATCAAGAACCGCTAAAGAATCTCAATAGTCGCCTGAAGGTGATGAATCGACTGTTGTCTCACCGGGGGCCTGATGGGATCGGCATATGGACCCATGAGCACAACTCCATCGGTCTAGCCCATTGCCGACTTGCGGTCATCGATCTTTCCACCGGTGATCAACCTATGACAGATCCTGCGGGCAACTGGATCGTATTTAACGGTGAAATTTACAATTTTGTCGAGCTGCGCAAAGAGCTGGGAGAAGAACGATTTCAGACCCGATCCGATACCGAAGTTATTCTTCATGCCTATCAGCGGTGGGGATCGGATTGCCTTAAGCGATTCAAAGGCATGTTCGCATTTGCCATCTGGGATGAACAAAACCAAAAACTCTTCTGTGCTCGGGACCGCTTCGGTATTAAACCGTTCTATTACACCGTCGTCGAAAACATCTTCTATTTTGCCTCTGAAGCGAAAGCCCTGTTGCCATTTCTTGACACCATTGAAACTGACATAGAGGGCTTCAAAGATTATTTGGCCTTCCAATTCTGCTTGGATGGAAAAACCCTTTTCAAAGGGATCCATGAGCTGCCGCCGGGGAATATGATAGTGATGCATGACAGCTCTTTTCAGATTAAGCAATACTGGGAAGTTTTTTTTGAGCCGGATTTAGAGCATACAGATACTTACTTCGAGAAACGACTCGACTCCTTTATCAAAGATTCCATTCACCTTCACTTAAGAAGTGACGTACCGCTTGGCGCGTATATCAGTGGCGGACTCGATTCATGCATGGTGGCATCATTGGCCCAGAATCAGACAGACACTGAATTATTGGGATTTACAGGCAAGTTCTCCGACTACGGATCCCAGTTCGATGAAAGTTCCTATGCAAGACACTTTACCAAACAACAGGGAATTCCTCTATATGAGCTGGACATGACGGCACAGGATTTTATCGATAACATTCAGGACGTCATCTATCATCTCGATTATCCGGTGGCCGGCCCCGGTGCGTTCTCCCAGTATATGGTATCCCGACTCGCCGGCAAATATCGGAAGGTGGTTTTAGGAGGTCAGGGGGGTGATGAAATTTTTGGTGGCTACACCCGCTACCTGATTGCCTATTTCGAGCAGTGCATCAAGGCCGCCATCGACGGGACGATGCACAATGGAAACTTTATCGTTACTTATGAGTCAATCATACCGAACCTCATCGCGCTGCGAAACTACAAACCATTGTTGCAACGATTTTGGAAAGATGGCCTTTTTGAAGATATGGATCGCCGATACTTTCGCCTCATTAACCATGCGACGGACATCAGCCGGGAAGTCAACCCGGACATCCTCGGTGAATATAGTCCTTTTGATACCTTCCGGACCATCTTCAACGGCAAAAACGTTCCGAAAAGCGCTTACTTCGATCGCATGACACATTTTGATTTTAAAACCCTACTGCCGGCGCTTTTACATGTTGAAGACCGGATGAGTATGGCACATGGTCTCGAATCGCGTGTTCCGTTGCTTGATCATGAACTGGTGGAACTATCAGCCACTATCCCGGCAAACATAAAATTCAAAAACGGCACCCTAAAACATATCTTTAAAAAAGTGGCAACTCCGTATCTGCCGGAGAAAATAACTGCCCGCCAGGATAAAATGGGTTTTCCGACGCCATTTTCTGAATGGGTGAAGGGGGAGGCATATGACTTTATCCATAGTATATTGACAAGCATAAGGGCGCGGAACAGGGATATTGTCAACAACAAAAAAGTCGTCGATTCCATATCAAAGGAGGCACGTTTCGGCCGGAAGCTATGGGGGTTTTTGTGTCTTGAAATCTGGCAGCAAACCTTTCACGACAATGGCGACACCTATAAGAAGATGCTTTAGATGGAATTAAAAATAGTAACCGTCGTTGGGGCCCGCCCGCAATTTATTAAAGCGGCTATGGTTTCCCACGCCTTTGAAAGGTACAATAATGAAGCGACGTCAAATGGTGTCCGAATATCAGAAGTGTTGATTCACACCGGACAGCATTTTCACCGGAATATGTCGGAATCCTTTTTTCAAGAACTGGATATGGCAAGCCCGAGATACAACCTTGGCATCTGCAACTGCCGTCACGGCGAAATGACCGGAAGGATGCTCGAAAAGATTGAAGCGCTCCTCTATGAGGAAACACCGGATCTTGTATTGGTCTACGGGGATACTGATTCCACCCTTGCGGGTGCGCTCTCTGCTGCGAAACGCCAAATTCCTGTCGGGCATGTGGAAGCCGGCCTTCGCAGTTTTAACCGTCGGATGCCAGAGGAGATAAACCGTGTGGTTGCGGACCATGTCTCCACCCTCCTTTTTTGCCCAACGACCCAAGCAATTGATAATTTAAATAAAGAGGGGATCGAAAACAATGTCCATCTGGTGGGGGATGTGATGTATGACGCATGCCTTTACTACGGGGCTGTGGCAGAAGAGAAAAGCGTTATCCTTGAAAGACTTGCTTTAAAACCCAAATTCTATTTTCTCGCCACCATACACAGGGCGGAAAACACCGACGACCCCATAAGGCTACGCTCTATTCTGGAAGGATTGAAGATCTTGTCAAAAAGGTACAGAGTGGTTTTTCCTGTCCACCCGAGAACCCGGAAAATACTAAACAATGACGCTTCACTCAGAACGTTGACCGGAAATTTAGATTTGATTGAACCGGTCGGTTATATGGACATGGCCAAACTCGAAAAGAATGCGCTTCTGATTGCAACGGATTCAGGCGGCATACAAAAAGAGGCTTTTTTTCACAACGTCCCCTGCGTAACGCTCCGCGATGAGACCGAATGGACGGAGTTGGTGAAACGTGGAAGCAACATCGTTGTGGGTGCGGACCGTAAACGCTTCCTCGATGCTGTGGAGGCACAGCTTTCCAACATTTGTTTTCCTGTCGAACAGGATCATTTATATGGCAATGGCCATGCCGGTCATGCGATCCTCGATATAATACTCCAATACTTCGGGAGTCAATAACACCAGTAGAAAATTGAAACTCGAAACCGCTTCGGATTTTAAGCAGAAGAATAGAAATTGTTGAAACAAGCCATAAAGCATCATCAGTCGGGGGATTTTCAACAAGCCGAACATATGTACCGGCAGCTCATTAAAATCGATCCGAACAACGCCGATACGCTCCATCTTCTGGGTGTACTCCACAGCCAGACCGGAAGGCTTGAGACCGGAAGGACGCTGATCGAAAAAGCGATCTCTTTCAAACCTTACAGCCCGGTCTTTCATGCCAATCTCGGTAACGTTAAATACGAGATGGGGCAAATCGATGAAGCAGGAGCGTCCTTTCAAAGGGCGCTCCATATGGATTCTGAAAACCCGACCGCTTTGAACGGTCTGGGAATGACCCACATCGAAAAGGGCCAATACCCTCGTGCCATCGAATACTTCGAAAAGATCCTATCGCGGAATCCGGCAGCTGCCGATGCCTACTGTAACCTTGGAAAAGCATACTATAACCTCGGAGACCAAAAAGCCGCCGGTCGCTTCTTGAAAGAGGCCATTCGATTGCGGCCGAATTATCCTGAAGCCCTGAACAACCTGGGAAATCTCTATTGGGAGCTGAAAGACTATGACCAATCGATTCGGTATCTGGATCGGGCGATAAACCAAGATCCCAACTTTTCGGACGGTTATAAAAACCTGGCGGAAAAACTCTGGAGCCTCGGTGATGCGGAAAAGGCGTCGGCGTATTATCAGAGGGCGTTGCATCTTAAACCCGTCGATGCGTGGCGTATCCGATCGGCGATCATCATACCGCCGATTTACCGCAGCATGGAAGACGTTCAAACATACCGCCGAAAAATGACTGGCGGCATAACCGATCTGCTCCAACAGGATCTTGATGTCAAGAATCACGTTGATGAAATCGGTCCGAACTTTTTTTCAGCCTATCAGGGTGAAAATGATATCGAAATTCAGAAAAACCTGGCCCAAATTTTTCGATCCGCTCATATCCCGAATCGGAAGAGAAACATATTTTCCGTTTCTTTGGGGAAAAAGCTTAACATCGGTTTTATTTCCGCGTTTCTAAACAACCATACGATCGGTAAGCTCAATCGCGGCATTATTGCCAATCTTTCAAGAGAGCGTTTTCACGTCAATGTTTTCTCCATTGGATCCCATAACGATGAAATATCGCAGTTCATCAGGAAACATTCCGATACTTATTTTAATCTCCCCAAGAACATCCTGTCCATACAGGATGTTCTTGAACAACAAGATCTGGATATCCTTTTCTTTACGGACATCGGCATGGAACCTCTCACCTATGTTCTCGCCTTTTCGAGGTTTGCACCCGTCCAGTGCGTGACCTGGGGGCACCCCTTGACCACAGGGATCGATACCATTGATCACTTCATTTCCACCAAAGACATGGAGACCGACGAAAGCCGTTTTCATTATTCCGAGAATCTGATAAGATTGGAGTCATCCCCCACCTATTTTTACCGGCCGGAATTGCCTGATCCCCTGAAGGGTTGTAAATCCTACGGACTGCCCGAGGATAAGCATATCTATATCTGCCCGCAGAGCCTGTTTAAATTTCACCCGGCTTTTGACGACACACTGGCCGAAATACTCCGGAGGGATAAAAACGGCATACTCGTTCTCATATCCGGTAAATACCCCAAATGGGATCCATTGTTGAAAACTCGATTCGGAAAATCCATACCCGACATCGCAGATCGCATCTTATTTCTTCCGCAACAGACCTATCCGGATTTTCTGAATCTCCTGGCCATATCCGATGTAATGTTGGACACCTTTTTCTTCGGTGGTGGGAATACAACCTATGAAGGCATTGCAGTCGGGATTCCCATTGTCACACTGCCGACTAAATTCCTTAGGGGGCGCATTACCTATGCCTGCTATAAAAAATTGGGGGTTTTGGATTGTATCGCGTCGGATAGAGATGCGTATGTCGATATTGCTGTCAGGCTGGGAACCGATTCTCGCTATAATAAAAAGATTCGAGACAGAATACATAAACATTCCCATGTACTTTTTGAAGATAGGGATATGATTCGCGCTCTGGAGCAATTTTTTGTCCAGGCAATTAAGGCGTATTCAAATAACACACCCACGACACCGCATCTAAAAACAGGCATCCGATAGCAGTTATTACCAATAAAAAGAGGCACCCATGGTGGGCTGCTTGTGTTCGAAAAAAAATCGATGACTATAGAGGGTTAGGATGCAGTTTTTAGTTGTTAAACAAGCATGTACTGCAGATATCTATGGCCACACCTACACGTTAAATGCCATAGACAGCCCTGAATCGGGCTTGAACGATATTCTTGTGGTTGATGATTACAGTGCATTCGAACTCACCAATAAACATCAGGGGGTATTGGCGACAGCCAGTTTTGATTCGGATAAAATAAAAGGATTCCCGGCTCCATTGAGGAACCTGGCGGAAATCCCCCCGAACAGCAGCATCATCATATTACGAAGCGGCGGCATCGGCGATCAGATCATGCTCACTCCCGCATTGAAAGCCCTTCATGAAAAACTTTCAGATCGCGCACCAACCCTATCACTGTCCGTGCAGGAAGATCGATTTCCGATTTTTAGAGGACTGCCATATATTGATCAGCTTTTTCCCCTTCCATTACCTATGTCTGATTTTTTGAAAGCAGATTATTACGCTGATTTCTCGGATAAAGGTGCAAAGGCTGCAATGCCTGATGACCATATGATCGATATTCATATGAAGCTGATGGGGTTGGACCCGTCCTCCCACAATAACAAGCTACCCACTGTCTCACAGAAACTTGTTACTTCAAGTAGGATTATCGAACTGTTTCACCAAATAAAAAAGACCTTCC
>Ga0180009_10007554_pt1 | contig 11053 bp, 5 predicted proteins | sample OS_PC_MetaG_FD_123537 | JGI IMG/M metagenome (GOLD analysis project Ga0180009, IMG submission 123537) | Groundwater microbial communities from the Aspo Hard Rock Laboratory (HRL) deep subsurface site, Sweden - OS_PC_MetaG | ecosystem: Environmental > Aquatic > Deep subsurface > Groundwater...
TCGACATGTGGCCGGCGGCAGGATCCTCGAAAACGAGGTCGAGATCGTGGTCGATGTACTGGCCGAAAAAGATGAACAGTTCACTGGTGCCGAATGAGTTCGCCGTGCCGCCGGGTATGTCGGCCATCGCGTTCGAAATGACTCGGGCGTTGCCGCGATCTTCGGGCGCGGAAATGGAATCGGCGTAATCTGCGAACGTCAGCCGGGTGAGTGTTTCTCCCGCCGAGCCCCAGCTGTCATTGGCCAGGTTGTTGCCGGTGCCATCCGATTCCCGGAATTCCTTCAGGATCAGGTTGAGTAGATCGCTTTCGATAGACATGTCAGACCCCGCACTCGATTTGGGACGGTTTGTGATGATAGCAACGTGCGCAGCGTCTCAGTTTCGGGCAGGCGAATGTGCCGTTCTGATCTGGTGCACGTGTTATCGAATTCATAAGCAAGTCTTATGCGATTTCAGGGAGAAAACCCCGGCCTACTGTATCCGTTGGTTAAACGGACCGCGGGCCGGGGTTCTCGTTTTTCTCGTTAACGATGAGCGGGCTCGTCGAGCCCGCTCCGTCGGCTCGCGGATTTTTATGCGACCAGGTTGTGATCCGCGATGATGTCTTCGGCGGTCACTTCGCCCGCTCCGACACCAACCAGGATGACTGCTGAGTCCGGAGTGTTCAGATCATTGCCGGTGTCGGTGTTGTCGAAAGCGAAGACCGCCGTCGAGAAGCCGGTGTCAGAATTCGCATCCGCGTAGGACGATGCGATGTAGACCAGTTCCGGCAGGATCGAGTGCTGCAGCTGGGCTGCCTCGAGCGCCTTAAGGTAATTATCGGCAGTCGGAGCATCAATGGATGCGAACGTCTCACCGAGGATTGCCTCGTCGTCGAAGCCTTCGAAGTCAATGTCATCGGCCACGACATCGTTCTTAGGATCGCTGTCCTGGCTGTAGTGATGCTCGGCGTAATTGGTGACGAAGTCCTTGATCATGTCGACCAAGCCCTGCTCGTCACCAGGCTTGAACGGATCGGCATGGGTGTTGACCGGATTCGGATCTTCTTCGGAGATGATGAACCAATCCTTGCCGTCAACCTGGCCGTCCTGGATGTGCTCGACTTCGAGTTTCTGGTCGTTGTTGTTGATGACGCGGTCGACCCAGGGGTTGGAGTTGTCTTCGACGTCGAGCCACTTGTCGACGGGAAGTTCCTTGACTTCCTTGACGCCTTTCTCTTCGTCGAAGTAGGCGACATTTACGGTCATGCTCTCAGCAGCCACCGTGTTTGCGAACGGTGAGCCGTCTGCGGGGCCTTCGAGGTCGACCCAAGTCCTACCTTCATAGGTCTTTATGGTCAGCTTTCCGACTTCATGCTCTCCGTCGAACACGTAAGTCGTGTCGCCTTCGCGGATGAAATGGACGTTGGGATAGCCCAGTTCGTCGAAGACAGCCGCGAGTGCGCCAGGAGCATGATCAAGCGTGATTTGCGTCTGGCTTCCCGGCTCTCCGAAGAGCACCTTCAACGAGAACTCAGGGCTCTTGAAGATCTTTTCAGGGAAGTGGAACGAGATGTGAGCGCGAGCATCCTCCGTGTAGGATTCCCGGATCAGATCGCGGTCGAGCTTGATGATGTTGCCGTACTGATCCTTGACGACTTTGAACGGTCCTCCGTCGGTGATCTTCACGACCCAATCGCCTTCTTTCGTCTGGACGACTTCCGAACCCATCAGTGCGTAGGGGTATGGAACGTACTGCGTCGCACCGCCGATCAGATAGTCGTGGAGCAGTTGTGAAATGCCCTCGGTCACCTCATGCTGGCTTTCGCCGTCATGGCTATCGACCTTGTACCAGACGTGAGCGATGTTGCCCTCGACGATGACTGGCGGCTTGCTGTGGTCAGGCGAGGCCTGGGTCACTGCAATTGGGGCTACGCCATCGCCGAGATCGATCGCGAAGTGGATCGAGTCGCCGTAGTCGTAGTGGTCGTCTTCGAGGACGAGGATCTCCATGTTCGGATGATCGTCATTCTCCTTGCCGTCCTTGGCGGTGACGTTGACGATTTCAAAGTCGAGGCCCGACGTCTTGGAGATGAACAGCTGGTGGTGGGCGTCGATGTCGACGTCGAATTCACCGGCGATCTTCTCGTGCTCAGGCTTGTAGAAGGCTTCCTGAATTGCCTGCTTCAGGCCGTAGAGAGCAGCCTTGTCCTTGATCTCCTGATGGAGGTGGCCTGGCAGCTTGAGGAAGTCGTCCATTCCCCAGTCGGCCATCTTGCTATCGTCCCAACCCGTCATCTCCTTGAGCTTCCAGCTCGGCAAGTCGTGACGGATCGCCCAGAGCGGGTCGAAGGTATATTCGACATGGACTGCGTGGCCGTGTGCGCGGATTTCAAGGCTGAACTCGTCGCCGTTGCCGACGTTCGAGATCTGGAGTTCCTTGATGGTCGGCGTCGCATCTCCGCCGCCTTCCAACCAGTCGGCATCCGCGCCGCCATCGACGACATCGCTGCCGGCACCGCCGCTAACGAAGTCGTTGCCTTCGCCACCATCGAGGTGATCGTCGCCACCGCGGCCGATCAGCTCGTCGTCGCCATCGTTGCCGTTGAGTTCGTCACCGGCTTCGGTGCCGCGGATGATGTCGTCGTTCGCGGTGCCTTCGACGCGCATTCCTTCGGGCTGCGAGCCGACGCCGTCAACGAACAGGCGGGTGCCGCCCGTCGTACCTGACGCGTCGATGAGGGTCAGGTTCGGCGTGAGGGCAGCTTTTTCGCCGGTGATGGCTAAGTAGTCGGCTTCACCGGTCAAGTTGATGGTGTGCAGGTCTTCGGCGTGGTCGACCTGGCCCTTGATCTTGTTTTCGTAGTCAAAGACCTGGTTGCCATGCTCGTCGAGCCACGGGCTGCCGTCGTCTTCGGTGCGGCCCGTTGCCGTCTTTTCCACGTCCTTCTTGATGAAGTTGATGTGGTGGCGGCCCCAGCCGTCATAGGTCGCGGCTTCGACGTTGAGGACTTCGGTCTCGCCGCCGACGAAGTTGATGTCGAGGTCTTCTTCGAGAACGAGGTTCAGAACATCGTTGGTGCCGTTGCCGGCGTTGGTGTTGCCTTCGGTGTCGAGGACGCCGACGTCAACAACGAGAGTGACTGCCTTGCCTTCCTGCCAGGGCTTGAACCGGTCGCGGTTCTCCATTTCGCCCCAGTAGCGCGGCAGATGCTCTTTTTCCTTGCCGTCGCCGTTGGGTTCCTCAAGGACCGTGCCGATGCCTTCGTGGCTATCGTGGACTACGTGATCGCCATTGCCGAAGATGAACGTGTACTCTTGGTTGGCCTCAAGGTTGATGAGGGCGAGGTTGGAGAACGAGCGCTCCTGATAGGGCGAGTCGTCGTAACCGTCCGGGACTTCGATCACCGGCCGTACCAGCTCTTCGACCCGGTGTTTGGGATAGTGACATTCGATACCGCAAGCGAAGTCGACGGTATAGATTCCCTTGATGGCGTTGGCGTCGAGGATGTCGACCCAGGCGCTATCCATGTCGAAGGACACCGGCTCAACTCTGTCGCCAAACCACTTGGAGTTGGGATCTCCGGTGAACATCGCCCGGGAGCCGACTTCGTCGTAGATCTTCGCGATCTGGAAGTTCGAGAACTGGTTGTCCTGTCCAACAGGCAGGTCGGAGAAGATCACGGCGTTGCTGCCGCCACCACCGTCCGCCGTCAGCCCGACCGCGCCGCGGCCGAGGTAGAGGTTTTCGTCGCCGGAGCCGCCGTTGAAGGTCAGATCCTCGTGGCCGACCGGATGGCCGTGGTCGTCGTAGACCGGCACCTTCCAGACGCTGTGCTCGCCGATGCGGCCGCTATCATCACGCCATTCATCGTCACTGCGCCAGTTGCTGTCGTCGTGCTTGTTCTCCCAAGTCACGACATACGAGTTGTCGCCGGACGTTCCGGACATGTCGACGTTCTGGAGGTTGGGGTTCTTCCAGAAGAGGGTGTGATGGAATGAGCCAACAACCGCGTCGGCGCTGCCGGAGCCGCTGATCGTATCAAGCGTTTCGCCGGCATGGATGCCGCTGATCACGCTCGGCTGATCGCCGTTGAACTCAAGCGCGACTTCCTTGATGTCGGCAAGCTTGCCGTGCTCATCGGTGGTGGCAGCTTCGGTCAGCTCGATCTTGATGCCCTTGTAGCCAGGATCGCGCTTGTCTTCGGTTTCGTGCTTGAAGTCCGGGAGTGCGTCACGGGTCGCACCGACATGATCCACCGCGATGGTGACTTTCTCGGTGCCGTCAAGCGAGCCCTTCTTGAAGTCGAGCAGGTGATCGGCCTGGGTGTGCTTGATTTCAACGCGAAGGCCGTCTGCCTCGGCGATGTTGGTGAAGGCGATCATGTCGTCCTGGGCGCTGTCAGAGATGATCTTTTTCAGATCCGCGCCCATGCCGCCAAGGTCGACAGCCAATTCCTTGCTGCTGTCGCCGAACTGTTTCAGTTCAAAGATTTCGACGTTTTCAGAGTGGAAGGCGCCGACGGAATTGAATTCGCGACCATACCCAAGGAGCTTGGAGCCTTCAGCGTAGAGGTCGACCTTCGTGTCGAGGCGCTCGCTCAAGTCGACGATGACCTTGAGCTTGTCTTCGTCGCCGTCCTTGCCATCGATAAACGCACCGCTGAGGGTGTTCAAATTGTCCGAAACGAAGCCGGTGAACAGGTCGTCCTCTTCGTCGCCCATGACCATCGCACCTGGGACGACCGGGATCGGTGGAAGTTCGTCTTCGTCGGTGACCTTGATCGAAACCGGGAAGGTTGTTTCGGAGACGTTGTGCGCGGCGTCGGTGACCCTGATGTTGAGTACGTAATCGGTGTCGTCGTCGACATCGGTGCCGTTGTAGATGATCTTGTCGCCATCAATCGAGAACGGAACGGAGCCTGGCGCATTCGTCAGCTCGAAGATATGGGTGTCGTTCTCGGTGGCATCGATTGCCGACAGCGTGCCAACGGCGGTTCCGGCTGGCAGATCCTCCGGGATGTCCGGCAGCATGTCCATGTTGATGCCGGTCGGGGGCAGATCGTCGAGATAGGGCTGGTCGTCGAGATCGGTGCCGTAGTTGACTTCCTTGCCATCGAGGATGGCGTTGACGAATGGCTTTGCCTTCTGCTGGAGGGCTGCTTGGACATTCGGGCGGGTCAACACGAAGGCCAGCAGTTCGGCACCGTCGAAGCGTTTGACCCAGTTGGCTTTTTGTGCGGGCGGTTGCTGCGGCAGATCGAGGTTCTTGAAGATGTCACGGATCAGCTTGTATTCCAGCAGTTTGCCGTTGGCATTCTTGTAAGCATCTGCAAACGGCTTATTGGCATCGAAAATGTGGACGGCGTAGGCCTTCTGTCCGAGGTTATCGAACCGGAGGGTATGATTTACGAATACCGTCTCGTTGGGCGGTGCGGTGCCAAACAGAGCTTGCCAGATGCCTGCGGAATTAATTGCGGCTGCTTTTTGCGATTCATGGATTGGGGGGCGGGCCATGACGTCTTCTCCTCCAAAGAGAACTCAATGAACTGTGTCCTAGGAACTCATCGGGCAAGGCACCGTCGTTCGCGGAGGAGGCCTCCACGTAATTTTCATGCGGTGCAGATCTTAATTCTTCTCGCCCTATACAGCGAACCTGTGTATAGTAAAATCAATACTAGGCCCCACGTCAAGAACAAATCACGGGTCGCTGTATGAAAATGATACACGCCAAGGTGCTCGATTTGAGTCGAGAGGCCGTGTTAGTATTCGCTGGCAAGTGCTTCTTGATGTTGGATAGCTTGGAGTTGAAGCCGTGGCAGCGGCTTTGCCGCCGGTCGGCCGCTTCCAGTTCCTTAGGTAACTGCCTGGGAGTAAGAAAACTGGACTTTGGGTTAACAGAAAGCTGGACAGGCGTGTCGGGAAGCGGCACTAAAAATGCATGCAGCGGAACGATCAGTCGTTCATGAGCCAATGCCTCGTGAAAATTTTGTTCGGAGGGAATAATGGCGTCGCGTAAGGACGGGCTGAAGAAGCCCGTCAACCCCCTTAGGGAGGCTTTCGGCAATTTTCGGCCGGCGTTGATCACGGTGATGATCTTCAGCGTATTCTGCAATTTGTTGCTGTTCGTCGGTCCCGTATACATGCTGCAAATCTACGACCGGGTCTTGTCGAGCCGGAGCGAAGGCACGCTGATCGCATTGACGGTGATTTCCATCTTCCTGCTACTCACCTACGCGGGGCTGGATGCGCTGCGGTCGCGAATCCTCGTCAGAGCGGGCTATAAGTTCGACGAAAACCTCAATTCATCACTCTTCCGGACCGCGCTCGGTTCGGCGCTGGCGCAACGTTCCACGGCGCCGGCGTCGACGTTGCGGGATATGGACACCGTGCGTGAGTTCTGGACCGGATCGGGTGTCATCACACTCTGCGATGCGCCGTTCGCGCCGGTGTTCGTTGCGATATGTTTCCTGTTCCACCCCTATCTCGGGCTGATCGCGCTTGTCGGCGCCGTCCTTCTATTTGCGCTGGCGCTGGCAAACGAGCTGTCGACACGGGATTTCCTGAAGGAAGCAGGGCGAAGATCCAGCGAAGCGTAGCACTATGCGACGTCGTCGATGAACAACGTCGAAGTCATCCATGCACTGGGCATGCACCGGGCCATCCATAAATGCTGGGCCGACCGCCACGTCGAGGCGCTGCAGTTTCAGGCCAAAGCCAGCGACTGGGCCGGGCTCATCATGGCAACGACAAAATTCATCCGGCAGAGTCTGCAGATCTTCATCCTCGGGGCAGGGGCATATCTTGCCATCTACGGTGAAATCTCTCCTGGTATGATGATCGCCGCATCGATCATGATGGGACGGGCACTTGCTCCGGTCGAGCAATCGGTCGGGCAGTGGAAAAGCTTCATGGGCGCGCGCAATTCGTGGACCCGGCTTGAAACGCTGTTCGGCGAGGCGGCGCAGGAACGTGAGCGGACGCCGCTTCCAACTCCGAAGGGGCAGCTGTCGGCCGAGGCGCTCTTCGTGGGAACGGGGCGCAGTTCCAAACCAATCCTGCGCAATATCCAGTTCGAAATTTTGCCGGGCGAGGTTCTGGCGGTGATCGGGCCGAGTGCCGCTGGCAAGTCAACGCTGCTGAGGTCCATGGTCGGCGTCTGGGAGCCGATGTCGGGCGTGATGCGGCTTGACGGATCGGATCTGCGTCACTGGGACCCGGAGCTGCTTGGTCAACACATCGGTTATCTGCCGCAAGATATCGAGCTGTTTTCCGGCACGGTTGCGGAGAACATTTCCCGCTTCCGCAGCGGCGATGATCCCGAACTTGCCGTGAAGGCGGCGATGATGGCCGGCGCCCACCCGCTGATCCAGCAGCTTGCAAGCGGATACGATACACCGGTCGGTGAAATGGGAATGTCCCTTTCGGGCGGGCAGCGACAGCGCATCGGCCTGGCCAGGGCCATGTACGGCTCGCCAAGCCTTCTGGTGCTTGATGAGCCCAACGCTCATCTCGACCGGCACGGTGAGCAGGTGCTGCTCGCGGCCATCAAGCGGTGCAAGGAGCAGGCAACGACGGTCGTGTTCGCGACGCATACGCCAAACCTGCTTGCGTCCGCAGACAAGATACTGGCGCTCAAGGATGGCGGTGTTCACATGTTTGGACCCACCAAGGAAGTGGTCAACGAACTTCTCAAGCCGCGCGCGGTGGAAGAAGGCGATACGCAGGTCGCCGGTCCTTCACAAACGCCGGCCACGTCCGGACAGAGTGACGGGCGAGAGAGCCCGCCGCAAGTTACGGGAAATGGTGGCCGGCAGGTGGCGAAGAAGCCAATCCAGGCGACAGGAACCTGATCGGTGGGGCGCGTGGCGTGGGTGTGTGCCTGGACCGCGTCCTGACGCTAAGGTCGGTGGATTTGAAGTCCGGTACGAGTGGCACCCTCAAGTATGAGGTGCCGACGGTCATGGAGTAAGACGATGAACGCGTTGGTTGAAACAAAGAACACCCAGGTTCAGAAAATCAGTCCGGCAGGGTCCCAGATTCCCTACACTTTGATCGGTTACGGGATCATCTTTGCGGTGTTCGGCGTCTTCGGGGCCTGGTCGGCTTTTGCGAAGCTGGACAGCGCCGTGATCGCTTCGGGGTCGATCGCGGTCGAAAGCAACCGCAAGAAGATCCAGCACTTCGAAGGCGGGATGGTCCACGAAATCCTGGTGAAAGAGAACCAGGCGGTCAACAAGGGAGATATTCTGTTCCGGCTCAACCCGCTCCAGGCGGAGGCGCAAGCGCAACTGCTGCAAGGCCAGATCGACGCTGCGATGGCTCTTGAAGCCCGGCTGCTTGCCGAAAGGCAGAGCGCGGACAAAATAGATTTTCCGCAGGAGCTCGTCGACAGGGCGGGTCGTCTTTCGACGCGCAAGAACATGATCGACCAGGAGCAACAGTTCAAGGAACGACGCGGCTCGGTTGCAGGCCAGATTGGAATCCTCAACAGCAGGATCGAGCAGCTTGCCCGCACGATTGCGGGCCTGGATGCCGTGAAAATCTCGACCGAGGGGCAGATCAAGAGCATCAAGGAAGAGTACGAGAAAGTCTCCAGCCTCGCCGATCGCGGCTATTATCCGGTCAACCGCCTGAAATCGATGGAACGCGAAATTTTTTCGCTGGAAGGCAGGCTGGGGCAGACAATCGCCGATATCGCGCGCAATGAAAACGGAATCGGTGAAGCGAAACTGCAGATCATCCAAACGCGGCAGCAGTTCCAGGAAGAGGTCATCGACGGGCTGCGTGAAGTGCGCGTGCAGATTCCCGAGCTTCGGGAGCGACACAGAATGGCCCAGGATATCGTTGACCGGCTGGTGATCCGTGCGCCGCTTTCAGGGGTCGTGCAAAACCTGCAGGTGCATACGGTTGGCGGCGTGGTGCGTGCTGGAGATCCGCTGGCGGAACTCGTGCCGATCAACGATTCGCTGCACCTTGAGGTGCGGATCAATCCTGTCGACATCAACCATGTCGGGATCGGCAGCAAGGCCGAAGTGCGCTTCCCGGGCTTCAAGAGCCGGACACTGCCGCTGATCCTTGGTGAAGTGAAGAGCGTATCGCCCGACCGCATCACGGATCCGGCTACCAACGAGCCCTATTACCTGGGTATTGTCGAGGTCAAGGATGCAGATATTCCGGAAGAGTACCGCGGTAGCCTTACGGCGGGCATGCCGGCTGATCTGTTTATCGCAACCGGTGAAAGGACAGTCGCGGACTATCTTCTGTCGCCGTTCACGGACGTAGCCCGCAAGTCGCTTCGCGAATTGTGACGACTGTGAAATCGTCTGATGACCGCGCTGCGGGCTCGGAGCACATTTTCTCGCTTCGAGCCCTGCCATTTGGAACCGCCGTTTCATTTACCAATAGATTATAGAATCTATTTTCGCTCAATGATTGGTTGCAAGATCGCCCGAGTGTATGTATTTTGCTTTATATACCATGTGCGCTGGATCGATGTCCGAAGTCGATCAGCGAATGTGCTAACGGGTGGGCGTGGTCAATAGATGGTCTTGAACAATGTATTCCAATCCGCAGAAGCGCCAGGATGCGCAGACACAGGAATTGCGTAAAGCTGCAGGGAAGTGGCTGAGAGAATTGCGCGAAGCGCAAGGCCTCTCGCAACGCGAGCTCGCCCAACTCGTCGGTGTCGAATATTATACATTCATATCGCAATTGGAGACCGGTCGCGGCCGAATTCCACCGGACAAATACAGGCAGTGGGCGGAAGCGTTGGGGCTCCCGGCCAAGGATTTCGTCAAGCATCTGTTTCAATACTACGATCCGATCACCTTCGAGATTCTGTTCGCAGATGAAACTGCGGCGCAGGCTCGCAAGAAGCGCGCATCGCCGGTTTCCAAGACGATTTGATCGGCCGGGCTGTTCCTGAACGGGTCGGGTTGCAGGTTCGGCAACCGTAGCGGCCCTTGCCGGCCGGAACGCTGCAATTAGCGGTCACAGTGGCGGCTCTCGCGCACGTTGCGGGAGGCGCTGTTGTCTTTAAGTGTTTCGGGAATGCCGAAATCAACTTTTATTGTGCCCCTGTTCGGCCATTCCAACTCAGGTTAGAAGCGGCTTTGTGCTCGACAGGCCATGCTATCTGGCATATGGTATACCAGCTAACATGACGCGTTGCCCTTCCTTGCCGCCAATTCGGACTTCAGGGCGTCGGTGCCTCGTTTTCGCTGGTCGCTCTCGTCGCTCTGGTCGTTCGGCAGTTTGGCGAAATTCCAGTCGGATGGAGGCGGCGCATCGGGCGCAATAGGGCACTCAAAGCTGTGTTGGACATCAGGGATGGAAATCCCGGAAGGCCCATAAAGGTAGATGCGGCGATGCTGTTACACGAATTCCAGGCCAAGAAGCTGTTGCGGGGATTTGGGATCAGCGCCCCGATGGGACAGGTTGTTGCGAGCCCAACGGAAGCTCAAGAAGCCGCTGAACGGCTTGGTTGCCGGCGGTATGCCGTCAAGGGCCAGCTTCTCGTGAATGACAGGGCCGCACAAGATGCGATCCGTTACGCTTCGACACCGGCGGAGGTCGCGGAGCAGGCGCGCAAACTGATCGGGTCGAGTTATCAGATTGCCGGCGGGCAGATACCCGACCAGGTCATCCAACTGGTTCTCGTCGAAGAATTCGTCGAGGCGGCCCGTGAATTCTATGCAGCGGTTTCTTTGGACAGGGCGGCCGGGAAAGTCGTTCTCATGGCTTCAAGCCAGGGTGGGTCTGGCATCGAACAGCGGGTTAAAGCGGCACCTCAGGCCATTCACCGCTGCGAACTGAAGCTCGTGGGAATGAAGGCGGTCGGGGATTTTGCCGGTACCGCCGAGGCGGTGAGCCCGGAGCCGGGCCTTGTGATGGCACTGGCGGAAGTTTTCCGCAATCTGGCTGTGGCATTGGTGGCCAGCGATGCAATGCTCGTGGAAATAAATCCCCTGGTCGTGACTGCTGACAGCCAACTCGTGGCGCTTGACGCCAAGATGATCATTGATGACAACGCTCTCTACCGCCGGCCGGAATTAGCGGCTCTCAGGATCGA
>Ga0180009_10007555_pt1 | contig 11052 bp, 10 predicted proteins | sample OS_PC_MetaG_FD_123537 | JGI IMG/M metagenome (GOLD analysis project Ga0180009, IMG submission 123537) | Groundwater microbial communities from the Aspo Hard Rock Laboratory (HRL) deep subsurface site, Sweden - OS_PC_MetaG | ecosystem: Environmental > Aquatic > Deep subsurface > Groundwater...
AGCGCGCGTCGCCGTCATAGGACAGAAGTTTCTCCGCCAGGTCCGCGACCTCCTCGACGGCGAACCCGAAACGCGTCCAGAAGGCTTCCGAGCGGTTGACCGCGACCAGACTGACGCTTTGATAGCCCGATGCCGCCGCGTGCTTGATCAGGCTCTCGACCATCTGGCTCGCCGCCCCGATCTTGCGGGCCAGCGGCAGCAGCGCGATGTCGTGGATGTAATAGGTGTCGGCGCCATCGGGCAGGCGGCCGATCAGGGTGTTGAGCGCCGGCGTGTCGCCGTGGCGCCAGGGATGGCTCAGCACGTAGCCGGCGATCCGTTCGCCGACCTCGAGCACATAGGCGCCGTCATGATAGAGCGTCCGGCGCTCGGCGAGAACGTCGAGACTTTCGAAATAGTCGGGATGGACGGCAGCGGCAATTCGTTCGATAGCCGGTAGGTCGAACCCCGTCATTCCGCGCCAGTCTATTTCGGTGCCCCGCATCTTGGCCGTCCCCGTTCCAAGAGAGTGGAGGAGGTTCGCGCTGCCGCGCGAACCCCGAGTCTGCCAGATGGTACTAGTGGCTGTCGCGATCCTTGAGCGCGGCACCGAGAATATCGCCGAGCGAGGCACCCGAATCCGAGGATCCATACTGGGCGACGGCTTCCTTTTCCTCGGCGATTTCGAGGGCCTTGATCGAGACGGCGATCTTGTGGGTCTTGCGGTCGAACTGGGTGACGCGCGCGTCCACCTTCTCGCCGACGGCGAAACGCTCCGGCCGCTGTTCGGCCCGGTCGCGGCTCAGATCCGAGCGGCGGATGAAGGTGGTCATGCCCGTTTCGCCGACCGTGACCTCGATACCGCCATCATTGACCTGGGTGACCGTGCAGGTCACGACCGAGTTCTTGCGGACGCCGGCGCTGTCGGCCGCGTCGGCCGCCGCGTCGGAGGCGAGCTGCTTGATGCCGAGCGAGATGCGTTCCTTGTCGATATCGACGTCGAGCACCTTGGCCTTGACCACGTCGCCGCGATTGTAGCCCTCGAGCACTTCCTCGCCCTGGCGGTGCCAGTCGAGATCGGAAAGATGGACCATGCCGTCGACCTCGCCATCGAGGCCGATGAACAGGCCGAACTCGGTCTTGTTCTTGACCTCGCCCTCGACCGTCGAGCCGATCGGATGCTTTTCGGCGAAGCTGTCCCACGGATTGGCGAGGCACTGCTTCAAACCAAGCGAGATGCGGCGCTTGTCCGGATCGACCTCGAGGATCATCACTTCCACTTCCTGGGAGGTGGAGACGATCTTGCCCGGATGGACGTTCTTTTTGGTCCAGCTCATCTCGGAGACGTGGATCAGGCCCTCGATGCCCGGCTCCAGTTCGACGAAGGCGCCGTAATCGGTGATGTTGGTCACCCGGCCGGTGAACTTGGCGGCGGTCGGATATTTGGCCTCGATGCCGTCCCACGGATCCGACTGCAACTGCTTCATGCCGAGCGAGATGCGGTGCGATTCCTGGTTGATGCGGATGATCTGCACCTTGATGGTCTCGCCGATGGTCAAAACCTCGGACGGGTGGTTGACGCGGCGCCAGGCGATGTCGGTGACGTGCAGCAGGCCGTCAATGCCGCCAAGGTCAACGAAAGCGCCGTAATCGGTGATGTTCTTGACCACGCCGTCGACCACCTGGCCCTCTTCGAGCTGCTGGACGATCTCGGAGCGCTGCTCGGCGCGGCTTTCCTCGAGGATGGCGCGACGCGACACGACGATATTGCCGCGGCGCTTGTCCATCTTCAGGATCTGGAAGGGCTGCGGCACGTTCATCAGCGGGCCGATGTCGCGGATCGGCCGGATGTCGACCTGCGAGCGCGGCAGGAAGGCCACGGCGCCGTCGAGATCGACGGTGAAGCCGCCCTTGACCTGGTTGAAGATGACGCCCTCGACCTTTTCGTTCTTCTCGTACTTGACTTCGAGCCGGACCCAGCTTTCCTCGCGCCGGGCCTTTTCGCGGCTGAGGACCGCTTCGCCCATCGAGTTCTCGACGCGGTCGACATAGACCTCGACTTCGGAGCCGACCTCGATGCTGCCCTCGCGGCCGACCGTGCCGAACTCCTTGAGCGGAATGCGGCCTTCGGTCTTGAGGCCGACATCGATAATGGCGAGATCGTTCTCGATGGCGATGACCTTGCCCCTGACGACGGTGCCCTCGAGGGGCTCGGCATCGACAAACGAGTTCATCAGCAGCGCTTCGAAATCTTCGGTGGTTACGTTCGGCTGAGCCATATATTTTTCCATTACGCCGGGAGGATGATGAATGGGCCGCTGATGCCGCTCGGCCCGGTTCCGTTCCCCTGATGCACATGGGAAGGCCCGGCGCGTTGGGCGCGAGACGTCATAGGCGGCCGATTGTGTCGTGCCGCTGGCCGCGCCCGGTCGAACTGCCGGAAGAACGTCTCCCGGTCCCAGAGGCGCAGTTTTGATCTAGAGGCTTTTGGCCCCGACATGCGCGCAATAGACCCATCAAGGTTCGCGATGGCTCAGCGGAATGCGGCTTCTATAGCGATTTTGCCGGTTTCAGGCAAGCGGGCCTGTCACGCGGTCAGCGCCGCATGGATGCGGATGAGGCTTTCGGTCAATTCGGCCGTCGTGCCGTCGTTGACGACGTGGAAGTCGGCAAGCGCGATCGGTTGCGCCTTTTCGAGCTTTTCGACCTCGGCGGCATCGCGCGCATCCATCTCCTCCCGGCTGAGCGGTCGGACCGGCCGTGCCGCCAGCCGCGCCGCCCGCACCGATCGCGCGGCATGAATGGCAACGATGATCAGCGCCGCCCCGAAGCTCTCGCGCAGCAACCTGAGTTCGGAATAGGAGTAGATGCCGTCGATCAGCACCTTGCCATGCCTGTCGAGTGCCGCCCGAATTTCGGGCAGTTTGCGTCTGGCCATGACCGCCATGCCCTCGCGGACGCGCAGATCCTCGCGCACTTGCCTTTCGCTATCGGGCGTGACATCGAGGCCGCGCGCCCGAACCTCGGTAATGACGACATCGCCGAAATAGACGCTCGGCAGCGCGGCCAGTTCGGTCAGAATCCGCGAAGCCTCGCTTTTGCCGGTGCCGCTCAACCCGACAAGTCCGATGATGATGGCCATTGTTCCGTCCGCTTCCTGCCGATGGCGGCTGGTCTAGCACAGGGCGAAAGCGCAAGTCAGCCGACGGCCGGAGGCGATTCACCGCATGTTTCGCATGTACCCGATTTTGCGTTTGACACCGCCCGTGATTGTCCTCTAACCGACACCGAAAGAGAGCGGCGGCGCGACCCGCCTGCACTAAGGAAGCAAGAGGTTACATCGTGGGCAGTCTCGAGCGTGGCACCAAGCGGCAATGTCTTTACTGCGGCACCAAGTTCTACGATCTCAATCGCGAACCGATTCTCTGTCCGAACTGCGGCAAGGTCTTCGTCCAGAACGCGGTCAAGGTGCCGGTGCGCCCGGTGCCGGAAGGCAAGCCCGTGGTGGTGGTTGAAGTTGATACCGCCGCGGTGGAGGCCGGCGCCGAAGTCATCTCCCTCGACGACGCCGAGGTCGAGGAAGCCGAGGAGGACATCCCGGACGTCGAGGATGTCGAGGTCGATGACGAACTCGGCGGCGACGACGACGTCTTCCTCGAAGAGGACGAGGAGGAGGACGACATCGATTTCAACGTCAAGGACGACGAGGACGACGTGTAAGGGACTTGCCGGCGGGGAGCCGCGACCGCAGCGCGCAATGCGGCGCCTGGCACAATTTCCCGCTTGCTTTGCGCGTGACCCTTGACTAGGTTGCGCGCCGTTCAGCCGCCCCCAAGCGGCGCCCGTTCCGCACCGGAACGAGGTCGAAATGGACATGGGGCCATAGCTCAGTTGGGAGAGCGCTTGAATGGCATTCAAGAGGTCGTCGGTTCGATTCCGATTGGCTCCACCAATTTTCTTGTTGTTTCTCAATAAGTAAGGGTAAACATCCCTTTGCGATGCAGCGTTGGGGGGTCAATTATGGGGACGAATTGGACCAGCATACTGCGTCGGGACAGTGTCCATGACCATCAGTGCTAGCCTATCTCACGCTGGAAGAGAGGCCTGATCTCATCGAGTAGGTTCGGGAACTCTCTTTCTGCCTCTACCAAATCCCAAAGAAATTTCTCCTTAGTCGTCAATAAGATGACTCCGGTGCAACCCCTCAACTTCCAGTGGGTGCGGTTTGGGGTGCCTTCAAGAACAGCCGGTATGGAAGATAAATAGGACGGTTCATCAGTTTCGGGGACGGCAAATCGCGTGGGCCACTGCGCAGCCGTCTTTTCAAGAGCCAAGTCGACCGGTGCCATGACGACGACTAGGTCGGCATAGCAGGATGCCAAGACGGCCCTGGCAAAGAGTGTCTTGGCCGAACGCGTGTAGCTGTCGGCGACTCTTTGTTCGTTAAACTCGATCAAGGCCAGCAAAGCTGGCGACCTGCCAAGTTCTGCATCGTTCAAATTCCTCTCGATGAGCCAAGTGACGCCGATCCCTGGCCAGAACTGACCAGTGGCGGGGTGCACGCGCAGTGCGGCAGAAGCTCGATTTTTGCCGTCGACGAGATCGTCAATCTGCCTTGAGTTCCCATTCTCTCCGATGAAGTACTTCTGCAAAGACTCTAGGAAGAGCGGGTATTTTGCTCTGTTGAGGGGATTCCTATGCCGCTGGGCGAATGTCTTGACTTGACTATCCCCGAAGTTTCCCTTTTCAAGAAATAATATGCATTCTCTACTGTAATCTTCCCACAATGCGCTAATTGTATTCACGAAGAACACACTTTGGTTGGATAGAAGGTGGCGTATATTATCCTCTCTGGTGTGGTCATAAATCATGTAATGTGAATCTAGACTTAATGACTCTATGAATTCATATGCGTGAAGATAATTTCGTAACGACGAAAATCCGAGGCTAACTTCTTTGGCTGCGATTTCAATTGCCTCGAGTTTAGTAGTTCCTTTCCTGATCTCCGTTTCGACAATTCTTCGGGCGGTTCTCGCCTTCTCGATCCATGGGCGTTGTTCAAGGTTCATCATTCGGCCTCGCACCTTTCAAGACAACATTAACCAGTTCGGATGGGCACGCAAGGTCACCATTGCACATTACGTTGCCATCGACTAAAGGTGCACAGGTAACCTCGAATCTAGCAACAGACGAGTAGCCGCGCATGTGCCCGATGTCGGAACCGGATGACAAGAACAGCGAAGATCGCCCTGCGCACGAAAGCTCAGGGTTGATGACTTTGCGTCAAGCCACCCAATTGCCGATGCTGAACGGAGCCATCTCCTTGCTTCAACTGAGGAATGCAATCCGGCACGGAGAGCTGCAATGCGAGCTCATAGGTAGCCGCTACTTCGTCACGGGGACCGACTTGGACACCTGGAGGCTGAAATGTCGCGAAAGGGCCGCGGACCGTATCTCTACTTCAAGAGGCCCGAGTACGACTCCGATGGTCGGCTCCGCAAACGGGGTGTCTGGGTTGTACGAGAAGGGTCATCCATGTACGTCACTGGCTGCGCTGAGGATGAACGCGCAGAGGCTGAAGCGGCGCTAGCCGCATACATCGCTCGAAAATACTCCTTTCACAGCGAAGCTCCTCGTCCGCCGTCCGCCGTTCTAGTGACCGATGTGCTTGGCTACTATACGCAGGAGGTGGCACCGGGGCACGCTAGGCCGGACAAGACCGCCGAGCGCGTGCTGCAACTCGGTGAGTTTTGGCAGGGTCGCTATCTGAGCGACGTCTCGCCGTCGACTTGTCGCGAATATGTGCGGTGGCGCGAGGAGCATGACTGGAAGTCAGCGCGTCCCGACAAGACGGGCAGGCAAGCCCGCAAGGTAACGGTAGGGGGGGCACGAAGGGAACTCGAAGTTCTGAAAGCGGCCATCAACTACTACGTGAAGAGGCGTCTCTGCGACGGAGCCGTGCACGTTTTTTTGCCGCCGAAGACCAAAGGCCGAGTCGAGTGGATGACCCGATCTGAAGCCGCAAGGCTTTTGTGGATTTGTTGGAGATATCGGGAGATTCAGACGCGACGGACGGGAAAAACAGCTGGCCAGCCGCGGACAACCAGCAAGTATCCGCTTCGCCATCTGGTGCGCTTCATCCTGACCGGCCTTTACACTGGAGCTCGCTCGGACGACATCTGCACAGCCTCATTCAGTGAAATGGAGAGGCGCGGGTACATCAATCTCGATATTGGGCTCTGGCAAAAAAAGCCCGCCGGTCACGTCGAAAGCAATAAGCGTGCCCCTGACATACGGCTTCCACCAAGGCTGCTTGCGCACATGCGAAGGTGGCGGCGATTGGGCGCCGAGCACGTTGTCGAGTTCAATGGAAAGCCGGTTGCGCAGGTCGGCAAGGGCTTCACCTCGGCTGTCAGGCTCGCCAAGCTGAGGGCAACAATTACTCCTCACATTCTTCGCCACACCGCTGCGACTTGGCTGATGCAAAACGCTGCCGACTTGTGGCAGGCGGCCGGCTATCTGGGGATGTCTCTCGAAACGCTCAGTCGAGTTTATGGTCACCATCATCCCGATCACCAAAGTTCGGCAATCAAGGCCATTACGTCGAAACAGCGCACTGACTAGGGTTTGCTGATATTTGCGCGCGCACACACAATTCTTCGCGACTCGGCTAAATCATAATTAACTGTGGAAGGCAACAAAATGAGGAAAGATGACCTTAAAGAGCCTAGGAATTCCAAATGCTCTACTATTAACGGCCCAGAGGATGTTCTGAGACGCACCGAGCGACTGCCTGAACTTCAGCGCATGTTTATCTTGTCGGAATATTTTGCTGCCTGCACGGGAGAGCCGAGCGTGTTCGGGAAATCGGCGCCCGAGATCGAGAGGGCCTACTTGGACTGGCTGGACGGGATGCCGCCCGACCTCTTGAAGGATTTCGAGAACGACTTGAAGCAGCTGTTTCAGTGATCAAGATCCACGCTTGGTGTTCTGCAGCAGTTGGAATGCTCCTCAGATTTTCGGCGGGCCACCGATGCATCGGCCTGACGCATGCCTGCTTTGCGGAAACTCGAGGCTCGTAAGCGCCGAAACTGGAAGCGAGGGCTATTCGCACGCATAGCAGCGACCAAGAACGTGCGCAGACCTCGCGCCGCATGCAACCGGGAGAGGCGCTTCGGGCTTGTCGGATAGGAGGCTTGCAAGCCCCGGCTTAAGAGCAAGTCGGCAAATTACGACGCCGCAGGCGAGCTCGGTGCTGAAATCTTGTCCGGCGCATTGTCCGGCGAGGCCATTTCTGCCGCTCCGGACAGCGTGGCCATCTCCTGGAGGGCGGCATGCTTCATCGTCGTCAGCCGGCGCCGTTCCTGACTCGTGGCTATGGCACCAAGTTCAGCGATGGCCTCGCCTATCCACTGCATCTGCACGCGTAGATCGGCGCGACGTGCAGCCGTTTCTTTTATGAACGCTGCCTTGTTCGTTTTGAAATCCTGCAAATCGCACTGGTAGGCTCTGACCTCGGCGTGAAGGCGCTCACGGATTTCGCGGAGTTTTTGGTCCCGGCGACGGTTATCCTCAATGGCCTGCGTCAGTTCCGTCTCCTTCTCATGCATGCGGCGGGCGTACTGCTGGTGGGTCAAGTGCTCTCTGTGGGTGATCAGCTTCGGAACGCCGCGGGAAAGACCCAGAGGCGCCATCGCCTCGGCGTACCAGTCCTGCCAGCCGATCATTGTCAGGGAAGCCTCGGCGATGGTCTCGCCGCCAAAAACCCGCCGGTACGAAACGGTTGGCACGTCCTTTCGATGCTTCGTGGATTTCCTGTAGATGGGTACGAGGCAGACAGCCAGATGCGGGCTGGCTTCATCGAGGTCCAAACGGGCGGCGGCAACTTGGCCGGGAAACCGCTTTTCGAGCGCGCCGAAATTCGCCTCCACCCACCGCTCAAGCTTTTCGCCGTTCCATTCGCCCGTGGTAGGCTCGATAAAAAATGGCGGCGAGGCGGTGAGCAACAATTCGGCGGCGATGGGAGCGCCGGCGCGCGTCCTGGCGCCGAGTGCCTCGATGGTCGCCATGATTGCCTGCGGCCACTCGACTGGTGCCGCAACTTCCGTCCCGCGAAACCAGTGGCGGTTGAGCGATGTGCGTTCGGCGTCGTAATGGGTGCCGCGGTCGCAGCGCCCCCCGTGGCGTGTAGCGTTGGTGGCGTCGATCATTTTCTTGATCGGCAGCACGCGGAAAATGGCGAATTGGGGCATGCCCGGAACTCTCCTTTGCCGCCCAGCATTCGCCACAACCATGCAAACAACCAGAATGAAAATGTGAAAGACGGAGCTTGGCGAGTCGGGCTCACGCAGACCGACCAAATGCGGAACTCACTTCCGGATTTTCTACGACGCCACATGGTGCGGTGCTTCTTCCGGCTGCGCATAGCGGCCATGACCTCGGCACGGACAGAAAGCAGGCTTGAATTCAAACCGCAATCAAAGGGCCGATTGACACTCGTCAGCATCCTCAGCAAGGCGCCCTAATCGGTGCAGCCCGGCATGAAGGCTGATCTCATATCAGTGGGTCTGGGACACGCCGGACTGGGCGACGGCCGAGGCCGCCACCTTCGTCGACAAGCATAGTTCTAGATATTCGAAGGCCGTCGACTGCCTGACCAGGGACCGCGAGGCGCTGCTGGCCTTCTTCGACTTCCCGGCCGAGCATTGGAATCATCTCAGAACGTCGAACCCGATCGAAAGCGTCTTCGCCACCGTCCGGCATCGCGCCATGCGTACCAAAGGCGCACTGTCGCACACAACGGCCCGCCTCATGGTCCTCAAGCTGGTCATGAGCGCGGCCAAAACCTGGCGGCGGTTTAAGGGGCGAAGTTCAGCTGCAAAGGGTCAGTGCCGGTAAAAATTTGTCAACGGTGTCGCCGCACGACGACATCGGATCGCCGCGCCGCCTGATCGGACCCATCACCCAGGTTCAGCCATAGCTCGACGCTGTATGCCGTCGGCGCGTCATCCTGAAATCGGATTGGCCAAGACCTCGGGCCCCCAGCTGTCGAAAGCTGCCGAGATGACCTACTGCATCTGACCATATTTCCCGTCCCGCAGACGACTTCGCGGACGGACTAGTCCGTGGAGTTAGTGATATCAGCAGCAATCTCCACTGGGGAACTCAGGGAATTGTGAAGCTGGGCAAGCAAAATCGAGCCGGCGGGAGTAATTTCCACTATTTTGTTTTTGCGACTGTCGGGCGCCAGCCTTTTTTCGATCAATCTGAGACCCGGCGATTTACCTATGCCGTCACCAAGAAAGTCCGTTTGCCGCGTGAGGCTGGGGTAGGGGATGCCCAAGCGTTCGCCGAGAAGTGCTAGACTCGGTGCCTCGTTCATCTCGGCGCCGAGGCGCGCGCATTCGATGAGCGTCGCAAGGGTTCCGACAGTCATTGATGGGTAGTCGGCTCGCACCTGATTCAAACCGGCGCCGAGCCTGCGAAGCGCGGGGCTGTGCGCGATTGCGGGAGATGCAAACAAAAAAAACATATCAAACTGTCCTTATTCAATGCGATTGCATATTATATGTGAAAGCGTTATAAACGGCTAGCTAGTTTTTGGTGTTGCCATGCGTGTCGTGGGCGTGATGAACGGTAAGGGCGGGGTCGGCAAGACGATGATCGCCATCAACGTGGCGGCGGCCGCTGCTACCGAACGGAACGAAAAAGTCCTGTTGCTCGATGCCGACCCCCAGGGCAGCTGCATGCGCTGGGCGGAACTGCGATCGGAGACGAAGAAGCCGGTTATTCGCCCGGCAAAGCTCGCGGAATTGCAGGACATACTGCGGGGCGCCGCGGAAGCTGGCTTCGATCTTTGCGTTATCGACACCGCGGGTAAGGACACAACGGAACTCCGGCTCGCGATACCGATAATGGACGTGATTCTGGTACCGACACAGCCCAGTCCGCTGGATGCGTACGAAACGATCAAGATCCGACGCATTATTCAGTCTCTCGGAGTTCCAGCCCCAATAGTCGTTACGCGCGTGCAGCGGGAAAAATCGCCGAGAATCCAAGAGGTTGTGAACTTCTGGTCGGGACACGGTGATGAGGTGCCGGTTGCCATCCCTGAACGAGTGGCATTTGTCGACGCATTTTCACTGGGCCAGGGCATTGTCGAATATTTGCCCGATCACCCAGCGGCGAATGCGATTCGAGCTCTGTACCGGCATATCTATTTTATTTATGCGGCAAAGGACCACTATGACCAAGCTCCCGCAAAGTACTCTGTTTGAATCCATGGCAAAAAGCGCTGTTAACTCCAGCCGCGTTTCCCCCAATCCGGTGGAACGGATAAAGCGCCCCGTCCATCAGGATGAGGACATAGTAGTGGTGCGACTGCGGATGCCGCATTGCCTTCATGTGCAGCTTAAGGAGTGCGCGCAAGCCAAAGGCCTTTCAATGAACGCAATGGCGGCAGTGTTCATTGATGAAGGATTGGGCCGAGGGTCGCTCAAGGGCATTGACGACCTCGCACCCGAATACTGGTCCTATCTCGCAGGAAACCGGCGTCACAAATAGCGGGGGCGACAAGCCCGCGTAGACCGAAAACCTCGTGAACGCGGCTTGACGCCATAGCGCTTGACTGCAAGCGACCGTGGCGCATCATCTCTCCACGGGTCCACGGGTCCACGGGTCCACGGGTCCACGGGTCCACGGGTCCACGGGTCCACGGGTCCACGGGTCCACGGGGCCGTGTAGGTCAAAGCGCCCCGCGCGCACCGACGCCCATACCGCGCATGCCACCGTTTAGAGGTCTGCGTTTACGTGGCACTGGCGAAGAGACAGCCTATAAGCAGGTAGCCTAGGCCAGTGTCCTGCATTGCCAACTTCTCAGATCGCGCGCTGAAACTCGTAAAACCTTTGGGCCAGCCGTTCACGGTTGGGATAAACGATCTGCCAAGAGGGGTGAACCGCCCCGGGATTGCCGGAGGCCGGTTGATATGAGTTACGCAGCCATGGTCTGCTCGTCCAGAGAGGCGTAGTAGCGTTGCTCGGCTTCGGCCGGTGGGATATTGCCGATCTGCTCGA
>Ga0180009_10007556_pt1 | contig 11050 bp, 10 predicted proteins | sample OS_PC_MetaG_FD_123537 | JGI IMG/M metagenome (GOLD analysis project Ga0180009, IMG submission 123537) | Groundwater microbial communities from the Aspo Hard Rock Laboratory (HRL) deep subsurface site, Sweden - OS_PC_MetaG | ecosystem: Environmental > Aquatic > Deep subsurface > Groundwater...
AATGTCCCGCCACCGTAGATGCATAATCTCGCTATACCGCGCTCCGGTAGAAAGGGCGAGAACCACGATGGCATACAGGAAGTCACATGAACTTGACCTGCACGCCTCCAGCAGGCGAGCGCACTCATCATCGCTCAAGAACCGCGCATTGGGCGTTGGCAGCTTTGGGCGCTTAACCTTGTGCATGGGATTGGATGCGAGCCACTCCCATTCTTTCTCGGCAACCGTAAGCGCGTGAGAAAGGCTCGCCATGTAACGTACAACGGTCGCAGGGCTTTTAAGCCCGCACTCCGTCCTATTCGGGGCGTGAGCGTTGCGCTGATTTGGCATCCTGAGAAGTTTGTCGCGCGCTGCGCTAAGCCTTGAGACAGTTAAGTCTCTAACCTGAACGTCCCCGAGTTCGTCCTTCCACCATTCAAGATGCATGCGCACCTTGTTCTGGTCGATCTCTCGCTTCGGCAGTTCGTCTCTTATGTACCGGTCTATGAGTTGACCCAAACTTCTCGAAGCAAATGCCGCCACTCCTAGGGCAGCTTCCTTCCTAAGCTCTCCTTCACGGATTTGAGCCCACTCCTTCGCATCTTTCTTCTTTTCAAAAGTCTGCGACTCTTGGGGCCGACCTTTGACGCGTATCTTCACACGATAAACAGGCTCTCCGTTCCGACCCTTTCTCTCCTCAATAACAGCCATATCAACATGTTTTCCTCACCTAGTTTACATAATCCTTGGGACACTCTTGGGACACTAGAGTACAATAAATGACGTACACGGACAAATATAATCAATTCCGCGCCACCACAAGTCATTGTAATTGTTGATGTTAGGTTTTTTGGCTGTCGGACGTTTTGCCCTTGAAGGCACTCATAATGCCTTGGTCGGGGGTTCAAATCCCTCCTCGCCCACCACGTTTTTGAGGCTTTGAAAAATTTCTTGGGACACTCTTGGGACACTAAATCCCATCTGTCGGCAGCGTCAGCCCAGTGAACATCACTGGAGTCTGCCAACACTACTCAAGGCGACCCTTGAGAAAATGGTAGAGAACGAACAAAACAATGGTGGCAGCTACATAGTCTAACCACCCACCCAATAAGCTCGCCCCCAAATATGCGTTACGAAGCAGAGAGACTAAGGCAAACACACCAACTAGAGCCGTTAGACTTTCGCGAACGAGAAACAACTTGAAAATAACAACCCTGACCCAGAAAGGCAGTTTGCAAAAAAGACGGCCGAGCCAAGTTACTTTTCCGTGCTTAACTTCCTTTAGTAATCTCAAGTTTGTCGTGTACTCAGGCTGAATTTTGCCCGCAATCAACCGCGCTCGTTCAAGGGCGCTGAGCGCAGTGGTGATATTTTTTTGCTGCCAATATCCAGCTTCTCCATTTTCAGGACTCTGAACAATCGCTGCGATGACTCCTTCGGCAGTGAAGCTGCCCGCAGTTCGGCACAAGTCACAACACGTCTCAAACACATGGTCAACGTGTCGCTCTTTTTCGAGAATCATTGCTCTGCCCCGCCGCCATATTGATCAATCCCTTGAGTAGCGGACCATAGGATTAAGCCGCTAAATGATCTTTGAGAAAGCACGAAAGCGGCTACGCCGTTTGTTGGCACGTCTCAAAGCTTACTGTCCCCAAAGTGTCCCCAGAGGGGTTTTTGGGGGCTGTACCAACATCTAAGTGATTGATTTTATTGGTAGCGGAGGAGGGACTCGAACCCCCGACACGCGGATTATGATTCCGCTGCTCTAACCAACTGAGCTACTCCGCCTCGAAAACCGCAGATTTGAGCGGCGGCAGGGCCATGGGCCCCGCGAGAGACCCGGATATAATGGCCGTCGCAAAGGCCTGTCAAGCAAGAGGATGAGAGGAAGTGCCGCGGAGCCGCGATCCGGCCTGCCACACGGAAAATCCGGGGCCTCAGCTCGCCGGAACGCTCTCCCTGGCTTCGCCCGAGACGGGTTCCCCCTCCCCTTTCCGGAAGCGCAGCATGGTGAAAAGGCCGAACGGCTTCAGCTTGACCGTCTCGACGAGATCGAGCGTCGTGACGTCGGTGATGGTCTCCACCCGGAAATCGGGATGCCAGCCAAGCGCCCGGGCTGCCGGTGCCATGAAGCTTTCGACCCATCCGCGCAGCCCGTGATCCTGCGCGAAGTGGTTTACGATGAGCACTTCCCCGCCCGGCGCGCAAACGCGCTCGAGTTCGTTGAGAACCTTCACAGGGTCCGGCACAACGGTCATCACATACATGGCGACGACGGTGTCGAAGGAGGCGTTCTCGAAACGGAGCTCCGACGCGTCCATTTCAAAGATACCTGCGATGTTGGTCAGCTTTCGCTCCCGTACGCGCTGGCGCGCGATGCGAAGCATGTCCGGCGAGAGATCGATGCCGGTGACAGTGAGATGCGGCGCATAGCGCGGCAGCGCAACGCCTGTCCCTACGCCCACTTCAAGCAGCGAACCCTGACGCTTGTTGATGATCTCAATGGCGCGCTTGCGCCCCGCATCGGCCACCGGGCCGAAGGAGAAGTCATAAACAGGAGCCCAGCGCGCATAAGCCTTGATGACCGACTGTTCGTCTATTCGGGCTATCCCGTTCAAAACCGCTCACCCCGCAAATTATACCGCGCCAATGTGCGGCTTTCGCTCTCGCACGGCAACATTATATCGGGCCCGATTGAGGCTAAATTGCGTATCACTCCGCCACCCTCGCCCTATCGGCAGTCCGGGCACCCATATACTGCCAGCGGCTTTCCGCGCGGGCGATCCAGCCACCGCCGAGAACCCGCTCGCCCCCTTCTGCGTCGTAGAAGACACAGGCCTGCCCTGGCGCTACACCATCCTCACCCTTGAGAAGATCGATTTCCGCACCGTCGCGGGCAAGCATGAGCCGCGCCGCAACCGGAGGCCTCGTGGAACGCACCTTGGCGAGAACCGGAAGCCCTTCTGCCGGCAGCTCCTTCAGGGGAACGTCCCCAAGCCAATTGATGTCCCGCAGGGTCAGCCGGTGCGTCTCAAGCGCTTCCTTGGGGCCAACAACGACCTGCCGCCGCGCAGGATCGAGTTTCACGACGAAAACCGGCTCGCTGTCGGGGCCGCTCGCGCCGATGCCGAGCCCGCGGCGCTGACCGATCGTGAAGTTGATGATGCCGTCATGGCGGCCCAGCACACGCCCGTCGAGATGGACGATCTCACCGGGCTCGGCAGCCCCCGGACGAAGCTTCTGAACGATGGTTGTATAGCGCCCGCTCGGTACGAAACAGATGTCCTGACTGTCGGGCTTGTCGGCAACACCGAGCCCCATCCGCGCGGCCAACACTCTCGCCTCCGGCTTGGTCAGATCGCCGAGAGGAAACCGCAGGAAATCGAGTTGCTCACGCGTCGTCGTGAAGAGGAAATAGCTCTGATCGCGGTCGAGGTCGCGCGGGCGATGCATCTCGCGGCCATTGGAGCCCTGCCGGCTGGCAATGTAGTGACCCGTCGCAAGCGCTGCCGCGCCAAGTTCGCGCGCCGTTTCGAGAAGATCCCGAAACTTCACGCGCTCATTGCATCGGACACACGGGATGGGCGTCTCGCCGGCAGCGTAGGAGTCTGCGAAATCGTCCATTACCGCCCGGCGGAAACGATCCTCATAGTCGAGCACATAGTGCGGAATACCGATCTGCTCCGCGACGCGTCGCGCATCGTGAATGTCCTGACCCGCGCAGCAGGCGCCCTTCTTCTGGACTGCAATCCCGTGGTCGTAGAGCTGCATCGTGATGCCGACAACATCGTAACCCTGCTCCTTGAGGAGCGCGGCCGTAACCGAGCTGTCGACGCCGCCGGACATCGCAACGACGATCCGCGTCTCTTCCGGGCGACCCGGGAGATCGAGGCTGTTGAGGCCCGTCCTGCTGTCGAAGGCATCGCGCATGGTTGCAAAGCCGGGCTGCCCCGGAACTCCATCTGAAATTCTCGAGAAAACCCTCTCGAAGGGGTTTCGCCGGTGTTCTGCATCCTGTGGACCCCGCCATTGGCGACAAGGGACCCGGATACGGCGCCGGTTGCCCGGCAAAATCTGCCGAACCGGCACGGAATATCGAGTGGCGACGCCTCGACGTCAAGACCAAGTCTATGAAATTACTCGTCTTTTTTCCGAACGATGCATGGCCCGGCGCTTGCTTCCAAGGGCTTGAGCCATTTTCTTCGACCGGGTGACCTTATGGAATTTTCTTCGCCGGCCACGCAGCGCGGTTCCTCCGCCTCGGAATCGCTTGTCATTCAGCCGGGCTCCGCCCGGAGCCCCGCCGCCGACGCGGCAACCGACTTCGCGCGTCATCTGGCCGAAAGCAGCAAACAGCGCAGCGACCGCCGCGACGATCGGCCGATCGAACGGCGCGAACGTTCCGCCACACCCGATCGCAAGGACGGCCCCTCCACGCGCGAAGCTGCGCGCGAAGACCACGGCCGGGAGAGCAAGAACGCCGGCACCAGAGAAAGCTCACCCATCGAGACCGCACAGGCCCCGAACACAGAGATTGACCTCCCCGCCGAAACGATGGGGGAAGAGACGGCGGTCGCCACCAACGAAGCCGTCGAAGCCGAGGAGAGCGAGCAGGTCCTGGCAAAGGATGAGCCAGACACCATGGATGAGGGTGAAGCTGCGGATGCACCTGCCGCAGCCGCCGTCCCGGCCACCGAAGCGGCTCCCGCCAGGACATTGGAAAAAAGCAGCTCACCGGCCGCCCCTGTCGCGGTCAAGGGGACCGGCAACGCCGCTTCGCCGCAGGCGGCGGCGCCTGCCGGTATGGAAGCCGCAGAGGGGCAGGCCACCCCTGCGGCTCAGCCAGGCGAGGAAACCCCGTCCGTCGCAGACGCCGGAAAAACGCAAAATCGGACTCCGTCGCCGGCGCCGGCCGACGCACAGAACGCGGCCCAGACTTTATCCGCCAAGGACGCCACGAGGGAGCAGCCCGCTGTCGCCGATGCGGAAGCCGCCGAGACAAAACCGGAGAAGACCGCGAAGGGTCTCGGAAAGGAAGCGGCGGAAAAACTCGCGGAACGGAAGTCGGGTGACCGGCCATCCGTGTCGCAGGCGGGTACAGCCGCGTCGCCGGCAGCGAGCCAGCCAACAGTTCGTTCCGTCACTCCCGCAGCTCAGATGGCGCAGGGGACAAACGCAAATGCCAACAGCGGCGACATGCCCGTCTCCACGGTCCAGCAATCGGCAAATGCCGGCGGCAACACCGCTACCGTCCGCATCGGCACTCTGGCCGGCCAGTCTCAACCCACACAACTCCCCGCGAACGCCTTCGCACTCCAGATGGCACGCAATATTCAGAAGGGGACAAACCGCTTCGACATCCGCCTCGACCCACCCGAGATGGGCCGCATCGACGTGCGCATGGAAGTGCGCAAGGACGGGCAAGTCGTTGCGCATATGACTGTAGACCGCCCCGAGACACTCGACCTTCTGCAGCGCGACGCACGCGCCCTCCAGCAGGCGCTCAACAACGCAGGTTTGCAGGCCGACAGCGACAGCCTGAACTTCAGCCTTCGCGACCAGAACGACAATGGCGGTGAGCGCGATTTCGCCGGCAGCGGCGACTCTGCCGCTTCCCCCGGCGATGCCGATACCGAGATGCCGCTCGCACCGATCTACAACATCAACCTCGCCACAAATGGCGGCGTCGATATCCGCATCTGACACAGAAAGGCCTGACTCATGGATATCGCATCCGCCTCAGCCGCCGTTCAGGCAGCCGTCAATGACAGCAAGTCTTCCACGGCATCCGCCGCCCTGGCCGGCAATTTCGACACTTTCCTGAAACTTCTGACGACTCAGCTTCAGCATCAGGATCCCACCAACCCGATGAGTTCGGATCAGTTCACGCAGCAACTCGTGCAGATGTCGGGCGTCGAACAATCCATCCAGACAAATCGGAATCTCGAGACCCTGCTGACCGCGTTCTCGATCCAGAACTCCAATCTTTCGGTATCGCTGCTTGGTAAGGAGATCACCGGCTCGGGCACCGGCGCGCTGCTGGCGGATGGTGAAGCGACATGGAGTTTCGCCGTTGCGGAAGACGCACCGGATACCACGCTTCAGGTCATCAATGCCGACGGCGCAACCGTCTACACCGAGAAGATGGACGCGACTAACGGCAACCACCAGTTCTCCTGGGACGGGAAGGACAGCCAGGGCAATGAAATGCCCGACGGCACCTACTTCCTGAAAATCGTGGCGAACGGCTCCGCCGGCCAACCCGTCGCCGTGGACACGCGGACGACCGGCGTCGTGACGGCAATCGATCTCAGCACGACCGACCCACTCCTCACCGTGAACGGCGCCCAGATCCGTTACTCCCAGGTGGTCTCGGTTAAGACACCGGAAACGGGGTCCTGACTTGGTTCACGCGTCCCGCAATGGAACAGCTAACCCATTGAATCCGGGCAAATTTTATCCTCGCGCTTAGCCGTTTTTTAAAGCCGCGTCCTTATGCTCTGAAACAAGCGAAGAGCACGGAGACCAAAGTTCGATGAGTGAGCACCAGACCACCAAGGTCAATTACGTGATCGGCCCCGACGGGAGCCCGCTCACGGTCGCTGACCTGCCCCCGCCGGATACGAAGCGATGGGTCATTCGCCGCAAGGCCGAAGTCGTGGCCGCCGTTCGCGGTGGCCTGATCAGCCTCGACGATGCCTGCCGCCGTTACACGTTGACGGTGGAGGAATTCCTGAGCTGGCAACGCTCCATCGAACGCCACGGCCTGGCCGGTCTCCGGGCAACCAGGGTTCAGCAGTACAGGCAGTAAGATAGAACAGTATCTGCGTCCTTGCTGTCTTTCGGGCGCCGGCGGATCCTCCCTCCGCCGGCGCCTTCTTTTTTACGCCTTTTTATCTCTCATCGCCCACCCGGCAAAAATTGCCGCGTGCGTTAAGCATCTGTTTAGGCCGTACGCGGTAATTTTTGCCCAGCGGCACGGGGCGCCTCGATTGGGCAACAGGAATCGAGGTTAGAGGGGCAAAGGATTTGCCGACTGCCTGATGTCGCGCGGAAGCAGGATCCAGAAGACGGTCCATGACTTGCGCGCTGGCACAAGAGGTGGGTTGGTGAATAACTTCTCGAATCTTCTCAGATCCCTGGGCGTAGTACGCCTCGCGGCACTCGGGCTGGTCGCCGTTGCCCTTCTGGTTTTCTTTGCCTTCATCGGTCTGCGGCTCGGGACCGAACCCAAGGCGCTCTTGTTCTCCGACGTCGGTGTCGAAGATGCCGCCAAGATGATCGCCGAACTCGACGCAGCCAAGGTGGCGTACGAACTGCGTGGCGACGGCAGCATGATCTACGTACCGCAGGCAGAAGTGCTGCGCCTGCGCATGATGTTGGCCGAAAAGGGTCTGCCTGCGGGCGGAACGGTCGGCTACGAGATCTTCGACAACGCCGACGCCCTGGGCACGACGAGCTTTCTGCAGAACATCAACCATCTTCGCGCCCTCGAGGGTGAACTCGCGCGCACCATCCGCGCAATCGACGGCATTAAAGGCGTGCGCGTCCACCTCGTCCTCCCCGAGCGGGAGCTCTTTTCTCGCGAGCGCCGCGAGCCGACGGCATCGATCGTACTCAAGGTCAGCCGCGATGCGCTTTCGACGCAGCAGGTAAAGGCCATACAGTACCTTGTTGCATCCGCCGTGGACGGCCTCGCACCGGGCCGCGTCTCCATCGTCGACGAGCGCGGTACGCTGCTCGCAAGCGGTGCCGGCGACGACAATCAGGCGATCTTTGCAAGCTCCATCGACGAGCGCCGCACCGGCTATGAAGCGCGGCTCCGCACACACCTCGAAAACATCGTCCAGCGCGTCGTCGGCGTCGACAAGGCGCGCGTCGAGGTAACGGCACAGATGGATTACAACAGAATCACCCAGACCTCGGACACCTTCGATCCGAACGGCCAGGTCGTTCGTTCGACACAGTCCGTCGAAGACTCGTCCAGCAGCGCCGATGGAGCCGCAAATGATGGCGTGACGGTTGGCAACAACCTGCCGAATGCCAACCTCGGCGGAACGGAAGCGGAGTCAGGCGCTCGCCAGGCCGCGAACCGTACCGAAGAAACGGTAAACTACGAGATTTCGCGCACGACCAAGACCGAAGTTCTGGAGCCCGGCCGCATGAAACGCCTCTCCGTCGCCGCATTGGTGGACGGCTCCTATGTGGAGGGAGAGGACGGCTCGGTGGTATACGCACCGCGCTCCGAACAGGAACTGGACAAGATCGAAGCACTGATAAAAACCGCTATGGGCTTTGACGAGGCTCGCGGAGACCAGGTTGAAGTCGTGAATCTGCAATTCGCGGCACGGCCCGAACTCGATGCGGGCACCGCCGCCAACGACGAGGCCGCGGGCTTCATGGGGTTCACCCGTACGGACATCATGCGTCTCACCGAACTCGCTGTGCTCGCCGTTCTTGCGCTCGTTGCCATTTTCTTTGTCGCGCGCCCTCTTCTCGCGAAAACGGGGGGCTTTGCCGGCGCCGCTGGACGCCTCGCGTTGCCGGGCGTTTCCGGTGGTGGAGCTTTCGAAGGTCAGTCTGCGCTCGCCGGCCCCGGAGACGAAAACGCTCTCTCTGGCGCGCTACCCGCACCGGATCAGTTGAACGACGACATGCTGATCGACATCGCCCAGGTCGCCGGCAAGGTGAAACAGTCTTCCGTACGGAAGATCGGCGAACTCGTCTCGAGCCATCCCGACGAATCCATCTCGATTGTGCGCAGCTGGCTGCACGAAACCGCTTGAGGGTCTGAAAATTGGCGACGGCACCGAAAATCAAGGACGAAAAAACCCTCACCGGCCCGCAGAAGGCGGCGATCTTCATGCTCGCGATCGGCGCGGACGACGCGGCACCTCTCTGGGAGATGCTCGACGAGGATGAAATCCGCGAGATGTCGCAGATCATGTCTTCTCTCGGTTCGGTTCAGGCCGGTACCGTCGAAAAACTTCTCGTTGAATTTGCCTCCAAGGTCTCCGGCACGGGTGCTCTGGTTGGGTCCTACGAGTCGACCGAACGCCTTCTCATGCGCTTCCTCCCCGAGGACCGGGTAAACTCGGTTATGGACGAAATCCGCGGCCCCGCCGGCCGCACCATGTGGGAGAAGCTCGGCAATGTGAACGAAGCAGTCCTGGCAAGTTACCTGAAGAACGAATATCCGCAGACTGTCGCCGTGGTCCTCACCAAGATTCGTCCCGAGCATGCCGCTCGGGTCCTCGCTCACTTGCCGGAGGACTTCGCGCTCGAGGTCGTCACGCGCATGCTGCGGATGGAATCCGTGCAGAAGGAAATTCTCGACAAGGTCGAGCAGACGCTTCGGTCGGAATTCATGTCGAACCTGTCGCGCACAAATCGACGCGATAGCCATGAACTGATGGCTGAAATCTTCAACAATTTCGATCGCCAGACGGAAAGCCGCTTTCTCGCGTCGCTGGAAGAACGCTCACGCGAATCCGCCGATCGTATCAAGGCGCTCATGTTCACCTTCGAGGACCTGGGACGCCTTGATCCCGGCTCCGTGCAGACGCTGCTGCGCGCGGTCGACAAGAACAAGCTTGCCGTCGCGCTCAAGGGTGCGTCCGACGCCCTTCGCGACCTCTTCTTCGCGAACATGTCGGAACGCGCCGCGAAGATACTGCGCGAAGACATGGAAATGATGGGTCCTGTCCGTCTGAAGGACGTCGATGAGGCTCAGACCACGATGGTCAACATCGCCAAGGACCTCGCCAACAAGGGCGAGATCATGATCGCCTCCGATAGCTCCGACAACGAACTTATTTACTGACCCGCATAGGCAAGGGACATCCGGATCAACGGCATGAAACAGGCAGTGAAGTTCACCTTCGACACACACTTCGGCGACGAGTCCGGGCGACCCGCCGCCAAGGCTCAGTCGTCGCCTGTCTTCACCGAGGCGGACATGGAAGCTGCGCGCATGGAGGGCTTTGCCGCCGGTCAGGCACAAGGCCGCTGCGACGCCGAAGCCGAGGCCGACCGGCAGCTTGGAAACGCCATGGCGCAGCTCTCCCAGAGCGCCGCCAGTCTCCTGACCGCCCTTGACAGCCATATCTCATCCACGAAACGCGAAGCATCCGAACTCGCTCTCGAAGTCGCTCGCAAACTCGCACCGGCGCTCATCGCGGCACAGCCGGAGGCCGAGATCGAGGCCTTGCTTCGGAATTGTCTCGCTCACCTGAACCGCGAACCGCACATCCTGCTTCGCGTTTCCACGTCACTTGTCGATCGTATGAAGGAAACGGTGGACCGTATGGCGATGGAACGGGGGCTCACCGGTCGCATCATCCTTCTTGGCGAACCCGCAATGACCGAGGGTGACTGCGTGGTTGAGTGGGCTGACGGCGGCGTCGCCCGCAACCGCGAGGAAATCGAACATGAAATCGTCGAGATCATCACCCGCCACATCGAAACGATGAAAGCCGGACGGGACAATTCACTCGCCATGCCTGAGCCCCGCGAAGCGGGTCGGGACGAGCGGTAACAACAGACATCTGAAGGAGTTTTCATCATGGCCGATCAGGACGAAGAAGTCGCGCTTCCCGACCTCGCCAATGCCGAGGTTGCCTCCTCTCTCGGGGAAGCAGAGGTCGTGCAAGAGGAAGAAGATGTCGCAAGAACAGCGCAGGATCTCGAGGCGGTCTTCGATGTACCCGTCAACGTCTCGGCCGTCCTCGGCAAAACCCACATTGAGGTTTCGAACCTGCTGAAGCTCGGGCGTGGTGCGATCGTCGAGCTCGACCGCAAGGTGGGCGAAGCCATCGACATCTACGTCAATGAGAGGCTCGTTGCACGCGGCGAGGTCGTCGTGGTGGACGATCGGCTCGGCGTCACGATGACCGAAATCGTCAAGGGCGGCCTCGTCTGACGCCGGATCGCCCGAACCTGTAAACCGAATCTGAGATAGAGAAAGTAGAGGAGCCGCACATGCGCCTTCTGATCGTCGGAACCCTGAACGGACAGCTCTCCACCGCCACGAAAATGGCGATGGCGAAGGGCGCCAAGGTGACCCATACGG
>Ga0180009_10007557_pt1 | contig 11048 bp, 9 predicted proteins | sample OS_PC_MetaG_FD_123537 | JGI IMG/M metagenome (GOLD analysis project Ga0180009, IMG submission 123537) | Groundwater microbial communities from the Aspo Hard Rock Laboratory (HRL) deep subsurface site, Sweden - OS_PC_MetaG | ecosystem: Environmental > Aquatic > Deep subsurface > Groundwater...
AACAAGCCTTAATCTTGATATAAGTTTTAAAGAGAAAGCGGTCGAAAACTACGATATTTCGGTTTCAAAGGAAGCGGTAAAAGAAGTTCAAAAAGAAGAAATGCAGAAGGTTATCTCCTTACCACCTTCGCAGATTCCTTCTCAACCGGAACCGAGAGGAAAAGGAGATTTTATCAAGCAACTCGATAAAGACAATGATGGTCGGGTATCTCGAAGCGAGTTTCCGGGTCCCGACAATGCATTCAATAGAATGGATAGAAATGATGACGGATTCATCGATGAGAACGAAGCCCCGCAGGACCATGGGTTTATGCAAAGGCAAGGACCCGGAGGAGGACGCAGGTAATAAACCTGATTGTAAAGCCCGGTTCTTACATGGTTAGTGAATGTATTTTTTTCAAAAAATTAAAAATTCGCTGATTCACCTGTTAATCTAAAGTCAGGTGGAATCGTCGGTTTTGTTAAACGCTAATATTAAAAATAGTTTCGCTAAAAATTGAACGCAAATAACCGCACATTCGATTTTAATTTCCGCTTTCCTTGTAAACCTTTTCATATACCTGGAGAACTGTTTCAGCAGTTTTAGACCAAGAAAATCGTTTGGATTGTTCCAGGCCCCTGTTTATCATTTTGTTCCTCAGGCCGTCATCGCTCAATACTTTATTCATCATTTCGCTCAATTCATTTGTATCCCAGGGATTTATCAGAATGCCGGCATCTCCGACAACTTCGGGCAGCGCAGTCGTGTCCGACGTTATAACAGGCACACCGCATGCCATTGCTTCCAGAGGAGGAATACCAAATCCTTCCCCGAATGAAGGATAAACGAAAAGGTCAGCTCCATTATATATCAAAGGAAGATCTTTTTGCTTAACCCTGCCGGTGAAAATCACATCTTTTTCCAATTGATATTTAGTTACAGTATTGAATATTTTTTGATATTTAAAATCCTTCATACCAACTATGACAAGCTGGTAGGGTGCGCTGGTTTTTTTCTTTAATGTATAAAACGCTTTCAGCAATCCGGGTATATTTTTTCTTGGTTCCAATCTGCCGACAAAAAGGATATAATTTGAAGCAATGCCGTATTTTTTGGCTACCGCATCGATAAGTGTTTTATTTCTGTGCGGTCTAAAATCATTCGAAACACCATCATAAGCCACTTCCACTTTTTCTTCAGGCAAGCCGTAGATATCAACAATTGAATTCTTACAATATTGAGATACGGTGAGCACATAAGCGGCCCGCCGAGCACAATAAGGATAAAACAGTTTCATAAAAAACCTTAGAAGTGGCGGGAAAAATTCAGGGTAATGTTCATATAATATATCATGCAGGGTGACCACATAAGGTGTCCGCAAAACCGGAGGCGCCATATACTGGCAATGAAAAACATCGATACGGTCATTGGCCAGTTTTAGCGGGAAACTAAAGGGTAACCGAATAGCACGATTGGTGGGAACGATTCGCTTAATATGAACATTTGACCTTTGTAGAAACGGCGGTATAGATTTCTGTATATTTGAAAAATATAAAAAATAATCATTCTTTCGGTCTATCTCAATCAAAGCTCTTGTTACGTTATATGTATAGGTTCGAGAGCCCTGCATGAAATCATTGACCATATGTAAATCAATCCCGATCCGCATTCTATTCCATGTTAAGTGATTTCAAGTGTATTTTCGTTTTTAGAAACCGGAATATTTTATTTAAAGAGTTGTTTTTTTGAATATGTTTGGTGTTGTGAACCTGAGAATGTATTTTACAATCGTGACTATTTGAGGAAATATATACCTTGTAAATAAAGCGTTTTCAAAGAGAAAAAGAAACGGTTTTGTTGCAAAAAATCTGATCAGCGGTCTGGGCACTCTCAGATTAAACATAACGAACAGTAAAGTGGAATAATAAATGGTTTTTTGTCTATGCCATCGCCATGTTTTTAAATAATGGTTCGGTTCCAACAAATCCTCATGTTTTGCTTTTTCATAGAGTTTGGTTCCCCGATAAAAAACCAGTGAATTAATTCCGAGAAATGTCTTTAGCGGCATATGATCTAACACATAATTCAAGGTGAAAAGCGTATCTTTTGTTTTTTCCCACGGATTGTTGACCAATATATCTACCAAAAGAGACAACTCAGGATGCTTATTGAAATATTCGATCAAACGATCAAAATTTTTATTCACCTCTAAACGGTTATACATTTCTTCTATCCTGAAAGCTTTACTTTGAAGCCCTACTTGACAGATAAAAAGACCGCTATTAATTAGATAGTCTAATTTTTCTTCCGAAAAATTCAGGGGAGTAATCAGGCATTTGAAAGATAATCCCAAGTCTTTAAAAATTTTTGCAATTTCTTTAATATCCTTTCTGTAAATAAAACAATCATCTTCAATGCCGATAGAGTTGATGGATGGAAATTTATCTTTTACCCAGCGGATTTCTCTTTTAATCTGGTCAACTGTTTTTGATCTTAATTTGGGTGAGATAATTTTTTTAAAAATATTATTTGCACAATAGGTACAGTTGTGCGGACACCCCCTAGTGGTTTCTATACGGTAAACTGTAACCAATCCTACCTCTTTGTGTTTCCTGAATATATAGTTCGCATATTCATCACACGTTTCAAGAGACACTATCTTTTGTTCTTTTTCAGAGTAAACGAAATGTCCTTCCGGTCCATAGTCTGGCAGGGGGAGCGTGGAAACATCGGTAACGTACTTTGATTCCGGTCGCTGCCCACCTTTTATCCAGATATTTGGGATGGAATTGAGGGTCTGACCCGCATCCATTTTCCGGACCAGTTCTAACATGGCATCTTCACCTTCGCCAATGCAGAGAGCATCGGCATATTGAAGCGCAAGCTCAGGTTCAAGAGTTGGGAATACTCCTCCCCATAAAACAAGATTGGATTTTTTTTTCAGAGCCCGGGTCAGTTTTATACCGCACTGAAAATAGTTGTCCATTAAAGTGATACCAATGATATGAGAATCTTTGGTAATGTCGACAAGGTGTCGTATAATATGCTCCGGATAATCAATGTCAGAATAAGGGGAGATCTTCAAAGGTGATTCCGATGAAGGCACTGGCAGAAAAATCATTTGAGTTCTATAACCCGCATTTCGGAGCAATGTGGAAATTGACCGTAAACCAATATTCGTCAAGTTCGAGTAGGGAGAAATTAGACTGATTTGAAATTCGCTATTTATAAATACCTCCCAATCCTCACTCGGATATTCACTTTTCTACTACTATCAGGGGATCTTCATCGACAGTAATTATGACACTGCCAGCCACTGCCGGAAGCGTATATTGCTCCCGAATATTTCCGCCCAGATCGGTAATCAGATTGGTTACCTGAATCAAATTAGAATTAACGGAAATAGTTACCGTGGACGATCCGGATTCGCTCCACAAAACGACCTTTTTGCGTCCGGTAGTCAGTTCTTCATATTCAAAACCATAGATGTCCGGCTCATTCGTAAAAGTCAGTTGTCTTACAAAACGATTTTCGGGTTTATCGATTACAGAAGCCAGCATGGCATATGTATAATATGCGATTCGGGGGATATTTATTCTGTCCGGATCTTCATCATTCAAAGCGCCGTCGCCTATAAGTCCCATGGAATTGTAAATAGAATTCGGATCACCGTCGAAATTGTACCAATCGATTAGGTTGTTCCACATAATCTGGCTCAACCCCACAGACGGTCCGTAAGAAAATCGTTTCGCTAGGAAAATAGCCTGTTCCCGCTCTGATTGAACAATGGATTGAGACGTCGGATTTCCAACCCATGTTCCGTTTTCACCGGACCATATTTGGGTTTCAATTAAACCACGCTCATCCAAAAAAGAACGAATTTCTGCGACCGTATCCATTTTCCAATTTTCTACCCTTCCCCAATTGTGATAATCGACGACATCAAAATGTATCTGGGCCGCTATCAAGCCATCGACAATATTTTTTAAATCTTCACTCATGGTGCCGTCTCCAGTTTGAAAAGCAGCTAAAACAATTTTGGCAGTTGAATCGACAGAATGCACCGCCTCTTCCATCCAGGTAACATACCGGATGTAATCTTCTACCGTTAAATAAAATGGACCGCCGTCAGAGCGGACTTCTCCAAAGGCTGACCAGTATTTAATAGTTGGGCTTCCTTCAGCATCCAGAATGCCGTCTCCATCATAACGTTTTACACTGTCTTTTATGAATCGCTGAAAATCATCTTTAAGCTCTCGCCAATCGCTATCATCACGTAAAGCCCTCACGATCATCTTGATGTTTACCTGCCCATTCTTTGCTATTGCCTTGATCTTGTCATCCAAGTCCCATTTATTGTTCCAGTCGTAATTTCCACCCAATTCGGGTTCTACCGACTGCCATGCCAATACGGTTGGCACGGTCCAGTGAAATTTCAAAATTTCCTGATGTGAATTTGTCCAATCATAAAATTCCTGTGAAGTCATGCCGGTAATATTTTTAAAAAATCCGTAATCGTCATGATTGTAAGCGCTATAAATGCCAAAAAATGATTCTTCGAAAGACAAATTACCTCCCCCGCTTTGGTTTGCATCAGCTACTTTCGAAGGTATTTCACTACTTCCACTGCCACATCCAGTATATGCAAACGTGCTGAGAAATATAATATACAAAATCAACCGTATATAATTAAATCCTGCGATGGGTGGTGGATTGTAAAATAATGTTTTAATTCCAAGTCTTTTCATTGATTTAAACTCCTGATGGATTTCAGATATAAAAACCAAACCTTTCAAAAAGGGATGTGTTTTCATATTAACAGGATTTCAATTGGTGAGAAACTGCTTTTCATTTCTAAAAAGTAAGGTGTCGCTTAATTCTTCCCAGAATTCCCATTGCCATGGATTTTGCCGGATATGTCCCTCCAACAGTTTTACGTAGTCCGCCGTCACATTTTGATCTTTTTTGCTACCTACTTCAAGAGGAGGTTCAAAAATGATATGATGGCTCATTTTTTGTCGAACGACAAACGCCGGTAAGAGAACAGCGCCTGTCCGGCGGGTCATGGCGGCCGGCCCGATTGGGAACAGCATTTGCTTGCCGAAGATGTCAAAAGGACAATAAGACTTGTTCATATGCTGTTTTAAGCCGATACCATCACCTGCCATAATCAGAACCTGATTGTCTTTCAAACATTTGAAACCGGTTCGCAGAAAACCATTAGCCGGGATAAAATTAACCGGAATTTGGGCTTCGATTTTTATCCGATGGCGCTGGGCAACATGCTTTTGAATAAAAGACAGCTCGCCGCTTTGCATATGATAATGAATTTGGTTGATAGGATATCCTTTCAGCGCTAATGCAATTTGCAAAAGTTGCTTGGCACCGAAATGTGCAGTTAACATGATGACGCCTTTACCTCTTTGGAGCGCTGTGTCCAAGCGGTCGATATTTTTAAATGTTATGCTTTCTTCGACGGTATTTTTTGAAAATTTGGGATATTTTATAAATTCCAAGTTATTGCGCATATGCATTTTTAGATTTTTTTGGACGATTCGATTAGCCTCTCGGGTGGTTACGCCAAGCGCTAAAGATATATTGGAACTCATTTTGGCAACTCTCTTCTGGTTGGAAACATGGTAGTCCAGACCACCAAGCAACCCGCCGATTAGATAAGCAACATTCAGTGGCGCTGCCTGCACAATCATCCGTAGTGGGTACCAAAAAAAGATTCGACCCAAATCTTTGATAATATTTTTATGAGGTATCATATCAATCTTTAATCAATAATAGACATATGGAAGTGTCCCTGAAAAAAAAGATCCGTTTTTTTGATTCGCTCTCATTTCAATAAATTATGCAAGGAATGCGAGCGCTGTTTCGGCTCAACGAATACGCTGCCGGTAAAGCCTAGGGTCCACAGCCAAATCCATTTGTTCTGTATTTAGGTGCCCACCCAAAAAAGTATTAATCTTTTTCACATACGGAGCGGAATTCGAAAGCATGTTATTGTAATCTATATCGATATGGGTTACATAAGGTGTTGACTCCAGCCATGCCTTATTTTGCGTTAAATGTTTTTGAAACAATGCTTCCATTTTGGCGTCATTCAAAGTGTCCGTCTTTTCACCCCGGTTGACAAGCATTTTTCGCTGTGATGCTAAAATTTCATTGATATTTCTTCGCATAAAGATGATTTTATATTGATATTCATTCGGCAAATAGGGGAGTAAAGCAGATATGATTTTTACTGCTTTACCACTAGCCATCGGGAGCCAGGATATGTCCCCCTCCTTTAGTTTTTTAACCCGTTCAAATTCATAATACCCTTTGGGGTTATCCGAATCTGCTCCTCTAAATTCATCTGTCAACGGCGGAATTCCACCAGCTTCCAACATTTTCATCATCATGGACGTTCCCGACCGAGGCAAACCGGATACAACAATAAGTGAAATACGCGGACGTCTAAATATGTTATAAAAAAAACTTTTCATCGTCTTTAACACTATCGATATTTAATCTTTTTTAGGATTAATTTCCCGCAGCTTGCTGCGGAATTTTGGGTCCGGGGCTTGCCCCGGGGTTCATACCATTGATTTATAAAAGTATTCAGATAGTTAAAACTCTTACTTTCCTTGAACTTGAATGAAATTGAAAAATATGTAAAAATTCCCTATATTTCGGAACAAAGATTGAATGCGTTTAAAGTTGTTTCCATTAGATTAAATTTATTGAATTTAAAATTTATAACCAAATAGTTTGATTTCTTTAAAAAAAGCATTTTTTATTATTTGTTGATCTTTTTTACTCAATACCTTTCGGTAATGACGATTATCTTTTCGTATATCTCCCTTTAAATTGACAAGTTTTATATTTTTTGGCAAACAAATTACTTTGCGAATATGCTCTAAGTCTTTCGTTAAATTTTCATATTTTCCCACATAGTCCACTGCCATTTGGTTGCCTATGGTGTACCGTTTCCAATCGGAAACATTCTTTAGCTGTTTCGATCGAATAAATTCCGAAAGGGTCGGCTTAGGTTTGGATCTGTATTTAAAATAATAATAAGATATTACTTTGTCCCAAGGATTTCTTTCAAAACAAAAAGTAAAATAATTGTTCCAAGTTTTTGTGCCGGCTTTCTTCCGAATTTCCCAGGCAGGCATATGATTATAAAAATTTAATTTTTTCAAACGGCGATGCATCAAGCGGTACCAATCTTTTAGTTTATAGTTTGTTAGCTTTTCAAATCCACAATTTTGACTTCCCGGATATCCCATCCGCATTCTTATAATTTCATCATCGGGAGTAATGATATCGTTTTTACCGGTAAACTTAGAAAGAGCCGTTTCGATACTGGTCCCTGCAGTCTTCTGTGTTTTTACAAAAATAAACTTATGTCGATAAGAAAGAATCATCTAATTGTTTATCAAAACGTTATTGTCTTGCAAAATTGCTTTTGTTTATACTTTTCTTTTGGGAATAACATCGTTACCCGTCAGAATTGTGCAATGACAAACTGGGGAGCATTACCCACTGAATGCTGAATGACCATCGCCGGTGCGACTTTGGTTTTATTTCCGTAAATGTCCAAAATATCAACATTAGAAGGCATGTTTGAAAAATTGATTCTATAGGGTATGGTAGACACTCCCAGCTCGGGTCTTTGCCCTTGTCTGTAGGCAAATGGTTTAAAACAAATGTAAAGTTCACGAGATTTACCTTTAAACTTTTCAATCCAAACGGTGTTGTCATCATCAAACTCACCACTGACGCGTACGACATGAACCAGATTTGATAAATTCGATATCAGCATACCAACGGCTTTAACAGATATGGTAGTGGATCCGTCTGGATAAAGAGAACCCCAGGCACATTCACCACTCCACATTGATGGTTGGTTTATATCAGGGGGGTTCATGTTTTGCGGTGATCGATCCCTTGGATTAAAAGCTCCTCGTCGGGGACGGGGAGGCTTTCTTTCTGGAACTTGATCACGAGGGGGTCGCTCACATCGAGGCAATATTTTCTGTGAGATAATACCGGACAAGACCCTTTTCCCATTAACTTTCAGGGAGCGTTTCAGCACCAGTTGTTGAACCATATAGGCTGCATCTAACTTATCATCGTCCATATTGAATAAAGAACCATTCCCCAACACTCCTGTATTCTCCATATCAATGATTTCGCGACCCTGCCACCCTTTACGATCCAATGTTTTACGGAGCTCTATAATTCCGTCTATTCCGGAATATTTGTCATATTTAGCTTTTTTAGTTGGCGGATAATAATCGAAGCGGTTTAAATCTCCAAGGGTAGGATAACCGTGAAACGCCCAGAAATCGAATTTTGCATCATTTTCGAGGAAATAATTACGAAAACGATGTTGATCTGTTCCACGAATTTTTTCCTTTGTGTCTCTGTAATATTCAAATCCGGGGGTTCCGATTTTGAGATCGGGGTATTTGTTTTTGATTCTCTCATAGGTTTTATTTTGAAGCTCAAGCAACTGGCGTTCTGTCCCATTCCAAGTATGATATGGCGCATTTACCAATTCTATGAGTTTAATATTGCATAACTTCCCGTACTTTTCTACAAACCAGTCCACAAAATCGACAAAGCGCTCAATATGGTTCCTGTTAATCGGAATATCCTGTCGGGGGGCGCTTGCGTGGGAAAACATAGGAATCATGCTCCAGGCGTTTTCCTTGAAAAGTTTAGCAGTTTCATCAAAACTGAATCGAATGGCTTGGGGATCCCTGCAAGCGGGATCAGCAGCAGTATAATAGGCATTGCGTTGTATACACATGTCCGAGCTTAGATCATTGTTCATTGGCAATAGGATACGCATTTTTACATATTTAATACCGAGTACATCATTGATCTGGTTAACGATGTTCTTCTTTTCCACGGGTATAGAGCTATAATCGGAGATAAAAACATGTCCCTCAGTACCCCAGATAAAATCTTCACCGCTATCGGCATTGGATTGTGCCATGAGGTTAAATAGAAAATTGAATAGAAATAAAATCATAAAAATTATTACTTTTTTCGGTTTCATATCACTATCCTTTCATCCAAAAGTAGTCCCAATAATGCTTGCGTATGAATGTTAGGTTAATGTACTGATTAAAACGGTGATGCCATTTGTTAGGTTCATCAGTTATATTTTTGGAGGTAAGCATGAATCATTTTTTGGAGGCCATGATCCAGTACCTGCGTCCAACGGTTTTTTTTTACGAAAGTTCAGTAGACTTGTTATTTCATGGACGGTAATAATTCGAGTGCCCCACAGCATGAAGAAATAAACGATCACAAAAAGGACCATCCATAAGATACGGTTGAGTGTCACGGTAATCATGGCGACGGCGGGATAATAAAAAAACAAGGATACAAGTCCCGGTATTATCGTCATTGAATATAGTCGAGCACGACCCAAAACAACGCTTACGAAATGGTAATTGATAAAAAAAAGAACAATATTGGCAATCAAGGCGGCGAAACTAACGCCGATATAACTGAAATCTTTTACTAGAGCCCAGCTCAGCGCTGCGTTGACAAGAAAGCATAATGTATTGCTGATCAGCAGGAGCCTCTGTTTATATAGTGACGTTAGTACAAAATTCAGCAAACTATTTGCAAATAACGGAATCATAGTCCATATCAGGATCTGAAGGGATTTTGCGGCCGGACTGAAATCGTCGTTATAAATTGTAAGAATAATCGGCTTGGCTGCAACGGCCGCAATGGCACAGATTGGAAATGTAGTCAAAAAAAAGAATTTTAAGGTGTTTCTATATACTTGAAGCAGTTCTTCGTGCGATTCAATATTTCTGCCCATTCTTGAAAGGGTAGGAACAAAAGCAAGCAGTATCGAAGTTGAAACCATTGACAGAGGGATAATGATCCGCTGGGAGGACTCAAACATGGCGACATGCCAATTGTCATGAAAAAAACGCAGAAAGAAAGTATTGACGTAAATATAACCCTGACCCATAAAGACTACAATCATAATAGGAAAAGATTCTTTAAACAAAAACACGAGATTTGAAATCACTCTTTTTGATCCACTTGTGATAATCCGGGTCAATTTGAGTACAAAAAGTGTTATTCCCACCCCTGCCAAGTTGGCAAAGGCAATAGCGAAAAAGAGTATGACCAGATTCTGTCGTAGCCAAATAACCACGACAACAGAAGCGACCACTAAAAGCCGGCCGATAATGTTCGTAAGTGCTGCAAAGTGTGCGATTTCATGAGCAAAGAATCCCGCATGGACCGTATTTTTCATTGCCAAACAAGTTTCAGCTATTATCGCCAGGTAAAGCGATGCGATTTGAGTGGTGCTTTTTAATCCGAATGCCGGTAGTATAATAACTAAACCAGCAAGAACAGCAGCCACTACAATGGCCATCAGGAGATTGAGCGCAAAGCCTGCTATTAGAATTTCCGATGTTCGTTCCTTTGCTACCGATATATCGCGAACAATGATTCGCAAGGAACCAAATGCCACCAGTGGTGATAAAATAAATGCCACAGCACGAATAAATGAAAATTCTCCAAAATCCTGTACGCCAAAATGATTGGCGATCAAAACGAGGACCAACAGGCCCGCTCCGAATTCTACCACTCGAGAAGTAATTATAAAAAAAGAATTTTTAGCGATAACCTTATAGGTACCATTGTTTTTTTCTTTATTGGATGACGGATGCATAGCGCTCCAAGTTGAATATTATGAAACAGTGAATTATGCTACTATAACATTTGTTACGGTCCATCATTAAATAAAGGGTGGGTCAAATGGGGTTTTTGTCTGTGCATGACCCACAGCCGCCGGCAATAATGGCACGGATAAGCTTCGAAATATCGTTCAGCCAAATCCAGAAATTGCCGCAACATCAATTCATAAGAGATGGCATGGTCATCTTCAGTCGGACGAATCGGAGCCTCAATCACAACCCGCAGCCGTAAATCAGGCTGACGGACAATAAATGTGGGCAAAAAAGATGCATTCGTCAATTGGGCCAGACGAAAAGAGTTGTCGGCAAACTGTGCCGGGCGTCCTAAAAAT
>Ga0180009_10007558_pt1 | contig 11048 bp, 13 predicted proteins | sample OS_PC_MetaG_FD_123537 | JGI IMG/M metagenome (GOLD analysis project Ga0180009, IMG submission 123537) | Groundwater microbial communities from the Aspo Hard Rock Laboratory (HRL) deep subsurface site, Sweden - OS_PC_MetaG | ecosystem: Environmental > Aquatic > Deep subsurface > Groundwater...
CGTCAAATTTTCCGCCCAAACCGATGTTCGTGCCCGGTTGCAGAAAATGGGTGTTTTGGTGTTCAGCTTTTCCAATCAGGGTTTGCGGGAAGAAATTCCCGAAGCTTACAAGAACATCGATGCCGTGGTTGATGTCACCGTGGCCAGCGGTATTTCGCAAAAAGTGGCCCGCCTGAGACCGCTAGTGGTTGTCAAGGGCTAGGCGTTTTCGGCGCTGCCGTTGGGGACGCGACCGGGCCGGCACCGGCAATGGCGCCATTGCGCACGCGGATGCTGTAGACAATTTGCCTGGCGAAATTTTTTGCCAGCAGCACTTCGCAGTCTGGCCAATGCCTGGAAAGGCGCAGAGCGGCGTAATAAGCGATCTTTTCAAAATTGCCGGCATTTTTGGAATCGCTGTTAAAAACGATTAGCGCTTTTTTTTCAGCGTCCACGGCCTTGATCTCCACCAGGCCTTCGGTGTTTTTTAAATAGGCCAGGGTGCTGGCCAGTGATTTTCTGTCACCGCCCCCGCCGCCGATGATGGTTAGAGTGAAAAAGACGATCAAAACCACTCCCAGTCCGGTCGCGACCGCGTAGATCATCTTGTTGGATCTTTCGGGATTGATTTTTTTTATTTTTGTCCTGATCATGGTTGCCGCCTTTGTTCAAGAAAAACGCATGCCGCTTCGGCCCACAAGGTCTTTTTCATAGGCGTTGCACCTGGCGCTTACGGGACCACGACATTGTTGAAAACATCGTTGATGATATCGTCGCTGCTCAGGGCCTCGGCCTCGGCTTCATAACTAAGGATGATGCGATGGCGCAGGACATCGCGGCCGATGGTTTTGACGTCTTCGGGGGTGACGTAGCCGCGGCGGCGGATAAAGGCCAGGGCCTTGGCCGTTTCGGTCAGGTAAATGGAAGCCCGGGGCGAAGCGCCGAATTGGATCAGGTTTTTCAATTTGGCTATGCCCGCCTCTTGGGGAAAGCGGGTGGCAAAAACCAGGTTGATGATGTAATCCTTGATGCGCTCATCCATGTATACCAACTGGTAGGATTTCTGCAGTTTGGCTAGAGCGGTTTTACTCAGGACAACCTTGAGAGGAATATTGCCGCCGCCGGCCATGCGGCTAACGATCTCCTTTTCCTCGTCCTTGAGCGGGTAGGTGACCCTGACCTTGAGCAGGAAGCGGTCGATCTGGGCTTCAGGCAGGGGGTAGGTCCCCTCCTGCTCGATCGGGTTCTGGGTGGCCATGACCATGAACGGCTTGGCGATGGGGTGGCTCTCGTCGCCGATGGTCACCTGCAGTTCCTGCATGGCTTCCAGCAGTGCGCTCTGCACTTTGGCCGGGGCGCGGTTGATCTCATCGGCCAGCAGCAGGTTGGTGAAGATCGGGCCCTTGCGGGTATAAAATTCGGCGGTTTTCGGATTGAAAACCATGGTGCCGGTGAGATCGGCCGGCAGCAGGTCGGGGGTAAACTGGATGCGCTTGAAGTTCAGGTCGGTGACCCGGGCCAGGGTCTTGATGGCCAGGGTCTTGGCCAGGCCGGGCACGCCTTCGAGCAGGATATGCCCGGAGGTTAGCAGGGCGATCATCATCCGTTCCAGCAGTTCTTTCTGCCCGACGATGACCTTGGCCATTTCGGCCATGGTCTGTTCGATGACCATGCTCTCTTCCTTGATTTTCTCGTTGATAAAGGTCAGGTCTTGGGCCATGGATCCTCCTAATAGTGTTTCTGGCGGTAATCAGCACCCATGATTTCAATGCTGCGGGCCATTTCAAAAAGGCGACTGCGGATGCGGCTGCCGATGCGTTCGCTGAAGGTCTCCTCACTGGCGATCTTTTTATCGAAAAAATTGCTGGCAAAGAGGGTGACGCGGTTGTCGTTGTAGCGGCGGTTGATCAGGTAATAGATGTTGTCCTCCACCCAGGGGCTGGGGCGGGAGGCGCCGAGTTCATCGAACAGCAACAGTTCCGTCCGGGCCAGGCGCTGGATCAGCTGGCCGATGTTGGAAAAATCACGGCTGGCGGCGTCTTCTCCCGATTTCATTTCCCGGGTCAGGTCGTTCCAGTCGATGTAGATCACCTCGCAGTTCTTTTCCTTGATCAGCTGGTTGCCGATGCAGCACAACAGCCGGGTCTTGCCCACACCGGTGGCGCCCTGGAACAGGAGGCCCATATCCACGGCCGGGTAATCGGCAATGAACTTTTCGGCCGCTTTCTTGGCCTTGGCCTGGGTGGGATTGGCCTGGTCGGGGAAATAACTTTTCAGTTCAGTAGCCATGAAACGCAGGGGAATATTGGCGTTGCTGGCTTTCAATGTTTGCATGCCGTTTTGCCGGCATTGACAGGGGCGGGCGATCTCTCTTTCCCCGACCTTGACCAGTACCCAACCGCTGTCCTGACAAATCTTGCAGTTTGCTTCCTTCAATTCAATGCTCCGTATATACCCTGCTTGTGCAGCTGTTTCTTCAGCTTGGCCAGGGCTTTCATCTCAATGCGCCGGATGCCTTCCGGGCTCATGTGCAAATGCTTGGCGATTTCGCGCAGTTTCTGAGGCTCTTGGTCTTGAAAACCGAAGCGCAGGCGGATGATCTCGGCTTCGCGGGCGGTAAGATTCTGTATGTCTTCCTTGACAAGCTCGCGCACCGAACTGCCGATCAGGATGTCCAGGGGGTCGTCGACCGAATTATCGGGCAGGAAGGTGGTCAGGCTCGACGAATTTTCGTCGTGGATCCCCTTGTCCAGCGAGATGATCTCATCGGGCACGGCCAGCATCACCTTGATCTTTTTTTCAGGGATCTGCAAATGGTCGGCCAGCTCTTTTTCAGTGGGGCGTCTTTTCAATCTCTTGTTCAGATTGAAATAGGCTTTTTTGAAATTCAAGTAATCGTTAAAAAAAATATCGGGCAAAGAAATGATGTTCTGATTTTTTGACAGGTAACGCCTGATCTCACTGCGTACCCACCACATGGCATAGGTGAAAAAACGGTTTTCCCGGGCCAGGTCGAATTTTTTAAGGGCTTCGATCAACCCCTTGTTGCCTTCGTTGATCAGGTCCAGAAAATTGTCACCCTTGAAATAGTATTTCAGGGCTTCCCTGACCACCAAGCGCTGGTTGGCGATGATGATGTTGCAAAAAGCTTCTTCGTCCCCGTTTTTGGCTTTGACGATCAGGGCTTTTTCCTCTGCGGCGGTCAGGATCTTTATTTTTTTGATGCGCTGGAAGTAGAGGTTTAGCGAATCCAGCGACTCGCTATTTTTCCTTTTTATCATCCTTGAAAAGGGCTATGGGCGGCGAAGAAAATTTGACCAATGATATTTTTTTCTGTTCGAAAATCTCCTCTTTGCCGACAAAAAATTCTTTTTTCAGTTCTTCCAGGAAAAGGGCGAATTCTTCCTGCATTTTTTCCATCTTGTCCTTCATGTTCATAACGATCTCAATGCCAGCCAGGTTGACGCCCATTTCGCGGGTCAGGTTCAGGATGAATTCCAGCTTTTTCAGATCCTCTTCACTGAACATGCGGGTATTGCCCTTGCTGCGTGACGGGATGAGCAGCCCCTCTCTTTCGTAAAGGCGCAGGGTCTGCGGGTGGATGTTGTACTTGCTGGCCACCGCCGAAATGAAATAGGTTTTTTCCTTCATCGCAGCAATTCCTGGCGCGGGTTGTAAGGGGATACTATTTCGATCTCCTTGAGCAATTCGCGCACTTTCAGATCCTTGGTGGAAGGCGGAACGATCTTGATCTCAACACGCAAGTCACCGTTCTCCCTGGTTTTGGGATTAATGATGCCTTTGCCTTTCAAGCGCAATTTCTGCCCCGATGCCGTCCCGGGAGGGATCTTGAACAAGGAAGATCCTTCCAGGGTGGGGATCTCGATCTTGGCCCCCAGCGCGGCCTCGGCATAGGTGACCGGCAGGGTCATCTCCAGGTCCTGGCCGTGGCGCCGGAACACTTTATGTGCTGTGACCTGGATGGTGATGATCAGGTCGCCATCCGGGCCGCCGTTGCGGCCGGCGTTGCCTTTGCCGCTGATGCGGACCTTGGAGTCGTTGTCCACGCCGGCAGGTATCTTGACCCGCAGGCGGGTGGTTTTTTCCACCCGGCCGTCGCCGCCGCAGGCGCGGCATGGGGCCCCGGGCAAAATGCCGCTGCCGCCGCAATTGGGACAAATGGTGCCGAATTTCATGAATCCTGTCTGTTTTTGAATGCGGCCCTGTCCCCTGCAGGTCGGGCAGACGGTCTGACCTGAAGCGGCATCGATGCCCTTGCCCTTGCAGGCCGGGCAGGACTCTCTGTGGCTGATCTGTATCGGGGTCTCGATGCCGTTGGCCGCGTCCATGAAATTAAGGTTCATGGAATAATTGAGATCCTCGCCGCGCTCCGGCCTCTGGCTCTTCTTTCCGGCCTGGGTGCGCGGACCGCCCATGTTGCCGAAAATGGTTTCGAAAATATCGCCAAAGGAGCTATTGCCGCTGCTGCTGAAATCAAAGCCCTCGAAATTGCTGCCGCTGCGACCACCGGCACCGCCATGGGCCCCTAGTGAGCCGTAAAGGTCGTATTGCTTCTTTTTTTCCGGATCCTTCAGCGTCTCGTGTGCTTCGTTTATCTCCTTGAACTTCTGTTCGGATGCCTTGTCGCCGGGATTCAGGTCGGGGTGATACTTGCGGGCCAGTTTGCGGTAGGCCTTTTTTATGTCGTTGACGCTGGCATTCTTGCTGACGCCCAGGAGTTCATAAAAATCTTTCATATCAAAAATATTACTCCAGGGCGCTAAAAAAATCAATAGCAGCGCACAGTCAGGGACGGCATTTGACGGCTTGGCCCGCTTCATCTATAATCGGCCGTAAGGGCAGTGAGGCCAGGATGATCGAAAAAAGTGTCTTAAGGGAACTGGTATCCCTGGTCGGTAAGAACAAGATCTTTACCGACCGGGAATACATGCTGGCTTATTCTTATGACGCCACGGGCATGGAATACCTGCCTGACGCCGTGGTGTTCGCCGAGCATGAGCAGGATGTGCAAAATGCCATACGGATCTGTCAGCGCCACGCCATTCCCCTGATTCCGCGCGGTGCCGGTGTGGGTTATACGGGTGGGTCCCTGGCCGTAAACGGCGGCCTGGTGCTGGTTTTCACGCGCATGAACCGCATATTGCGTTTGGATAAGGAGAATTTCCTGGCCGAGGTGGAGCCGGGAGTGGTTACCGCCGACCTGCAGGAAGCGGCGGAAAAAATCGGGCTCTTTTATCCCCCCGATCCGGCCAGTCTGAAGACCTCGACCATGGGCGGCAACGTGGCCGAAAATGCCGGCGGTCCGCGCTGTTTCAAATACGGGGTGACCGGCAACTACGTCCTGGGGCTGGAAGCTTTCCTGATGAGCGGCGAAAAGATCCGTCTGGGCGCGCACACCATCAAGAACGTGGCCGGCTACGACCTGAAAGCGCTGTTGATCGGTTCCGAGGGCACCCTGGCCGTGGTCACCAAGGTGATCGTGCGCCTGCTGCCGTTGCCGCCGCAACGCCTGCTTTTCCGCGTTGATTTCTCCGCGCTGGCCGCCGGGGCCCGTTTCGTGCAGAGCGTCATCCAATGCCATGTCCAGCCCGCAGTGCTGGAATTCATGGATAAAAGTTCCCTGCAGGCGGTATACGCTTACCAGGGCATAAGCGGCGACCCCCGCGTTCAGGCCTCGGTGCTGGTCGAGATCGACGGCAGCCCGGCCGAAGTCGATGAAAGGGAAGCGTTGTTTAAGGAACAGGTCGCCAAGGCTGCTCCGGTCAAATACGAGCGGGCCGAAACCTTCGCTGAGCAGGAAGTCCTGTGGCAGACGCGGCGTAACATTTCCCCGGCCATCGCCAAACTCAAACCAAAAAAGATCAACGAAGATATCGTGGTGCCCGGCGGCTGCATCCCGGAAATGGTGGAATTCATCGACGCGCTGGCCGCGGAATTCAACCTGTGCATCGTGCTTTTCGGACATTTTGGCGACGGCAACATCCACACCAACCTGATGGTCGATCCCGCGGATGCCGGGGAGATGAAAAGGGCGGAGATCGTCTTGGACAAAATATTCCGGCGCGTGGTCGAGATGGGCGGAACGATATCTGGTGAGCACGGCATCGGCTTGAGCAAGAAGCCTTTCATGCATTACCAGTTCAGCCCGCTCGAGCTGGAATTGTTCCGCAGCATCAAAAAGGTTTTTGACCCCGACAACCTGCTCAACCCCGGCAAGATTTTTTGATACTCGCAAGGGTTCAATATGGTCTCGCTTGATCTTGTATTGAACCCCAACATTTAAGCGTGCTGTGAATTTATCCAGTTATGTCATTTAAGAATTAAAAGTGCACTATTTTGTTATTTTCTAATTATTTATCAGGATATTTGTTTTATTATGCCTGAAATGTTGAATTCAATTTGCTGTGAGGTTATAATAAAATTATGGATGCGGAGCAGGTAAAAAAAGCAATTGAATATTGGCAGGACTCCGCCGAATATGATCTGGATGTCGCAGATGTGTTGCTGGAAAAGGGCAAGTATCATTATTCATTGTTTTTCGGGCATCTCAGCCTGGAAAAAATCTTGAAGGCGATTTTTGTGAAATTTACATCCGAACATGCCCCGATTACCCATTCGCTGCCGCTTCTCGCTCAAAAATCAGGTTTAAATATTGATCCTTTGCATTTGGAAAAACTGGCGGAATTCATGGAATTTTATCTTGGAGGAAGATATCCAAGGGATATGGAAATGGTTTATAAAAAATTCGATCGTTCTTTCACTAAAAAAAAACTTGCTGAAATCAAGGAAACGTTTCAATGGTTGAAAAAGAAATTGTAGATATCGCCCTGAAATTTCTCCATGAGGTTGAAAAACAGGGGATTCAAATTGTCGAAGCCTTTCTTTTTGGGTCCCAATTCAAGGGATCGGCTCACGAATGGAGCGATATCGATATCGCAGTTATCTGCCGTCCGTTCGCTGCGGATGAATCGGAACAGAATATGAGCCTTTGGAAAATTGCCGTAAAGGTCGATCCCCGCTTGGCTCCCATTTCCTTCTCACCCGAAGATCTCGAAAAAGAATATATGCCTCTGATTCCGGAAATCAAAAAAGGCTTGGCGCTGATCCGCTTTGCTGCTTGAAGAAGCAATTTAATGGTCTTTAAAAAAGGAACATGCAATTAATTTTCTTAAAAAAGTTTTCGACCCGCTGAACCTGCTCAACCCCGACAAGATTTTTTGAAGTGCGGCGGCTATTTTATTAAATCGGAACCTAATAAACGGAGAAAAAAATGAAATCAACAAAGAAAAAAACGCTTAATCCTGATAAAAAACTGACCGCGGCCTGCGGACTTTTCTGTCCCGCCTGCATTATTTTCATTGCCTCCCGAGAAACTCCGGAAAAGCGGGAAAAACTCTCGCGCAGGCTGAATATACCGCTGGAAATGCTCCAGTGCGACGGCTGCCACTCTGACAAGCGCTTCTCTTATTGCCTAACCTGCAAGCTCATCGCCTGCGCCAACCAGAGGGGAGTGGACTTCTGCGGCGCCTGACCGGATTTTCCCTGCAATGATCTAAAAGAATTTCAGGCGGCCAAGCCCCATCGCTTGGAGTTATGGCAAGCCCACAAGCGCATCCAGGAAGCCGGATATGAAAAGTGGTTCGCAGAGATGCTGGAGCATTATGCCTGCCCCAGTTGCGGTGCCCTGAATTCGGCGTATCACATTTCATGCCGGGAATGCAGTGTCACTCCTGGCAACGCCTTCGTGGAGGCGCACAAGACGATCATCAGCGAACATTTGGCAAACCGATCGAAATAAACCTACAATCTGCTCAATCCCGGCAAGATTTTTTAAACCACTAATAACCACTTCAACCTTGTCGTTTAAAAAGAGTTTACCTTAATTGAAAAGATTTAAGTATTAAAAATTGGAGAAATAAATTGAGTTTTGTTATAATTAGTTTATGGAAGATAAAAAAATGCATGAAATATATCCAAAACCGCCGCTAATTGAAACTATTTTTGAAATAAAATTTAGTGGAGAACCTTCTATTGATTGTCAAAAGGATAAGTTTTTTAATAAAATCAGGAAGGATTATCCAAAACTTATGGTTCCACGTGCTAAAGAAGGAGTTGCTATTGCTTTAGAGCCATATCTTTTTGAAAAAGAGGATGCTTCTTATTCAATTGGTTTATCACTAAACAAGCTATTTCTTAGTTGCAAAAAATATCAAGGTTTTCAGGTTTTCAAAAAAGAAGTTTTACGAGTGTTTGCAATTTTTGATGATACTTTTAAAGTCATTTCTGTTCTTAATCGTACTGGTTTAAGATATATAAATATTATCCCATTCGCGAGAGAAAAAGGGCTTATTCCTTTAACAAGTTTTTTAAATATTAATATTGCATTACCCAAATCAATCCCCCCGGTTTTTAAAAACATTGGTATTAGTTTTGTTTCACAGAAAGATGGTGGAAATATCACTACTCGAATTGAACCTGCAATTGCACCAGATAAATCGGAAGCTATAATTTTAGATTTTGATTATGCAAAAGAAGGCCAATTGTTTTTCCAATCAATTGAACAGTATATTGAAGAAAGTCATAAGCATACAAAACATTTTTTTGAGGAATTGGTAACAGAAGATTTTAAAAAAATAATGCGGGGAGAAGTAATATGAACCTTGCCTATGTTAATGAATCGTATGATTCACTCAAAGAATGTGAAATATATCTCCCAAATAATTTTCAGAGAATGGCAATAAACAGAATAGAAACCGCCGAATCCATTGCCCCGTTAGATTTTATTGAAAAACCTATGAGAAGTTTCAATAATACTTTTTTATTCGTAATCAGAATTGACAATCAGAACTATAAGACAAAAATGCCAATCTCAGTAAATGTTAATTTTGAAAGTGGTATGTTTTTTGCGGAAAATGAAAATCTGGCAGTTTGTGGCACTGGTTTCAGCCAAGAAGAAGCAATCAATGATTTGAGAGAGCATATTATTCATTTTTACGAATATTATAATAAAATTGAAATTGATAAACTTATGGGAGAGGCTTTGAGATTAAAGAGTGTCTATGCAAAACTTTTTGTTTAGTGAAAATGCAAATCGATAGAAGAATAATAGAATCAAGTTTATTAGAAAAGGGATTTGTTGAAGAGGATTCTAGTCACAAGTATTTTCACCATGAATACAATGGAAAAAGAACCGGAATTTCCACATATACATCTCATGGGAGCAGCTATAAAACTTACGGCGATAATTTGATAAACATGATCAAAAAACAATTAAAATTAGACACTAATAACCAAATCAGAGATTTCCTCCAATGCCCAATGAAGAGTGAAGAATATATTCGAATATTAACTGAAAAAAATTATCTTTAAAGGGCCATGAGAGTCTTGAATTATCACAAATTATGACAAATTCTATTTAAAAGCAAATAAAATTAAACCGGCTCATTTAAAAATTGCCGCGGGATCCAGAAAGAATTGTTCCAAGTCAATCCGGCGGCAAGGTTGACCAATATGTTTGCCGGATTTCGCAAGGTCTGGCGTTGAGGCTGAAATTAAAATCTATAAAAAGCAAAGTTAACAAATTACTCAATTGATTGAGTAATTTGTTATTTTTATTTATTGAGCCATGAAATAAGCGAACCTTCGCTTTTTTTCGCAACCCATTCTTAACAACCTGCTCAACCCCGGCAAGATTTTTTAAAACATTTTTTTAGTCACAGACAATCCTGGTGTTCATCCTTAATTTTAAAAAATGTCTCCCTGCCAGACCATGGCGCAGAATTGCTGCCAGGGAATAATTTGGATTTCGTTTTGGAGTTTCCTGGGGAAAGGATCTCTGGAAATAGTATTCAATAATGTGATAATTTGGATGACAAATCAAATTATCCATGATAATTTGTCTTTTAATTTTGCTTGTCGTGTGAATTTTCGTTTAACAGGGGGATCTTCTGGCTGCTAGATATTGTCAAGCCGATTTTTATTAGGAAATGGAACCTTTAAGGCAACTGATACGTTTCTATATATTGAGAGCAAGGAGTAAAATGCGGGAACAAAAAATCACATTATTTTCCCTGGTGTTATCGATATTATTTCTCTGCGGCTGCGACGTCAGCGTCAACCGCAGCGTCCATCTCCGCGACGGCGAACACAGCCGCGGCATGACCTCGGTCAACGGCAGCATCCGCGTGGGCGCGCGCTGCGTCGTGGACGGCAATTGCCGCACGGTCAACGGCCGCATCGAAGTTGGTGACGACTCAAAGGTCGGGGACCTGAATTCGGTCAACGGCCGCATCCGCCTGGGGGCGAATGTCGATGTGGACGGGAATGCCAAGACGATCAACGGCTCGATCGACTGCGGCAGCGGCAGCAGGATCCATGGCCGCTTGAGCACGGTGAACGGCCGCATCGAATTGCGCAATACCAAAGTGGATGAGGACGTCATTACGGTCAACGGCGATGTCCTGCTGCGGGAGGGAAGCGTGATCCGCGGCGATATCGTCATCAAGGGCCGACATGGCAATTTTATTGATCAGCCGCGCCTGGAGATCCGCATCAGCGAAGGCTCGCGGCTGGAAGGCGGCATCCTGGTCCGCGACAGCGATATCGAGGTCAAGGTCTACCTGAGCAAGGATTCGATCGTCAAGGGCGAGATCCGCAATGCCCAGGTGGTCAGGGAATAGAAAACGGCTGATGGTAGACGGCAAGAAAGGGACTTCCATATTATAGGCAGGTTCGACGTTTTAGAAAGAAAGGAAAAATTCCAAATCACAAATTCCAAATAACAAATAAATCCCAAGCTCCAAATTCCAATAACCAAAACCAAGGCGATCCCGGGTTCTTTTCTTCGTTTGGGTCATTGAGTCATTGGAAATTGGTGCTTATTTGGGATTTGGTGCTTGGTGCTTGGAATTTAGGGCGGTCTTGACTTGCTAGCCCGCATTTCTCACAAGCCTAATTTTTTCGTGGGAGTCGACTCTCCAGGAACAAAAATACGGGGCGATTTTTGTTGCATACAACAAAAAGCAGTGCTCTGAAAAATCATGGCGCTA
>Ga0180009_10007559_pt1 | contig 11047 bp, 6 predicted proteins | sample OS_PC_MetaG_FD_123537 | JGI IMG/M metagenome (GOLD analysis project Ga0180009, IMG submission 123537) | Groundwater microbial communities from the Aspo Hard Rock Laboratory (HRL) deep subsurface site, Sweden - OS_PC_MetaG | ecosystem: Environmental > Aquatic > Deep subsurface > Groundwater...
TCAGAAATTTTAGTACAAATCGTAAAGTGATCTATTGTATCGAAAAATATTTTTTTCTCTCTTTTCAATTTTCCTCTTAAACTCTGTTTTCTCGCAGAAATTAGAACTGCCAACATTGTATATTACCGATGCAAGTATAAGTATAAAAATTAGCGATGTGCCCGATTCAATTAAAGAAATTACAATTTCGTTTTTAAGTGAAGATTATAAAACATCGTTTCTGCTTAAACCCAATAACGGCGTTATTGACACTAATATTTCTTTAGCTTCTTCAGGTAATTATTCTGTAGTAGCTGAGGGGATACAATTAATAAACAAATCCATCAGAATTCTGCCAGGAATTTTAAGTGTAATTCCTCCATTGCTGGCAATTCTTTTAGCTCTCATACTTAGGCAGGTTATTGTTTCTCTTGCAGCCGGAATTTATGCCGGAGCGTTCTTTATTTATGACTACAATCCTTTTCAAGCGCTCCTGCGAGTTGCTGACTGGTTCATCTTGAATGCTCTCATCGATAAAGACCACATGTATATCATTTTGTTCACTCTGCTTATTGGCGGAGTAGTCGGGGTGATTTCTAAAAACGGCGGAACTGCGGGTTTAGCCAAACAGATCACAAGACTGGCAAAAACACCGCGGAGTGGTATGATCTCAAGCTGGCTATTAGGGATCCTCATTTTCTTTGATGACTATGCAAATTCCTTAATCATCGGGAATATGATGAGACCGATAACCGATAAGTTAAAAATATCGAGAGAAAAACTTTCCTACATTGTGGATTCAACTGCAGCGCCGATCGCATCTATCGTAATCATAAGTACTTGGGTTGGTTACGAAGTAGGACTGATTGATGACGGCTTGAGCGCAATCGGCTTTACCGGAAATGCCTATGACGTATTCCTTCAGAGCATTCCGTATAGTTTTTATCCTATCGCTGCAATTGTTTTTGTGTTCCTAACTTCATTCATGAACCGCGACTTTGGTTCAATGTATAAAGCGGAAAATAGAGCGAGAACTACCGGCAAGGTTACAGAAGAAGGCGAAATTAGAGGTTTATCCGACGAGCGTAATCTGTTATACAAGGGGAGCAAAGCGCGGTGGTATAATGGAGCTGTTCCGATTCTAATAATTTTATTTGGCACAATTGGCGGATTGGTTTATACTGGAATTTCAAATCTGAGCGCCGCAGGGTCTTTAACTTTTTCCGTGCGTGAAATTATCAGCGCATCGGATTCGTATTCATCTTTGTTGTGGGCAAGTTTTTTAGCATCTATAGCAGCAATTGTAATGTCTGTTTCGCAGCGGATATTAAAAATTGAAGATGCAATTTCGGCGTGGCATAAGGGAATTGAGTCGATGTTGATTGCCGTAATAATACTCGTCTTTGCGTGGTCAATAAGCGCGGTGACCAACGATTTGAAGACGGCGGATTTTATAATTTCTCTGCTCAGCGATTCCATCAATCCAAGTTTTCTTCCTTTGATAATCTTCTTGATTTGCGCGGTAATCGGTTTTTCAACCGGAACTAGTTGGGGAACAATGGCGATTGTTATGCCGATTGTAATTCCGCTTACAAATAAAGTTGGGTTGCTTAGCGGGATTCCGGAAGCGGATTTAACATTAATAATGTACGCAGTTATCAGCGCAGTGCTTGCCGGTTCAGTGTTCGGTGATCACTGTTCACCGATAGCGGATACTACAATTCTAAGTTCGCTTGCTTCACGCTGCAATCACATGGATCACGTTAGAACTCAATTACCTTACGCTATTATTGTTGGAATAATCTCAATTATCTTTGGCTATATCCCTTCCGGATTTGGAGTCAGTCCGTTGATATCGCTGGTATTAATCGTAGCGAGTATGATAGGCTTTCTGTTATTATTTGGTAAAAAGGTTGATGCTCAAAATGCGGGTTAAACTTTATTTGTGTTGAAATGATCAACAACAATCTCTGCTTTTGATTTACCAACAATTTTAGAAAGCTGCTCTAAATCCATTTGCTTAATTGAATCAACGCCTTTTGTTTCTGTCAATAATTTTTGAACAGTTTTATCCCCAATCCCAACAATCTCATTTAGCTCGGAAGTAAGTGTCCGCTTGTCTCGTCTTAACCTGTGAAAATTGATGGCAAATCTATGCGCTTCATCCCTTAAATGCTGAAGCAATTTTAGACTAGAGGATGTTTTGGGAATTGTCTGCGGATCAGGCAAACCGGGATGAAAAACTTCTTCCAGCCTTTTTGCAAGACCAATTATATTATAATTTATGATCCCTAATTCGTCAAGAATTTCGGTAGCGCTGGAAAGTTGTCCCTTGCCGCCATCAACCATAATTAAATCTGCAATTTGTTCGCCTTCTTCGATCAGTTTGGAATACCTTCTTTGCAGCACTTCCTTCATGCTGGCAAAATCATCGGGACCCTCAACGGAATTAATAATAAATTTTCTGTACAAACTCTTTTTAGGTTTGCCGTCAACAAACACAACCATACTTGCAACGGTGTCGGTTCCTTGAAGATTAGAAATATCGAAACACTCTATCTTTTTTGGAACTACCGGTAGATTCAAATCTCTTTTAAGAGCAGAAAGTACGTACGGTAAATTCCCATCCTTCTTCATCTTTTGAAGCTGAATTTCCTTTAACTGCAGTATTGCATTTTGTTTGCACATATTCAGTAAAGATTTTGTGCTGCTCTTTCTTTGCGGAACAAAAAACTTCACTTTTTTTTCTGCCCTTTTACTCAGCCACTCATTCAATACTTCAAAATCTTCTGGCAGTTCTTCAATAACTAATTCTTTTGGGATTTCGACAAAATCCTCATAGTACATTTTAAGTACCGCCGAATAAATCTCAGGAACAGAATCCAGTTCGGATGTAAAATGGAGCTGCTTTTTACCCACAAGTCTTCCGGAACGAATGTTCAAAATAGTGGACGCAATATCCTTGCCTTCAACCGCAATGCTGATTATATCTCTGTCTTCAAAATCATCGGAAACTACTTTTTGCTTTCTTGAGTAAATTCTCAGTTGCTCTATTTTATCCCGTAAAAGCGCTGCTTTCTCGAAATTTAATTGTGATGACAGAAGATTCATTTTATCTGTGAGTTCAACAATTAACTGATCAGTTTTTCCGTTCAACACTTTTACAACTTCAGAAACCATTTCATTGTACTCTTTTTCGGATATTAAACCTTCGCAGGGTCCATCGCATTTTTTTATATGATAATCCAAACAGAGCTTAACTTTTTTCTCTTCGATGGATTTGTCATCAATAAAAAATTTGCAGCTACGAATTTTGAATGTAGTATTAATCATTCTCAATGAGGCTTTCATAGATTTTACGTCTGTGAACGGTCCAAAATATTTTGATCCGTCTCGGATAATATTTCGAGTCGGAAATATTTGAGGGAAAGGTTCATTTGTAACGCGTATGTACGGGAAAGACTTATCGTCTTTCAAATTAATGTTGTATCTAGGTTTTAAATCTTTTACGAGGTTGTTCTCGAGAACAAGAGCTTCAACTTCGCTGTCGGTTATTATCAATTGAAAGTCACGGATTTTTTCTACCATGATGGCAGTTTTGGGAGAATCCAAATTCTTTTGGAAATATGAACGAACTCTGCTTCGGAGATTTTTTGCTTTGCCCACATAAATAACTTTATCCGAGCTATCTATAAATTGATAAACACCAGGAAGCGCGGGAAGACTTTCCAATTTTTCACGCAAAAAAATTTTAGAATTTGGCATAAAGATCGAGAGAAATTTTTAAAAAATTTAAAATAAAAATACCGACGCAATATCAAATTAAAATCTGATTTCAAGCCGGTTTCATTTTAAAAAATATAATTCTTTGGTATAACAACTATTCCGGTTTCTGAAACGGTGAACCTTTTTTTATCAGATTCGGAATCGAATCCAATCTCAAAACCTTCCGGAACGGTCACGTTTTTATCGATAATTGCTCTTCTAACTTTTGCATGACGCCCGATTTTACAGTTATCCATTATAATAGAATCCGTAACATAAGCGTAGCTGTTCACTCTAACATGAGGTCCAAGAATAGATCTATCAACTAAACCGCCGGAAATGATTGTCCCATCGGTAACCAATGAGTTGAAGGCTCTGCCAACCCTTTCTCCTTCGTGCGAAACTGTCTTTGCCGGAGGCGATTGAATTCTTCTCGATCTTAAAGGCCAGTTGGGATCATATAAATTAAAATCCGGGTTTACGGCGAGTAAATTCATACTTGCCGCATAATAACTGTCAATTGTTCCAACGTCAATCCAGTATGGAACTTCACGTTTGTTTTCATCTTCAAAGCGGTACGACATTACATTATAACCATTTTTGATCATGTATGGAATTACATTCTGTCCGAAATCTGAATTATCGATTTTCTTATTGAGCATTGTTTGAAGAACTTTTTTTAGAGCTGCCGCCTTAAAAATGTAAATGCCCATATTAACAAAAGACTCTCCTGCCCTGTCTGGAATCTCGGGTGGATTTTTAGGCTTTTCTACAAAGGAAAGAACTTTATAGTTCTTATCAATTTCAATTACACCGAACCTGCCTGCTTGATCTTTTGGGAGATATAATGATGCGATTGATAGATCAGCTTTTTTCTCAACGTGATACTGGAGCATTTTCAGGTAATCCATTTTGTAAATGTGATCGCCGGAAAGAATGAGTACATTTTCAACCGCGTGGTCATCAAGCAGATTGAAATTTTGAAAAATCGCGTTCGATGTTCCAGTGTACCAATTATTACTAATTTTCTGCTGAGGTGGAATGGAATATATAAATTCACCGAGTTCGGGATTAAAAATATTCCATGACTCATAGAGGTGACGGCTTAAAGAATCCGACTTGTACTGAGTGAGAACGTAAATCTTTCTTAATCCGGAATTAAGACAATTTGATAGTGCAAAATCAATTATCCGATATTTACCTCCGAATGGAACTGAAGGTTTGGTTCGGGATTCTGTGAGGGGTTTTAACCTTTCTCCTAATCCGCCCGCCAATATCATAGTGAGCGCCCCTCTGATTAAACTTGAACCAATGTATGCCATATTTTTCTCAGAATGTTATGTGAAAATTTATTTTAAAATAATCTGTTTGGCAAATGAAGTTTTTATTAAGTTAATGCCGCTGATGTTGGGATATAAATAACTAATGCTCGCATGAAAGTCAAGAAAAAATCTTTACCGCTAATAATATTATCAACTATTTTTATTGTATTTGCGGCTGCTATCCTATTAAATATAAAATGGTTCGGTCAAAGATATTCAATGATAATAGGCGCGGCGGGCATGTACAATTTTGCTTACGAGGACAGAATTAATTCTAAGAATATTGACGTCCTTTCTTACGATATGAATATTAAACTTTATCCTGCCGAGAAATACATCGAAGGAGAAGTCTGCATTCACATGGTTATAAATAATAAAACCCAAGAAAATATTTCGCTTGATTTCTATGATAACATGGAAATATTAGATTTTACGGTTAATCAGAAAAAAGCAGAGTACAATCGGACTGGAAACAAGCTTATTATTCATGCAGATGAGAGTTTTGGTGATTCTGTGAAAGTGCAAGTGAGCTATAAAGGCAAGCCCGAAAGTCATGGTTTTGGTTCATTTGAATTTTCAGACGACGACAGCAGCCAAATAATCTACACATTAAATGAGCCGGTTTATGCGTCGACCTGGTTCCCATGCAATGATTATCCGGACGATAAGGTTAACGCTAAAATTACTATTGAGAATGATTCGCAGTTCGTATCAGTTTCTAACGGTGCACTGAAAAATATTTCAGGCAATGGAAATAGAAAGAGTTATACGTGGCAGACGGAATATCCAATTTCTACGTTTTTAATCTCCATTTATTCGGCGCCTTATAAAAATTTTACACAGCACTACATTACAGAGAATGGGGACACAACACTTCTGGATTATTATGTAACCGCTGAAAAACTCAATGATGCGAAAAGGGATTTTGCAGATCACACAATGTATTTGGAAGTATTTACAAGATTATTCGGAGAATATCCATTTAAAAACGAAAAGTATGCCGTCGCGGAAATAGGTTGGACGGGAGGCGCAATTGAGCATCAAACAATTACGGGTATTGGGAGCAATTTCATAAGCGGTCATAAATTTTATTCCGATATATTGATTCATGAGTTAGCTCATCAATGGTGGGGAAATGCCGTGGGAATTAAAACATGGGCAGATATTTGGCTCTCCGAAGGATTTTCCACATATTCCGAAGCGTTGTACTACGAGTCTGTTAGTGGATTCGATGCATTGAAATCAACCATGCTGTCGAATTATGATGAGTTTGAATCGACTGAACTATATGCGCCTGATGAGTTTATTTTCAGCAAAATTGTATACGATAAGGGAGCTTGGGTTCTGCACATGCTCCGAAAAGAAATTGGGGATAAATTATTTTTTGAAACGCTTAGGAACTATTACGACACGTATAAGTATAAAAATGCGTCAACAAAAGATTTCCAAAATTTAGTGGAATTAACAAGCGGAAAGGATTTACAGTATTTCTTTGACCAATGGGTTTATAATGGAAAGGGAATTATTGAAGTGGAATTTGATTGGAAATATAATTCTGCAAAAGCGCAATTATCGCTTCAGCTTTTACAAAAGCAAAAAGGCTGGAAGAAATATTCCTTTCCAATAGATGTAAAATTGAAATATCCATACAATGACCGCGATTTAACATTTAGCATTAATTCTATCGATACAACGCTGATTATTGACTCGGAAGAAAAACCAGATACAATTGTGTTTGACTCGGACGCTTGGTTATTGGCAAAATATTTGCGTAAAGAGAAAAATTAAAATTATGCTCCTTAACTTTTGGCAATAATAGTGATAAATTTGACCTAAGAATAAATGCGTGTGATTTGAAAAAAAACTATTACTTTATTTCGGACCTTCATCTTGGACTCGGGTCTCGGGAAAAAGAAATTCATAAAGAAAAACTTCTCGTGAAATTTCTGGAATCAATAAAAAACGATGCCGCAGCGCTTTATATTCTCGGAGATCTTTTTGACTATTGGTTTGAGTATAGGAGAGTAATTCAAAAAGGTTATTACCGTACATTTACTGCGATTCATGATTTAGTTGAAAGCGGAGTTGAGGTTCATTACTTAATTGGCAACCATGATTTTATGCACCTTGATTTTTTCGAGAACGAGATCGGAGTAAAACTTTATCAAAATCCATTTTCAACTGAATTGCTTGGTAAAAAATTCTTCCTCAGTCATGGAGACGGTGATGTAAAAAACGACTATGGTTATAAAATCCTAAAATCAGTTTTACGGAATAAAATGATTCAGAAAATTTATTCTCTAATCCATCCTGATCTTGGAATAAAGATTGCCAGCTCAACCAGCAAGACAAGCCGAGACTATACAGAAGGAAAAAATTATGGTAAAATTGATGGACTGCTCGAAACAGCAAAAGTAAAAATTGATGAAGGATTTGATTTTGTGTTATTCGGGCACTCTCACGAAAAGTGCAATGTAGAATTCAAACAGGGCCGTTATATTAATTTAGGAACGTGGTTAAACAATCCATGTTACGGAAAATTTAACAGCCAAAATTTTGAGATAATCGATTGGAAATGATATGGCGAAAAACGCAGGGAAAGTTAAAACTAAATTTAAAAATCTAAAAAGAGTGTTATTGACGGTATTTTTATCGGTGTCCGTAATTACAATTATCGGCGGTTACTTTTTTATGCAGTATGTAATTGACGGCTTGCCATCTCTGGAGCAATTGGAAAATCCCAAACAAAGTTTGGCAAGCAGTGTATACAGCGTTGATGGCGAATTACTCGGTAAGTTCTTTATCCAAAATAGAATTGAAACTTCGATTGACAGTATACCTCGACACGTAGTACAAGCCTTTATTTCATCGGAGGATAAAGAATTTTTTTCGCATTGGGGAGTTCACCTTGAACGCGTTTTTAGAGCAATATTTAAAACTATATTTCTAAATTCTCGTCAGGGCGCAAGCACAATTACCCAACAGTTGTCTAAAAATTTATTCGGATTTAAAACTAGCCAGGAATCTTTTTACGATACAATTGTTCGTAAGGTGAGGGAATGGATAGCAGCCGTTCAGATAGAAAAGAATTATACAAAGAACGAAATTCTTGAAATGTATTTTAACGAATCATATTTCGGACATGGCATCTACGGGATCGGAATGGCTTCATATTATTATTTCGGCAAGTCAGCAAGCAAGTTAACAATACCGGAAGCGGCTGTTCTCGTAGGTTTGAATAATTTGCCCGTTTATTATGACCCTTTTCGTAGATACAACAACTCGTTGAAAAAAAGAAATGTTGTTATGAATGAAATAGTTGAAGATGGATTATTGGATCGTGAAACTTATGAAAGATTTCGAGAAGAGCCCATAATTCTAGTTCAAGAAAAAGAAAAGCAAAATTTTAACAGCAGACTTGCGCCTCATTTTGTTGAGCATATTCGTCGTCAGTTAGAAAGAATGTCTGAAACTTATGGTCTCAATATTTACGAAGATGGGTTGACGATTTATACATCAGTCGACTCGCGGATGCAGGTCATTGCGGAAAAAGCAGTTGAGGAGCATTTAAACGAATTTCAAAAACAATTTGACGCTCAGTGGAGATGGACAGGCTCTAACAGAGTTATTCTAGATGAACTTTTAGGCAAAGCAATAAAATCGAGACCAGAATATATTCGAGCAGCATCATTCGAAGAAAGACAGGAAGTTTACAATAATCTAAAATACAACGTTGCTTTTGTAGATAGCGTGCAGAAAAACGGGCAGCGAATAGAAGTTGGATTTGTTGTTCTTGACGTTAAGACAGGTGAAATTAGAGCAATGGTTGGAGGTAGAGATCCTGAATTTGGAACTGGATTGAATCACGTTACGCAAATTATGAGACAGCCTGGCTCATCTTTTAAACCAATTGTTTATACTGTAGCGCTTGATAATGGGCTGTATCCGGCGTACCCAATACTTAATCAACCCTTTGATTACAACGGCTGGACGCCAACAAACTTTGTTGAAGATGAAGTCGGTGGATTTTTGACTTTAAGAGAAGCGATAAAAAATTCTATAAATCTTGTCGCCGCGAGATTGATTATTGAAGGACACGTTCCCCTTTGGCAAATAGGGAAGTATGCGCAAAAGATGGGAATAACTAATAAGCTTAACCTTTTTCCATCGATCTCTGTAGGAGCTTCTGAAGTTTATCCTATTGAACTGACTTCTGTTTTTGCAACTATTGCAAATAAAGGAATTTACAATAAGCCGCTTTCAATCCTTAGTATTGAAGATAAGAACGGAATTGTGATTGAACAGTTTTATACCGAAAGCAGAGAGGCAATAACTGCAGAAACAGCTTACATGATAACGAATATGCTTGAAAGCGTTGTTAATGAAGGAACTGCCGTTAGAATCAGAGGAATTCACAACTTCCAGAGACCGGCTGCAGGTAAAACAGGCACAAATACAGATTACCGCGACGCATGGTTTGTTGGATTTACTCCGCAATTAGCCGCTGGCGTCTGGGTTGGATTCGATGACCAGCGTGTTTCATTCACCGGCGCCTACGGGCAGGGTGCAAAAGCAGCTATTCCAATTTGGGCGAATTTTATGCGCGAGACTTATGAAATCCTCGATTTACCAATTGAATATTTTGAAATGCCTGAGAGCGGCGATATTGTTACAGTCGATTTTTGCGAAGAATCAATCTATAAATTTGGTGATCCGCGAATTGTATCAAAAGATTGCTTTGGCAAACCGGTAAGAGATATTATTAATATCAGCAATATCCCTCCGCCATTTAATGCAAAAAAAGATACCGTAATAAAAATATTCGATAAGTATGCTTTTGTTGATTCAAACGCACACGAAGCTGTTGAGATTATTAATTAGTAACTCACTTTACGCAAAAGTTTGAAATTATATTGTAGATCGAAGCGAAGCTTCGACAAAATGCTTGTTTTTAACGATCCCGATAAATTTCGGGATCGTGTTACAAGTTCTGCGAAAGGTGACTTAGTAACTTTTTTCTCATTGCATACTTATTTAGTTTTGTTCTGTTCTTTATAAATCTTAATCATGATCCTAATCATGGTCAGATTTTTTTCAAGTGCACTATGAGCTAATTTATCAAGAGGAGTGTAAAGATAGAATTGAAGCAAGAAAGAGAGAAAAAGTATTTCAAATCAGGGATTGGAAAAGCGTTTTTAAAAAGTTTGTAATTATTGCCCGGATGGCGGAATTGGTAGACGCGCTAGGTTCAGGGTCTAGTTGACTTAAGTCAGTGGGGGTTCGAGTCCCCCTTCGGGCACAAAAAAAAATAAGAGATGTATATTTCACGTCCTCAAATTCCTTATTTTACTATTAATCTTAATCATAATCATAATCTTAATCATAATCTTAATCATGACCCTCATCCGATTCTCTTTGACCAAATTAAATTAATTATTCATTGATGCGGAAGAGGATTCAGTGCTTACCTTTAAGGGAAACCTTTACCTCAGCCTTCTGCCAAAAAGTACTAATTAGAAAAAGATCGGGTGCGAGAAAGATTCGACTCGAGAAGTGATTATTGATCTTCAAACAGACATTAGACAATAGCCTTTGATTTTAATATTTTGCTATCCAAAGAAACTATAAAATCTTGAGAACTGAAAAGGTAGATACAGAGAATAATCATGAATTCTATACTAGCAACTATAAATATTTCACTCGCCTTTTTCATCGCATCAATTAATTGCTATGCACAACGTTTAGAGGAAATGCTAACAGAACGGTCAACTAGCCGGGCTTACTGTTTCAATTGGAAGATATTATAATTCGGAAGTAATTAAAATTACTGAGAGTGAGCGGTTCAAGGAAAACCAATAATTGAGTCCACTCTGAAAAGTCATATTGTTATTAACCCCACGTTTTAACGTGGGGATAACAAGTTAAAAACAAACTTTCCCAAACGGGTTTTAACCCGTTTGGGGTTTTTCGGAGTGGACTCA
>Ga0180009_10007560_pt1 | contig 11046 bp, 13 predicted proteins | sample OS_PC_MetaG_FD_123537 | JGI IMG/M metagenome (GOLD analysis project Ga0180009, IMG submission 123537) | Groundwater microbial communities from the Aspo Hard Rock Laboratory (HRL) deep subsurface site, Sweden - OS_PC_MetaG | ecosystem: Environmental > Aquatic > Deep subsurface > Groundwater...
TAAAACTCTCCCTGGCCCGAACATAGTCTCCGCTGAAATAATAACTTAAACCTAAATTGAAGTAAAGATTAGCACACGAAGGTAGTTGTGTCAAACCACTTTCAATAACTTTTCTTGCCTCTAACCATTGGCCTTGCAGCAGATAATACGCCGAAATCTTTTCGTAAGGAGCCCGCTGCCTTGGAGCCAAGGCTATGGCGCGGCGCCAGTAAACAAGAGCCCTTTCTGGTTTGCCTTCATTAAAAAAAACATCTCCTTTTTTTTCCTGTTCCTTGGCCTGACGGTTCTCGCCCGGACGGAGAATAAAATTGGTAAAGAGACCAACCCAAATCAAAAAACCGCAGATAAAAATGACTTTTGCCCAGGAATTACGCTCCCAGTTCATCAAATGCTTTTGTCCGTTTTTATTTTTCCTGATACCCGTCAATCGGCGCCACCGGCGCCAGGCAATCACCACCATCGCAACCAGCGCCAGATAAAGAAGCGGCCTGGTTACCCGGTCGGGCCAATGCAGGATAGCCGGCCACAGCGCGGCAATCGCCATAATAATCAGACCGTTTTCCAACCAGATGGCTTTTCGTTCTTTTTCCATTGCCCGTTTGACAGGCGAGATTTATCCGCCGAAGCCAGTTTTTGGCGTAGGCTGACACCTGTCCTACCCTCCATTTTGAGGACGCAGGAGCGGGAAAAGAATTACTTCACGGATGGAGGGCCGGTTCGTCAACAACATCACCAGACGGTCGATGCCGATACCCAGACCGCCGGCCGGCGGCATTCCGTAGGAAAGGGCGAGAATATAATCTTCATCCACTACCTTGGGTCGGTCCGGACGATTATTCTTAACCTCTTCCGCAAAACGACGGCGCTGCTCTTCCGGGTCGTTCAATTCCGAGTAGGCATTGCCAACCTCCATCCCGGCGATAAAAAGTTCAAACCGTTCAACCGTCTTCACATCCTCCGGCTTGCTCTTGGCCAGAGGTGAAATCTCCCTGGGGTAATCCATTACGAAGACCGGTGACACCAATTTCGGCTGAACCTTCAGCTTAAAAAGGGTGTCCAACAGGTCAAAGGCCGTTTCGGCTCCGGTAAGCGGCGCCCCCTCTTTCTGGAGGCAGGTAAGCAGTTCCCCTTGGTTCCGCAAATCTACGATACCGGCATGCTCCTTCATCAGGTCAGATAAGGTCGCCCGGCGCCAGGGCGGAGACAGGTCAATTTCCACCCCCTGATAATTTATCTTATTTCCGGAACGGTTCACGCCCGGAATATTGGTCTCCAGCAAATACAGAATCAGTCCCTCGGCAATTTCGGCCATCACGTTATAATCAGCGTAGGCCGCGTAAAGTTCCAGCATCGTAAACTCAGGATTGTGGAGCGGTGAAATACCTTCGTTGCGAAAAGAGCGGTTTATTTCGTAAACTTTTTCCAGACCGCCAACCAAAAGCCGCTTCAGGTATAATTCCGGAGCGATGCGCAGGTAAAGGTCGGTGCCCAGCGTGTTGTGGTGGGTGACAAACGGTCTGGCCTCCGCTCCGCCCGCAATCGGGTGCATCATCGGCGTTTCCACTTCCAGAAAACCTTCTTCATTCAGGCGTTGCCGGATACGGCTGACAATAAGACTGCGGGCGATAAAAACTTCCCGCACTTCCGGATTGGCAATCAAATCAAGGTACCGTTGACGGAATCTAATTTCGACGTCTTTTAAACCGTGCCATTTTTCCGGAAGGGGCCGGTTTGATTTGGAAAGAAGCGTCAATTCCTTAACCTTGACAGTCAACTGGCCGGTTCTGGTGCGAAAGGGCTCTCCGGATATACCGATGATATCGCCGATATCCAATAACCGGTAGAGGTCAAAAACAGAACCGAGGACGTCCTGCTGAAAATAGACCTGAATGCGGCCGGAAAGGTCCTCCAGGTCCGCAAAGGCGGCCTTTCCGTGATTGCGCATGGTAACCACTCTGCCGGCGAGCCGAACGTCGCCGGCGGCGTCAGCTACTTCCCGCGCCGGAACGCTTCGGTCAAAACGACCGCCGTAAGGATAGATTCCGGCCTGAATAATCGCGCGAAGTTTCCGTTCCCGCTCTTGAAGCAGTTCTTTTTCCGCCATACTTTCTTTAATTTTACGCTTTGCCAAGCGCAAAAATCAAATCTTCTTGGGTAATCCGGGTAATTATTGTCTCTGCTTGTTGTTTTTCTTCCGGTTTTCAAGGTATAATATATCCTAAGTTTTTTATCCAAAGGAAAGGAGGTGAATCACATGCCACATATCTTGATTTCGGAAGAAGACGCGGCCGAAGTTGTAAAAATAGCCAAATCCTCAGAAAAACAGAGCACTACACTCCGCACAATTATATCTTCTTTCTTTTTAATCATTATCGTCCTGGGCCTGGTCGCCGGTATCGTAATAATTGCCCGAAACATAGCCAAAAAAACACTGAGATTAGGTCAGAATTTCTCCCGTTCCGGCGAACCCACGGAAAGAGGTCTTTTCATCCCGCAACCTGTACCGGGATTAGCACTACCTGGTATCAGCGGCGGCGGTTCCGCATCCTCAAGTGGAACACCTCAAAACCAGGCGCAAGCGTCGGCCTCTCCCAAAGACATGGTTCTGGCGCCGGCCGGCGATTACATCAAAGGCTGGAATGGAAACGGGACGCCGGTTAAGATTAACGTTCCGGCTTTTTTCATAGATGTCCATGAGGTTACCAATCAGCAGTATGCTGATTTTGTCCGGGCAACCGGTCGCAAGCCGCCGGCTGACCCCAGGGGCTTGAAATACAACATCTGGAAAAACGGAACTTATCCGGCTGAATTGTCCAACCACCCGGTTGTCAACGTCTCTTACCAGGATGCGGAAGAATACGCTAAATGGGTGGGAAAGAGACTGCCGACCGAAGAAGAATGGGAGCGGGCCAGCCGAGACAACGAAGGCTTCATTTACCCCTGGGGAAATGATTATAATCCGAATTCCGCCAACGGCAGCGGTAACCAGCAGGGTAAGGGAACCACGACGCCGGTAGGAAGATTCCCATACGACCGCAGCCCTTTTGGCGTATTTGACCTGGCGGGAAACGTCCGGGAATGGACCGCCACTCCTTACAGTTCCGGCAGTCAACGGTGGAAAATGGTAAAAGGCGGCTCCTTTGAAGACGGCGCAGAGGGACTTTCCTCCTACGCGCAATTCAAAGGAACGATGCCGGCGCCGAATCTGGGATTCCGGTGCGTCAAGGACGCAAGATAAAGTGCTATTTGGACGCAGATTACCGCAGATAACCGCAGATACAGATTAGAAACTACTTTAGAGAATTGTTAAGAAATACTCTAAAGATTATTTAAGAATTGCTTTTAAGAATTACCTTAAAATTATCTTTAATCTTTATCCTGTAGTTTCTGCGCTTATCTGCGTCCAATTCAGTTTCTTAGTACGTCTGCGTCCCGATGAACTTTTCTACTTTTCCCGGAAACGAACGGAAATCTGCAGTTCTTTTTTTCCCCAGCTTGCCGGCAGAGGCGGCAAAAAATCACTTTCAATCACCGCAGTCAAGCCGGAACGGTCAAACCTCAGGTTACCGGAAGCGCGGGCAAGAACCACATCTTTTATCCGGCCATCACGAGTTATAATAAAGGATACGGTAACCTCTCTTCTCACCACCGCAATACCTTCGCGGGCCGGATTCCATCTTTCGGTGAGCCGTCGGGAAAGCAGGGTAAGATACCATCCGTCCGGAAAACCCGGCTCCGATTCCACCTGGGCCGGAGAACCTTGACCGGACGATAATTCTTCCTTTGCGGAAATTTCTGGCTCTGTTTCGGTTGAAGTGACAGATCTTTCCCGGGGCTTTTCCGGCCGGGTTACTGTCTTGGGGTTCCAAACTTCGGGCGCCGCGCTGCCCAATCGCGTCGCCAGTTTTTCAGCCAGACTTACTTCCGGCTTTATTGGCGCTGGCTCAACATTCTTATTCAATTTAATTGTAGGGGTCGGATTTATCCGACCCGCGGGCTCGATGAATCGAGCCCCTACAGGCACAAAAGCCGGCGGCGCTTCGGCTACCAGAAAAACCTGGTCAATCCTTCCCGGAGGCAGGGTCTTCCCGGGTGAAACCGCCAGAAAAAAGATACAGGCGCCGAAAAGCAGGTGGAAAGATACGGAAAGAAGATAGGCCTTCATTTCTAACAGATTTATTCTGTTTTTGACAGGCGAGACGCCTGTCCTACTGTTTATCCGGACTAGCTGGAGTGGTAGCCAGGCCCACCGCGGAAATTCCGGCCTGACGCACAATATCCAACAGGGAAACCACGGCTTCGTAGGACACTTCCTTATCCGCCTGGATGATAACCTTTAAATCCGGACTTGCCTTTTTCAGGTTCTGGAGGTCAACTAAAAGAAAGATTGGATTTGCCTGCCGGCCGCTCAAAAATACCTCGCCCTGCTTGTTTAACGTCAAGAGAATGGTTGCGGTAACCGAAAGTTTTTCCCCGGCCGCAGTCGGAAGCCTAACCGGAATACCGGGTCCGATTAACGGAGAAATGATGACAAAAACAACCAGAAGAACCAGAGCGACATCCATCATCGGGGTGATGTTAATCTGGTCCAGCAGGGGCGGCGTGAACTTTATCCTTTTCTTCATTTCAGTTTGGTGGGGCTGTGAAAGAATAAAATTGACTATTTGGAGTTCCGGATTTGAGGTCAGTGCCAGGCGCGACGAAGTCGGTGTGCCCTCTGCGGCACAGAGACGAGGAGCAACGCCGCAATGACCCAAAGACGGGACTCCCCTAAAGGGCCAGGTGCTTTTGGGCTGCGACTGCGTCGCTCATCGATTGAGTAGTGCAGTGACTACTCAAACTTCTTCGCTCCTTGTCTCGCTCCAAAATCATCTCTGGCAAATAGGCAATTTTATTCTTTCACAGCCCCTGAATAATCCGGCTTGCGTAATTTTCCGCTTCGTTGGAAAGACTTCGTAAAATCATCGTAAAGTAGTTATAGAAAAAAAGCGCGGGAATGGCCACAATCAGGCCGGCGATGGTGGTTATCAGCGCCTGCGCCACACCCGGCGCCACCATCTCCGAAACGCCGGCCACTTGTGCATGCATCCGGGAGAAGATAACCATAATACCCCAGACCGTGCCTAACAGACCAACAAAAGGCGCCACGCTGGTAATACTGCCGAGGATGGGCAGACCGCGGTTCAGGTTTTCAAAATATTCGTTCAGTTCAACCTTAATCTCCTCCTCCAGTTTCTCCAGGTCCCTCTCGTTCCCTGCCGAAAATTGATTTACCTTACGAAAAATCAGCTCAAGACTGGAAAAAGTAAAAAGGCCGGCACGCTTCCCCGGTATTTCCGTTTCCGGTAACGAACGAAAACGGGCGTTGGCGCGGCGCGCCCGGCGGAAAGCAGTCATTTTCTGAAAAATAAGCGACCAGGAAATGATGGAAAGAATGGCCAGAGCAATGAGGAGGCCGCCGCAAAACCAACCGGTCATCTTGAATGATAGGAGCCACCTGATGTCCATTTGTTTATTTCTCCCGATTTTATGTTTGTGAAAAAACCGCTTTCGCAAAATCGCTATTTTATTAAAAATTATATAACAAATAAAGGGTTTAAGTCAAAACGACACAAGAGCTGCTTATTCCAGGTAAGTATCTTCTTTGATTACCAGGGTCTTTCCTTTCAATTTTTCGGCGAGTTCTGCCGGGTCCAGGGCATAACGAGGGCTTATCTCAACCGGCACGCCCGGCGCCACCACCGCGCTTCCGGCTTCAACTAACCACCGTCGGAAACGGTCGGAAATCGCTTTTCTGGCAGTGTCGGCGGAATCTTCCCCCTGCCGGTTCTTGACCGGAGCGAACTCTTCCTCCCGAAACGTTTCCACGCAGCAGGTCCTGGCGGCCAACGGTAAACCGTCAAATACGAACGTTTCAAACTTCCAGACCGTTGCCTTTTCCGCCTTTCCGTCCTGACCCGGCGCTTCCACAACCTTGACGGCCCGATGGTAGGGCAGGCTGAATCCCTGACAGTTCAGGCGCTCCACGAAGGATAGGGAAAGAATATGAATGGCTATGCTCCCGGCCCAAAAACGCATATCCTCCCCCCCGGATAGGCAATCACTCCCCGGCGCCAGGTCGCTGTATTCAATTACGCCTGGTTTTCCGTCCAGAAGCGCGTAGACGCCGATCTTTTCCGCCGCGTTCCTACGACGCAAAACCTTGAGGGAGAATTCGGATTCCGCCATCCGGTGGTATCCCAGAAAAACCGGGTCGGCTATCTTCACCAGCGGATTATCAACCTGGCCGTAAAAAAGGTCGGAAAAACCTTTTTGAACCAACTCGGAAAGAAGTCCGGATTTGTGCAGCGCTTTGAGGGAGCCGCCGTGGCCATCAGGATTGGCAAATAGATGCGTCTCGTCCTTCAAAATCAAATTGCCGTCCGCAGTTATGGTAGGCAGCATCTCCTGCGTAAAAAAGAAGACCGCGCCGGAATCCAGTCCGAAAAAATGATTCGCCCGAAAAAAATCTTTGACCGTCCCGTCATTCTCCCGGCTGGTCATAATCAACAGGGGAATGGCCGCCCGGTAGCGGCAGTTTAGAGCCGAAACCGTTTCGGAAAATAATTGGAACAGAGATTTCTTTTTGACCGGAGAAACAGGAAAAATGCCCTTGGGGCCTTCAAAACCGAACCGGGAACCCTGGCCGCCGGCTACAACGAGGACAGCAACCCTGTTTTCCCGAAGGAGCGCCTCCCCTTCAACGCAAGCTTTTTCCTGAAAGACCAACTCGGAGGGTGTTTTAGGTACGGTAATAATTGGGGCCGGTTGAATATCTACGGGAACAAGGGCAGCGGTATTTTTCCCGGAAAATTCCTGGTGAAGTTTAAAAATTAGCGGCAGGTCCAGCCCCTCCAGGTTTCTCCGGAAAAGGTTCTGTTTGTCCGGACTGAGACGCTGGTAATGTTGAATAATGCGGCGCTGATTGTGTTCGCTCAGGAAATCAATGGTTTCTGCTCGCTTCATACTTATACTTAGGGGCCTTTGCTACAGAAGAATTAATTAAGGCAGGAAGGTTAGCTGGGAAAGTTCACATCCGTCGCCCTGGCGGGGACCAAGTTTAAAAAGCTGGGTATAGCCGCCATTGCGGCTCTGATAGCGCGGGGCGATTTCAGACATCAACTTCTTCACCATGGTTTCATCCTGCAGGTAGGCAAAGATCCGGCGCCGGCTGGCCAACGAATCTTCCTTAGCCATGGTAATTATCTTTTCCGCCAAAACCTGTATCTGTTTGACCCGGGCCGTAGAAGCCTTAATCTTTCCGTGAATAATCAACCCCTTAAGTAAAGAGTTAAAGACTCCGGCCCGGCGGCCGCGGTTTAAGTTAACCCTTTTTCTTCGTTGGTGTCGCATTTGTCCTCGGTTTTTTCTTTGTTTTCTTGGGAAGAATCTTCTTGACTGAAGTTTTTTCCGGAAGACTGGCCTTCACCGGAGATTCTTCCGGCTTCCTTGCTTCGGCAACCTCTTCGCCGGCAATCAGGTTAAAGTGCTTGTTCAGAATCTCGGTAGCGTGTTTTACCGCATCCTTCGGTGTAATGGCGCCGGTTGTCCAAATTTCCAACAACAGTCTTTCGTAGTCAACCCGTTGTCCTACCCGCGTATTCTCGATACGGTAGGAAACCCGGGTAATCGGGCTGAACGAAGCCGCCAGAGGAATAGTAGTGATGGGTGCCCCTTCCTCAACTATCCGTCCGACCGGCACGTAACCGAACCCCTGGCTGACCGTCAACTCCAACTTCAACGCAGCGCCTTCGGAAAGGGTGGCAATGTGTAGTTTTGGATTCTCAACGCTGATTTCCGCATCGGAAAACAGATCACCGGCCAAAAGTTCTGTCTTTTTTTCGATCATCACCGAGAATTTTTTAGGAAGGTCGGTGATGTTGGCTTTAAGGTTTACCTGTTTCAGATTCAAAACAACATCAGTAACATCCTCTTTTACACCGGGAATTGCCGAAAATTCATGAGCGATACCGTCAATCTTAACGCTGGTAATCGCTACGCCAGGAATTGCCGAAAGCAGAACGCGGCGAAGGCAATTTCCAACCGTAATGGCAAAACCACGTTCCAATGGTTCTACGACGGCCTTGCCGTAAGTTTCTCGGTATGTATCCTTCTCCCAGTCTATCTTCGTCGGATATTTAAATTGCTCCATAATTTTTCCTTCTGTAAATTACCGTGAATAAAGGTTAACGATGTGACCCTCCTCCACCAGGACGGAAACTTCACTCCGGGAGGGTTCCCTCAGAACTTTGATTTTGACCGCTTCCTTATCCAGATTCAACCAGGCCGGGCACTGTTTTACCACACCGCCGGCCAGGATCATTTCCTTCAGTTTCGGTAAAACACGGGAAGCGGACCGGAAATCCACTTCATCACCGTTATCAACCAGATAAGACGGTATGCTCATGCGGCGGCCGTTTACCCTGATATGGCCGCTGCTAATCAACTGACGGGCAGAACGTCTGGAAGGCAACAGACCGGCCACAACCAACGTGTTATCCAGCCGCCGTTCCAGAAAAATAAGCAGTTTTTCACCGGGAGCCTGACCGCTTTTCTGGGCCATGGCAAAATAACGTCGGAATTGTCTTTCCAAAACGCCATAAAAAGAACGGGTTTTTTCCTTTTCCCGCAACTGGAGACGATAGGTGGAATTCGGACTGGAATACCGGCTATTTCCGGAGGGCGCCGGTCGTCCTTTATCGATCGCGCATTTCGCCGTTACGCACCGCTGCCCTTTCAGAAATAATTTTGTGTCTTCGCGACGACAAATTTTACAAACTGGCGCTCTTGTTTTCATAGTGTTTTGACAGGCGGGACGCCTGTCATACAGTTGTTTTTAGACCCGGCGCTCCTTGGGCGGCCGACAGCCGTTATGAGGAATCGGAGACATATCGTGAATCTGGGTTACCATCAGCCCGGCTGATTGAAGAGAACGGATAGCCGTCTCCCGGCCCGGGCCCGGTCCTTTTACCCGCACCTCCACTTCCCTGACCCCGAGGTCCTGGGCGCGGCGCGCCACTTCCCGGGCAACCAGACCGGCGGCATACGGCGTCCCCTTGCGGGTCCCCTTAAAACCGACCTGGCCGCTACTTGATTGAACCAGAACATTACCTTTGTCGTCGGTTATCGTGACAAAAGTATTGTTAAACGTCGCCTTTACGTGGGCAATGCCTCCGGAAGGAGCGGCGCTCTTTTTCTTCTTCTTTTCGTACTTTTTCCCCATTCTAATTTGCCCTTTCTATTTCTTTTTGGTTTCCGGTCCTTTGGACTTTAACTCGCTCCGTTTATCTTTACTGCGGATGGTTGAAACCGTCTTTCGGGGACCCTTGCGGGTCCGGGCGTTGGTGTGCGTCCTTTGTCCCCGGACCGGTAAACCTCTCTTGTGCCGAATTCCACGGTAACAACCGATTTCGATCAGGCGCTTCGTGTTTGCCGTTTCTTCGCGGCGCAGGTCGCCTTCAACCCGGTAACTGCGCTGAATCGCCATCGTCAGACGGTTAATGTGGTCTTCCGTAAGGTCTTTTACCCTGATGTCCGCATCAATGTTGGTCTCTTTCAATAAGCGCCGGGCTAAATTCACGCCGATGCCGTAAATATAGGTAAGCCCTGTCTCTACCCGCTTGGCGTTTGGAATCTCCACACCGATTATTCTAGCCATAATATTTTAGGTAAACTATCCCTGAACCTGTTTGTGTTTTGGTCCCTTCCGGGGATTTTTACAGATAACCCGGACTTTCCCCCCCCGCCGAATAATCTGGCACTGGGGACAAATCTTTTTCACCGAGGCTCGTACTTTCATAATGTTTTTATTGCCGCTGAATGATTCTACCTTTCGTTAAATCATAAGGGCTGATTTCCATAATCACTTTATCGCTCGGCAGAATTTTGATATAATGCATTCGCATCTTACCGCTGACGTGGGCTAAAATTTCGTGACCGTTCTTCAATTTTACCTTAAAGTTGGCATTAGGCAAAGCCATTAAGACAACGCCCTCAACTTTTAATTTATTCTCCTTCTTCATATTTGCGTTACAACCTCACAACCATCTTCCAGCACAACCACTGTTTCCTCAAAATGGGCGGAGGGACTTCCGTCGGCGGTTACCACCGTCCAGCCGTCAGAAAGAATTTGCACCTCGCCTCCCCTATAGTTTACCATAGGTTCGATCGCTAAGCCAAGTCCGGGGTATAAACGAAAAGCGTTCCCGCTTACAAAATTAGGCACTTCCGGACTCTGATGCAGCCGACGGCCGATACCGTGACCGCAGAAAGACCTGACCACCGAAAAACCGGCGTTTTTTACCGAATTCTCAATTATGGAACTGATCTCGTCTACGGACAGCCCGGATTTTATCCGTCCGAGCGCCGCTAAAAGAGATGCTCGTGTCACCGAAAGCAACCGCTCCTTCTCCGCGGAAATCGCGCCGACCGGAAAGGTTGCGGCGCCGTCGGCGAAAAAACCGTCCTTCTCCACACCAAGATCAATGCTGACGATGTCCCCCTCCAGAAGCCGTCTTGCCCCGGGAATTCCGTGAATCACAATTTCATTTGGTGAAACACAGATTGATGCGGGAAAACCATGATACCCTTTAAATGCAGCCCTTCCGCCTTCCTTTTCAATGAACTCCCCGGCTCGTTTATCCAGCTCGCCGGTTTCAATGCCCGGCGTAATTAACTCCGCAAGATACTGGCGGGTCAGGCCGACGATCCGGCCGGCTTCCTTCATTCTCCGTAATTTTACCTCGTGCCGCATCAGACGCTCGGATGTCTCTTTTGCTCACACTCTTCGTGCCAGACAAAACCGACGTAGTTTGTCGTTGCGAGGTTGCGTAAGCAACCGTGGCAATCTCAAACCTTGGAAAACGGGATTGCCGCGCAAACTACGCTCGCAATGACAGGTACGCTTGTTTTGTTCCTGACACTACGCGAAGTGTGCAAAAGAGACAATCCTCGATACAGTCAAAAAGAAATAATCGTGCAAGGTAGCCGCAAAAATAAGTCTGCGCA
>Ga0180009_10007561_pt1 | contig 11046 bp, 12 predicted proteins | sample OS_PC_MetaG_FD_123537 | JGI IMG/M metagenome (GOLD analysis project Ga0180009, IMG submission 123537) | Groundwater microbial communities from the Aspo Hard Rock Laboratory (HRL) deep subsurface site, Sweden - OS_PC_MetaG | ecosystem: Environmental > Aquatic > Deep subsurface > Groundwater...
AATAGCGCCATGATTTTTCAGAGCACTGCTTTTTGTTGTATGCAACAAAAATCGCCCCGTATTTTTGTTCCTGGAGAGTCGACTCCCACGAAAAAATTAGGCTTGTGAGAAATGCGGGCTAGCTCAGTGACAAGTAATAAGTGACGAGTGCTAAGTGACAAGGAACTTGGAAGACTAAAATATCAAATTCCAAATACCAAAACACAAACAAGCTCCAAGTACCAATGACCAAATGACCAAAACGAAGATAAATATCTTAAATGGGCTTTCGTTTGGGTTATTGGAACTTGGAATTTATTTGGAATTTGGTGCTTGTGATTTGGGATTTAAGTCTTACCGTAAACCGAGTTCGATTATTTCTTCGACATCGAACGTCGAACATCGAAACTACGTAATTTTGAAGGTTCTTCTTTTCAGTGAGGATATGTCTTCTCCCCGGCCGGAACGGCGATGTCCAGGAAATTCTCCAGCGGCGGCAGCGGACAATTGTAGGCGGGCGAGTAATTGCACAAGGGGTTGTAGCAGCGGTTGAAATCCAGGACGAATTCCTCTCCTTGAGGTTCGGACACATCCATGAAGCGCCCGACTTCGTAGGTCTCCCTGCCGTTGGTCATATCCTTGAAAGGGATAAAAAGGTAATTTGCGTCAGGACCATCCAGGCTTGACTTCAAGGCGGTCAAAGCCAGGTTTTTGCCATGCAGCTGAAAATGGATGCGGGCGTAGCGATAAAATGTCTTTTCCAGCTTGCGCGTGGTAGTGATCTTCACTTCGCGCTTTTCCGGAAATTTCTCCAACCTGGCTTGCACCGCGTAAACGGGATCGGGAGGGAAATAGAGCAGGTGTTCAAAGTCAAGCTGCTGCCGACGCTGCGGGTCGAAGACGATCAACGCCAGACTGTCCGGGCCGGGATAGGCGGCGAGCGTGAACCGGCCGGCCCTGAACAGGCATCCCGGGATTAGCGCCTCAACATTCCGGGCGATGTCACGTTCTCCCATGCGGCATAGGATCCCTGGGGCACTTTCGTCCCAATACCATTTCCCTTCTCTGGAAAATACCGCAAAAACCGTTCCGGCGCCGGCCTGGGCTTTAACCGACACGGTCCCGTCCATGATAGTTATGAAAGTTTTTCCCGGGGCGCTGACGGTCAAACGAGCGCCGCCGGCCATGGGCGAAGTGGCCGAGGTCTTGAATTCAATATCCTTCTGCTCCCTCTCTTTGAGAAGTTCCTGTCGCCAAGCTTCATCTCCGGCTGCGGCGCCTTGCGCCGGCAAGAATTGCCCGGCCAGGACAATAAACAGGGCCAGGAGCGGGAACAAGAAAGCCCCGACTTTTTTCATCAGCGTTTTTGCGGGCATTTTTTTCTCCTTATCGGTCAGCGGCCACTGTAATGAGGTCCTGGAGCACTCCGGCGGCCGTATCGCTGAGGCCGGGTTCCTCCTGAATGATCCACAGCGGGCCCATCATATCGGTTTCAAGACGCAATGCCGCCCCCTTGCCGCTGACCGCGGCAAAATAGTGGTCCATCGGGACTTCCTCGGGGCCCACCTGTGCTCGAACTTTGCCGTTTTCAAGTTCAGCCCGACAGATCAGCTTCAAACGCCGGCCCGCAGCCATAACGCGGGAGGCGGCCTCCGCAGCCAGGTCGCCTATGCCCCGACGCTCCACCTGCAGGGGGTCGATATCCGCGCCCAGGAAGACATTGGCCAGGATGGCGGTTTTTGCCGCCGCATCCCAGCCCTCCAGGTCCAGGGAGGGATCGGCCTCGGCAAAACCGAGGCGTTGGGCCGTTTTGACGGCACTGTCCAAGGTTTCGCCCATTTCCAGGCGCGAAATGACAAAATTGGTCGTGGTGTTCAGGATGCCAGAGACGGCGGTGACACGGCAGCCGGCAAGTGCCTGCTTCAGGCTGAAGACCGGGGCCCCGTCCATGACCGCGCTTTCAAAAAGAAAACGCGCGCCGTTTTTCAGGGCCAGCACCGCAAGCTCGCGATAAGCGAAAGCCGCCGGCCCCTTATTGGCGGTTACGGCGTGCCGGCCGCGCTCCAGGGCGGTCCGCACATACGAAATGGCAGGTTCCCCTTTATCGGCAATAATCAAAGTTGACAATTCCACCAGCACGTCGTAATCGAGCGTTTGCAAGGCCTGCAAGACCGTCACGGGCGCGGCCGGGAAACTGCCGTCCTCCCGGTATTGGCTCAGCGCCTTCTCCAGGCCGATGCCCGTTTGATCCACCAGCCCCCCGTGCCGACCGGTGAATATGGCAACCGCTTCCAGGTCGAGGCCGGCCAGCCCCGGATACTTCTCGCGCTCTCCGGTCAGCATGGCCGCAAGTCTCTGGCCGACGTTGCCGAAGCCGACGAAAAGGGCACGCAAGGGTTTTTTCTTCATGGCATTATTCTATCCGGTTGAGAGATCGAAGTAAATCGTTTGGAATTTACTCTTGGAACAAATAAAGTGAGGAGAAAATCGTGAAAAGATCGAAATCAATGACTATGCGCCGATTCCTTTGGCTAGTTCTCTTTGGGGATACGCTGCAATGGAAGAAAGGAGATGATAATCTCTACACGAGCGCGAACCTTTCGTCCTTCCCGTGAGATTAAGTCCATTTTTTCCAATCGATTAATATCCCGTTGTATTGTCTTGGACGTTTTTCCCGCATAGGCTTTAGCGAGCGGAGGGCTCAACTCGGGGATATCAGCCACAACTACCCAGTCAGCCTTAACCGCAAGGTCCATGGCCAGTTGCTTCTGCCGCAAGTCGCTCGGGTGGGTGCGGTTTTGAAACTGTTCGTGAACATGATCTCGCCAAACGATAAGCCATATTTGATCCCAGACTAAATTCATCTGTTCATGCAATCCGTCGACAAAACCGCATACAGCATATCGCAGGAAGGGAATCACGTCACCACCCGATTTACTGGCCTGATCTAGCTGCCGATAATACTCGCTGCGGGTCTGGTTGTAATGATTGCTAAGCAGATGGGCGGCGGGTGAGGGAACTCCGGCTGCAAGTAAAATGTGAAACTCCACGAGACGCGCAGTCCTTCCGTTGCCGTCTCCAAAAGGATGGATCCAAACCAGATACAAATGGGCGATGATCGCCTTGATAATCGCATAAACCGTTTCCCTGCCCTTCGTTGCCTTGAAATCTTCTCCTTGTAACCAAGTGCACAGCTTCTCCAGGAGATAGCTGCAGTCGGCCGCTACTGGGGCGCGATATACATCCCCGACTACAACCTGGTGTCCTCTCAACTCTCCCGGCACGATGTCTTTGTCCAAAGGCAAACTTTCAAGTACTTGCCGATTATAGGAAGATATCAATTCGGCGGAGATCTGTGGCGGATCGGATGACACGACAGCCTTGCCGATGCCATTGCAGGCAGCGATGATATTGTCCACCTCCTGCTTCATGTATTCCTTCGAAGGTGGGACTTTCAGTTTGCCTTCCACGGCTTTGCGTACGTCCGCTTCAGAGAGGGTGTTACCCTCGATGGCGGTCGTAGCCGCGACCCCTTTGGCTAGATAAATTCGGTGCATCTGTTCTCGGGTTTCAGGCCGCAAGGGCAAATTAGCAAGATGTTCGCATTTTGAGGCGATCTCCCCCAGGTCCAGCCAGATTTCCGGACTTGCCGGGCGCATATCCAAGTGAAATTTCAACCAAGGATTTGTCCGCTCATATGTCCTCATTTATGTCCTCTTTTTCATAGCAATTATACTAATAATATAGCATCTTTTTGCTATTTTGACCACATTTTTGTCTTATTTTATGTCCACTTATTTGTCCGGTTATTTTCCGACGTAGGGGCACGGCGTGCCGTGCCCCTACCCCCGTGCCATATTCAGCCGTGTGCCAGCACACCCCGGCTCTTGTCTCCAATGTAATAATGAAAGACCTGGCACCAATGCTTTTTTTTTAATGAAATTAACCAAAATAAGAAAAGTTAATAAAAGTGATAAAAAGTGATAAAAAGTATTGCTTTTTAGTATTATATATAGTACTACTTAGTTACGCATGTCAAAAAGGGAGAAATTAATTGAACGGCTTTTACGCAAACCTGTCGACATGCGTTTTGATGAGGTGAAAGTGATTTTAGAAAACTTTGAATTTACCTTGGACACAAAGAATCAAACAGGTAGTCATTTTGTCTTTTTCAAAGGGGAGCTGCAAATATCGGTTCCGATGCATAATCACAAGGTTAAACAGACCTACTTGAAGAAAATTATCGAAATATTAGGCCTGGAGGAATAAGCCATGGAAAAGAAAGACATCTCCTATTACTTGTCCCTGCCGTATAGTATCCAAATCCAGTTGGAAGCCGAGGGCGGCTTTTTCGCCCGGGTGGAGGAGCTGAAGGGATGTATGACCCAGGGAGAGAGCATGGAGGAGGTCGCGGGCAACATCCGCGACGCCATGGAAGCCTGGTTGACGACGGCGCTGGACCGGGGGATCACCATCCCCGAGCCGGAATCTTACAGCGGCAAGTTCGTGCTGCGAGTCCCCAAGTCGCTCCACCGCAAGCTGGCCGAAAACGCCCGGAGAGAAAACCTGAGCCTGAACCAGTTCTTGATCTATCTGCTGACCGAGCAGAATACGATCTGTACGATGAAACGGGTGCCAATGCACTCAACATCGAGTCGTGATCCCAAAACTTCTTGTAAGGGCACGGCGCGCCGTGCCCCTGCATGAAATGCGCATTGAGGAAATAACAACGAATGAAAACTTTTTGCGAACCGGTTCCCATTCAGTATCAGAAAATGTAATAATGAAAAACCTGATACCGGATTTTACCGAATATTTAATTTACAGGTGTATTTTATACGGGCGTTTCACACTTATCCCCGACAGGGGAAACCGTCCCCGCGGGCGGGTTGACATTTACTTCCCCATTTTTTATTATGGATTTTGTTGAGCACCTGATTTAAGGGGAGATAAAGCAAGCGAATTGGAAAATTGAGTTATAACATTATGAAAAAGAATCATCAGATCGCCAGACAGAACACTTTTACAGAGTTCCTGCTCTACACCACGCCAAACGGCAAAGTCAAAGTGGAAATATTTTTGCGTGATGAAAATATATGGCTCACACAAAAAAGAATGGCCGATCTCTTTGGCGTTGGCATACCGGCTATAAATAAACATCTCAAAAACATCTTTGAAACAGGGGAATTGCAGGAAGATTCAGTTGTTTCCATTTTGGAAATAACTGCCAAAGACGGAAAAAAATATTCAACTAATTTTTACAATCTGGATGCCATTATTTCTGTTGGTTACCGGGTAAATTCTGCGCAAGCGACGCACTTCCGTATCTGGGCGACACAAGTACTTAAGGAATACATCATCAAGGGCTTTGCCATGGATGATGAACGGCTCAAAAATCCCGGCAATATTTTCGGCAAAGATTATTTTGAAGAACAACTGGCACGTATCCGCGATATCCGCAGCAGTGAGCGCAGGTTCTATCAGAAAATTACCGACATTTACGCCCAATGCAGCGCTGACTATGATCCGAATGAAGAAATTACCAAACAATTTTTTGCTACCGTGCAAAACAAACTCCATTTCGCGATTTCCGGCCAAACCGCGGCAGAAATTATTTCCAATAGAGTAAATAGCGCGAAACCAAATATGGGACTCACGAACTGGAAAAACTCGCCCGCAGGTACAATTCGAAAAACCGATATCGCTATTGCCAAGAATTATCTGGATGAAAAAGAATTGGATGGACTGAACAGAATTGTCACGATGTATCTTGACTATGCTGAAATGCAGGCGCAAAAAGGTGTCTTGATGTATATGAAAGATTGGGTGAAAAAATTGGATGCTTTTTTACAATTCAACGAAAAAGATATTTTGCGGGACAGCGGCAAGATCAGCCATGAAGTCGCGGAAGAGTTTGCTTTAAAAGAATATGAAAAATATCGCGCCATACAGGACAAAAACTATATTTCCGACTTTGACCGCGAAGTCAAAAAATTATTAAATTCTAAAAAGAAATTTGTCGCGTTAGACAAAAAAATTAAAAAATAATTTGAATATGAACACGTTGAGCGAACGAGTCCAAGCTAATAAAATGAACTGAGACAGCCATGAAAAGGAAGATTCCTGAAGGCGATATGGTCCGCTTCCACCTAACCCCTGCCGAGCGCACACTCGTTCGCGATGAGACACTCTACGACCCCGAGTTTGCCAACTTGGCCGATTGTGAAGGAAATGGATTCGTCGTGCCGATGACTCTGCTTGATATTGAAGAACTCCAGGGAGATGTCGCGGCTGCCGCCAACCACTGCTCTGATAAGAAGGTCCAAGCCAGGCTGGACCGTTTTTTCGAAAAACTGCAGCGCTGTCTGGATAAGTACGAAGAGGTATAGGCTCTTTTCCATTTTTTGGCACAGTGCATCTTCGGTCTACATTCCGCAGTAGCGCAAGAGTATGAAGGGGGGTACAACTTGTACCCCTCTTGTCATCGTGGAAATTAATTCCAGTTGTCCGGTTTTTTCGGACAACTAAACTTAGCTGAAGTCGCCATCCGTTCCCGCTTTTTTTATCTTCTTAAAAAAAACTTGACTTTTCATTTTGCCCGTTGTATAAAATATACAACACATAAGAGGAGATAAAATAAAATGAAAAGGCTGCTTCATTTTGGGAGTTATTTCGAACAGCTGCGCCAGGAACAGGGGTTAACCCTGCGCATGTTCTGCAAGAAAGCTTCATGCGATCCAGCCAACATAAGCCGAATGGAGCGGGGGTTGATTCCGCCGCCAAAAGGAAGGGGAATACTTGGAAAATATGCCTTAGCGCTCAACCTGGTCGAAGGATCGGATGAGTGGTACCAGTTCTTTGACCTGGCTGCTGCGGATCAGGGGATCGTGCCCCAAGATATCATGGAAGATGCAGAGCTGGTAAAGGTCCTGCCTGTTTTTTTCCGAACCTTGAGAGGACAAAAGCCAACCAAGGCTGAAATGGATAAATTGGCCATAAAAATCCGTGATGGCATGAAATGAACAGCGACCCAAAGAAATTCAAGGCGCCATTTATCAGAAGAGAGAAAAATACTGGCTGTCCCATGTTTAAACTAAAGTGACAGGTCGCGACCTGTCACTACAGATTCATTTTATTTTCTGGATTCTCATCATCGCAATCCCAGTTCGCCGGATTATCCCTAATATACTGCCGAGTTTTGCATGCTTCCCCTTCTGAACGGATGATTCGTTCGTAAAAAGACCGCTGCCAGAAAAAATTGGGAAAACCAGCCAGGTGAATATCCTTAGAGGAGGTCGTTTTGAAAGCGCCAATAATATCGGATAAAGATTTGATTTTTATTGCTGTCGGTGGTGGTGTCGGTTGGGTTGGTTGGGACAGGTCGCGACCTGTCCCTACTGTACTGCCGGTGATTTTGATCATGCCATGGACGTGATTCGGCATGACGACGAAAGCATCCAATTCCACATAACGATATTGATTGCTTAACCATAACCAACGGGCTTCAACAATTTTTCCGTATTCATTCAGTACGATTTTGCCGTCTACAATATCGGCAAGGAAACATTCCTTGTTTTTCACGCAGATTGTCACAAAATAACAACCAGGAGAAGAGTAATCCCAGCCACGCAAACGCATGTAACGGCGGTTTTGGGTTAAAGGATTAAATGCCATTTATTTCCCTGTAACCTCGATAATATCAGGTGAAGATTTAATTTTCATAATTGTCGGCAATTGTCGGTAGGGTTGGTGGTGTCGGTAGTGACAGGTCGCGACCTGTCACTCCTGATTCCCTGCCAATTCTCTGTGGATTCATATCGCTTCCAAACAAGGGGTTTAAACCCCTCGTTGAACCGATGACTCTTGCCGAAAAGTCATAAAGCCCCCTTCCGTACTATTTTTCATTTCTTCGGAAGTGACAGGTCGCGACCTGTCACTACGGATGTCCTTCAACAACTGCCACATTATAATCTCTATTTGACTTTTCACGAAGGAAAAATATTCATCCCCGGCCCACATATCTTGATTTATCCTGATTCGCATTATCTCTTTGACTTTCCAAAATGATTCGATTTATTTGCAGTACCCATCTTGCTCCGAGGTGTTCATTAAACAATGGTACCAATTCATCCCCTGATATAAGCTCCAATCGAGGATTGCGACATTCAAAATCCTTAGCACCTTTAGTAAAACGATTGGTAGTGATTAATACGCCCTTGTTTACTTTCTCATCCGATACGACGCCAAGTAAACTGCGTGCTATTGCTATCCCAACAGGTTTGTTATAGCGCTTACACTCAATTCTCAAGTGTTCTTTTTTTGCTGTTGTTTTAATATTAGCAATTACATCACGTCCCCCGTCATTCTGCGGTGACGTTAGATAAGTTTCATACCCCATTTTATTATAAAGCCTTTCAACAAGTTGTTCGAATTCACGCGGGGTTACTTCACTAAAAAATCTTACTTTTTCTGCTTCGGTATGAGGGTATCCGATATATTTAGCTCTAATTATCGCTTCGGAATCAAACAATCCTTCCAATCGTCCTTCTGGCAACAATATTATATGGACTTTCGTATAAGCGCTTAATCCTTCAAGTGCATCTTTAGGAGAATCTGGCAATAAATCCAATATCCATGTTATACCTTCCCAAGGAGGAACTATGCTCTTTTTGTTTGCAAATAGCACCAATCTTCGTAAGAACTGAGATTTCATAATTTCATTTAATGAATCTGGTGATGATTCCTTTAATTCTCTCAGAGATTGATAAGTAAACCTGTCGGTTTCCAGCGTTCCGGTGTGAACAAGAAACTTCAGCAATAGCCTTTTTACTTCTTCATCAGTTCTATTGGAAATTGTCGCAAGATATTCTTCACGGTGATTATCGGTAGGAAATTCGTAATCAATAAAAAGACTATCTGATTTTGATCCAAATATCAATTTGAGCCATTCTTCAAGAGGCATGTTTTTAACTTCCAATATTTTTGGATTATTGAGTATTGTTTCTTTTTGTCTTTTCTGATTACTCAATTATTTCCTCTCTTCAATAATCGAGATTTCATTTGTGTTTAACCCATGCAATTCATACCTCAGTCGGTTGATTCCGAAGTCAATGGCATTGATATTAGACTGAAAAAAAGTCATTTGAAACAACGCAATAAAATCACATATAATCCCAATTTATCTTTATCTGTAGGGACAGGTCGCGACCTGTCCCTGTTGATTCCTTGTCAATTCCCTGCGGATTCATGAACCCGTATTCTCCACAATTTTTATTTCTTTTTCCGTCAATCCATACAATTCATATACCAGTTTGTCTATTTCCCTGTCCATGATTTCAATTTGCCTTTGCAGTACCACCTTGCTCTGCATTGTATTTAATTGAGGTAACTGTTTATTTAAATCCAGCATGTGTTGAACGTGTGAAACCATGTAGTCATGGTGAGCCTTATCTGGCCCTGGAATCGGAAATTGCAGAATATCTCTAATCATAATTTGAGGAAAAGTATCTTCTGCACAAATCTGGAATTTCTTTCTAAAATACCAGCCCATTAATTCTGAATTAAAAATACCAAGCAAAAACAAATAACTGATACAAGATTCATTTATTATTTTTAAAACAAATAATAATGTGTTGCAAAAAGAGGTTTCAGGAACATATGTGGCTAAAAGGGTTCTGCCAACAATTTTTCGAATAAGTATTTTTTCTCCCTCAAAATTATTGATATCACGAGGTGCTGCCAGCCAAGGTCCATAATTTATCCATTTATCATTATTCCAATATAATTCGTATCTTCCTATATGTTTGCCATCATAAAATGGCTGCCACTTATTATTTTTTCGCTTGATGGATGTAAATGGTTTTTCATCGCGAATAGTTGTAGTTTGAGGAGGGCTACCCTTTCCCACTTCATATGCCTTAATGCCAGAATACATTTCTGCATGAAAGCTTAAACACTTAAATTTATCTATTTTTGAAATAATTTCTAACTCGTTTGCATCACTTGAAATATTAAAAGAATTTTGCTCAAACCATATTTTTGTATTAATAAATATTTCTCGATTGGGTTTTATAATGCTTTGAATTACTGATTTTTTTTCAAACTCTTTAATTAACACATCAGTTTCATAAAAGTTAGATACCGCATTAATTTTATTAAAGAACAAAAGTGTAGTATCTACAGTTGCTCCCGAAAAAACATTTGATGGCAGTTTTACTATTTCCACTATTTTTGTTTCTTTTAAAAGAAGAGATCTCAACATTTTTGTAAAGCCAAGATTTAAGTATGTGTCCGGAATGATATAGCCAAACAACCCTTCATGTTTTAAAAGATTTATTGCTCGTTCAATAAAAATCAAATAACTTTCACCTCTCAAAACATAAGTAGTATACTTCTTGCATAGATATTCATTCGCATTTTTGGGGAACTCCGCTCCATACGGCGGATTGCCGATCACGCAATCAAAGCCGCCGGACTTCACGACATCGGGGAATTCGCGCTGCCAGTCGAAGGGGTTGACGCGTTTCATTTCATCGGGGTCGGGAATCAGGCGGCCGGAGAAATAGTCGGGACCGATCAGGGAGTTACCGCACTTGATGTTATTGGCAAGGTTGGGCAAAGCCCTTTCGTGGAAAAGCTGGCGGGATTGCCCCACGGTTTCGTCGGTTTCGCCTTCCAGGACCTTGAGCAATAAAGACAGTTTCGAAACCTCCACGGCCTGGAGATCGATGTCCACGCCGAAAATATGGGTGATCAGAATGCGCTTTTTCTCGGCGATGGCCAGGCGCCAATATTTGCCGCGGCTGTCCAGGTAAACCGCCTCCTTGTGCTTTTCCGGACGGTTTTCCAGGTACCACTTCAGACAGTGGTCGAGCAGACATTGATAAGCGCCAAGGAGGAATGAACCGGAGCCGCAGGCCATGTCCAGGACGCGCAGCGGTTGGTCGCTTTTGCCGCCGGCAAGCTGCGCTGGGCTCTTGCCCTCGATCATCTTGCCCACCGTGTTCTTGACGATGTAATCGACGATGTAGGCCGGGGTGTAGTAGACGCCCCCGGCCTTGCGCACCT
>Ga0180009_10007562_pt1 | contig 11046 bp, 9 predicted proteins | sample OS_PC_MetaG_FD_123537 | JGI IMG/M metagenome (GOLD analysis project Ga0180009, IMG submission 123537) | Groundwater microbial communities from the Aspo Hard Rock Laboratory (HRL) deep subsurface site, Sweden - OS_PC_MetaG | ecosystem: Environmental > Aquatic > Deep subsurface > Groundwater...
CGTGGACCCCAGCACGGGCGAGCAGGTCGTCAAGGAGTCAGACATCCCCTTCTATGCGCATCAGGAGCGGCTCGTCTTCGGTCCCAATCGCAAGATCGAGCCCACCAACATCGAGGACTACCTCGCTATCGGCGGTTTTCGGGCGCTGGTCAAAGCATTGTTCGAGATGACACCGGACCAGGTCATCGACGAGGTCAAAGAGGCCAAGCTGAGGGGTCGAGGTGGAGCGGGCTTCCCGACAGGGATCAAGTGGGGACTAGCACGCAAAGCTCCGGGGGCCCCCAAGTACGTCGTGGTCAACTGCGATGAGGGAGACCCGGGGGCGTACATGGATCGCTCTCTGATGGAGGGCAATCCTTTCAGCGTGCTCGAGGGTCTGATGATCGGGGCCTATGCCATCGGGGCGCGGGAGGGCTACATCTACGTTCGGCAGGAATATTCCCTGGCGGTGGAGAACGTGGGTATCGCGATCCAGCAGGCTCGCGAACACGGTCTCCTGGGGGAAAACATCCTCGGCTCCGGGTTCGACTTCGACATCAAGGTGCATCGGGGCGCTGGCGCGTTCGTGTGTGGCGAGGAGACCGCGCTGCTGCTCTCTCTGGAAGGCAAGGCGGGTGAGCCGAGGATGCGGCCGCCCTACCCGGCGGTGAAGGGGCTCTGGGGCAAGCCGACGAACATCAACAACGTGGAGACCTGGGCCACGGTCCCGTTGATCATCAACACGGGAGCGGCTGCCTTCAGCTCCATCGGGACCGAGAAGAGCAAGGGCACAAAGATCTTTTCCCTGGTGGGAAAGATCACCAATACGGGCCTGGTGGAAGTGCCGATGGGCATCACCCTGCACGATATTGTCTACAAGATCGGCGGCGGCATACCCGGGGGCAAGAAGTTCAAAGCCGTGCAGACCGGTGGGCCGTCCGGCGGGTGCATCCCGGAGGATCGGCTCGACTTGAAGGTCGACTTCGACGAGCTCACCGCGGCTGGCTCCATGATGGGCTCCGGCGGCATGATCGTGATGGATGAGGACACCTGCATGGTCGATGTGGCCAGGTACTTCATCGAGTTCCTCACGGACGAATCGTGTGGCAAGTGCACCCCCTGCCGCGGCGGATTGAGGCAGATGCACAAGATCCTCACCAAGATCACCGAGGGACGGGGAGACGAGGGCGACCTGGAGCGATTGCACCAGCTCTCCGAGCTCGCGAAAGAAGTTTCCCTTTGTGCGCTGGGCAAGACCGGCCCCAACCCGTTCCTGAGCACGTTTCGCTACTTCAAGGACGAGTACGAGGCGCACATCAAGGACAAGAAGTGCCCCGCGCTTTCCTGCAAGGCGTTGACCTCCTACTACATCGAGCCGGAGAAGTGCAAAGCGTGCATGCTCTGTCTCAAGGGTTGTCCCGAAGACGCTATCGAGGGCGGCAAGAAGACCATCCACGTCATCATCCAGGAAAAGTGCACGAAGTGTGGGACGTGCCTGGAAGTCTGCCCCTCTCGGTTTGATGCAGTGAAAAAGATGTCGGGCGAGCCCATCCCGCCCCCCATCCCTCGAGACCAAAGACTCATCGTGAAGACGAGCAAGGCGAAATGACTGATATCCTTCTTCAAATCGATGGCAGACAGGTCAAGGCAAAGGAAGGGATGACCGTCCTGGAGGCGGCCCGGGGCGCTGGGATATCGATACCCACCCTCTGTCACCACGAGAAGCTTGCTCCGTTCGGGGCATGCCGCATGTGCATCGTGGAAGCAGAAGCTGGCGATACGAAGCGACTCCTCGTCTCCTGCGTCGTTCCGGTGGAGGAGAACTTGATCGTGAAGACCAGGTCGGAGAAGATCGACCGGTTCCGCAAGTCGCTCCTCGAGCTGATGCTGGCCCACGCCCCCCATTCTCCCAAGCTGCAGGAGCTGGCGAGGGAGTACGGCGCAGATCCCGACCGCTTCGAAAAGGAAGCCGACTTCTGCATCCACTGCGGCCTGTGCGTCCGATACTGCGCCGAGGTCAAGAAGCTGAACGCCGTCGGATTCGTGGACAGGGGAGTCCGGAAGGAGATCAGCTTCATTCCGGACATCGCCTCCAAAGAGTGCAACGCCTGCAAAGAATGCTTCCCTCTTTGCCCCACGTCGTATCTTCAGGCGGCGTTCGTGCTGGTCGAGTCCCTCGCGTTTCCTTCCTCGGATTGAGGGGTCCGGCTGGACGTCGTGTTATCTAGCCCGCGATGAGTGAGGTTCCCGAGCACTGCCGCCGTGCGACAATTCTTGTGCGAATCGTCGGGATTTGGTGCAGCGTGTCCAAGGTACCTTCCGGATTGCGCGAGGCCCGAGTCAATCCAGCAGTGAAGCAACCACAGAAGACGCGGAATGCACAGAAAGCCATGTTGCCGAAGCACCAACAAATCTCCTTCGGTGTTCTCTGCGCCTTCTGTGGTTCGCTCCTTCTGCCCCAGTCCGTGCCGCGCGGCATCACCACACGCGCATAGCGACGCGCTAACGACAACCCATCAATTCGATCGAAACGCAGCATTCGGCTGCTTCGATTCAACGAGCGCGAGCGTCGTCAACCGTAGGAAGAGCCAAGCGCCGGTCATCTCGAACAACTCCTCGAGCGCCGCGAGCAGCCAGTAGGTTGGGTTGGACCAACCGTGCAGCGCCGCCCATTGTTGACCGATCACCTCTAGAACGAGAGCGCCGAACACGTAGACGCCGGCAGATACGAGCAGTCTGCGACGCAACCGGCGTGGAACAGAGCGAAGGAAAGGTAGGAGCGTGGCGCCCGCAGAAGCGACGAGGACAGCGCCGCCAGCCCATAGCCAAAGGCTTGCGAGCTCGCGCCCCGCCAGCCATCGCAAGGCGGCCGCCGCCAAACGTTCATGGAGGCAAACCACCTCGTCCGCGGATACGAGTCCGAGCAAGAGCGCAACCAGCCGCCAACCACGAACCGCCACAGGGGAGTTGTACTGCTTCGCCATCTGCCACGCCGCCACCGCACAGCAAAGCAGCAAACCCGACGAGAACCACGTCGGAAGGTTCTGCTCCGTGTCCACGTCGACGAGCGTGAACCACCAAGGCCTCTCTGCCCCTGATCCCAGGGCACAATGGGCGGCGACGTTCAGTCCGTGAATGACGACGATGAACACCGCCGAGCCGCGGCGGAGCCAGGCAAGTCGAGCAGCCAGAACGTCCGTCATCGATCGAGTGCACTCACGAACGCCTCCGCGCGTCAACCACCACAAAGTGGTCATCTCAGCGCCGAGTGGATACCCTCGGGATGTGAGCGGATCCGATATTCTGGCCATCGTCTACTACATCGCGTTGGTTCCGGTGGCGGTGATGGCTGCGGCCACCGTGGCGATCACGGCCCTGGGACTCCGTTCGAAGCCAAGCGGTGTTGCGATACCGCAGACCGTCGACCCCGGTGAACTGCCGTTTGTGTCAGTCCAGATTCCCGTCTTCAATGATCCGGTGGCGGTTCGTTGTGTCGAAGCTTGTCTGTCCTTCGTCTACCCCGCGTCCCGGTACGAGATCATGATCCTGGACGACAGCAATGACCCAGAAACGACGAGGCTTCTATCGAACATTGCTGAGCTCAATCCGGGCCGGGTCGTCCTCGTTCGTCGGACACGGAGGACCGGATACAAGCCAGGTGCGCTGGTCGCGGCGATGCCGCTGACGCGCGGAGAGCTGATAGCGATTTTCGACGCAGACTTTGTTCCTGCACCGGACTTGCTCGGGGCGCTCGTGGCCCCGTTCAGCGATCGGCGCGTGGCCATTGTTCAAGGGCGTCAAGGTTTCTTGAATGCACATCAAGGCATCGTTGCCCGATTCGCCTCCTACTTGCTCGCGGTTCAGCATCACGTGATCATGCCCGTTGCGGCGCAATACAATGCGGTGTTGTTCTGCGGCACGGCGGGTGTTCTTCGGCGCCTCGCAATCGACGACGCGGGCGGCTGGAACACGGGGTCTGTCACCGAAGACTCGGATCTGAGCGTGAGGATCCTCGCGCGCGGCTGGAAGTCCATCTACCTTCCGAAGGAGACGCCGAGCGAGCTCCCTACGACGCTCCCGGCGTTTCTGAAACAACAGACGCGTTGGTGTTTCGGGGGGCTTCGCGTGTTCATCGATCACGCTTCGCTGATCCTCGTCAAGCCAGGGCTGCGCGTCCCCCAGCGCGCGATTCTCACATACTTCACGCTCGGAAACGTGGCTCCGGTGTCGGCTGCTGCCATGACCCTGGCCGGACTCGCCGCGTGGATTTTCGTTGCCTGGAACATTGTCTCCGGCGCGGTGCCGAGGGGGGGCATCGACGGGTCCCTCGGTTTGGCGTGCACGGGCGGCTTTCTCAGCGTCGCCGGCGTGGCTCTTCATCGTAGCCGGCGCCTGCGCGAACTGCCTTGGTTGATGCTCTCCGCTTGTTCCGTCGCACTCGTACTCGCCTTCGCGAACGCTGGTGCTGCCGTCCGCGCCTTGCTGCTCGCTCGCCGCCCTCTCTTCGAGGGTACGTCGTGGGTGTGCACCCCAAAGATCGGCAACGCGGCATACGCAAACGCTACACCACAAAACCGTCGCGAGGACGTGACGATGCCATCGAGCAACTGCTGCAGCATCGCCATGTCGGCAACAGGCACCAGCACAGCGCTGCGAGGATAGGCGTGTTCGGGTTCTGGCGGCCCGAACGCGAAGCCGAGCGTCGTCGTCAGCATCGGTAGCAGGCAACCAGTGGTCACGAACAGGCGTTTGAGCAGCATCGAGATGCTGGGCAGTATGGCGATGCGGTCACAACTTGGCTACCGCTAGCAGGGTGGAGCGCTTGCGCCGTGTTGACCGTGTTCCATCTCGCGCACCGCTTTCTGCAAGGCACCATGCACGATTCGATGGGCTAGCTCGATTCGCTCGTCCTCGTCTTTCACGTGGGCTGTCAACGCCGCGACGTCGATCGGCGGCATGAGCTCCGATGTAACGCGGGCAGGTAGTGGGGAGATTCCTAGAAGGAATGAGGCGACCGCAGCCCACCAAGGGATCAGGCCTGCGAGTCCGAGCCCCACGCCGCACAACCCAATGATCCACGTGATTGCGATGGGGAATCGCTCATTGCGCAGGAGCTTCCTTGCACCGAGGAGCCGTGCGGCGAGGAATCCACCTGGAAGCATGGGAAGGGTCCAATGGCTTCCGATCGTGGCGAGTGGCACGACTGGGACCTTGTGGTGGAGGGCCAAGCGGATGTAGCCGCGACGGCTTCCGAACACCACATCTCGAGGTTGGTGCAGGGGGCGGCAGCAATCGAGCTCTCCGCCTGGATACACGAGTAGACTGTGTCCCTGTTCAAGGACGTAATCCGCATTCTCACGCGACGCCGGCACGGCACCGACCGCGAGAAAGAACTCTCCCGCCACAGGTGCCTTGATGAACGAGTCTGCCATCAGGCCGACGGTACGACGCGTCGGCCCGAACGCGCGGGGCCAGGCGCCCAACAGACAGGCAATGTCGGCGATACCGAGTCCGGAGTGATTCCCGACCACCACGCACTTTCCAGCAGGGAGGTTGTGCGTACCTCTGAGCTGAAATCGGAAGTAGGCGCGTGTGAGCCGGTCGAGGACGCTGGATACGAACGTAAGGACCTTGGGGTCGAACGCGTCGTCCATCGAGTTCAGCGTCGGGGTGGTTGGGGTCGCTTCTGTTTGCGCTACCATCTTGTCCTCCGGGGCTCGCGTTCCGTCCGCTGGAGAGAAGATAGTCATGGGTCGCAAAACGACCACTCGCGTTCCTGTCGGACGCAAAACTCTTCGAAATTACAGGATGAATCGACCGTAGGTCGACAGATTGCGGCCGTGGCTTCAGATTCTGACAACTGCAGCTTCACCGGCTGCCGACGGTTGGTCTATGCTTCATCGGCGATGGCTGCGCGAAAGAACAACGAGCGACGGCGCGTTCCACGTCAGGAACGCTCGAAGGCCACCACCGATGCCATCATTGAGGCTGCTGCGCGCGTATTTGCAGTCGTTGGTGTCGAGAAGTCGACCACCAACCAGATTGCCGAGGTCGCCGGGGTCAGCGTCGGCTCGCTCTACCAGTACTTCCCAAACAAGCAATCACTCATCGAGGCGCTCTACGACCGAGAGTCCGAGCGACTTCATGAAGTGTTCCTCGAAATGATCGCCGACCTCGGCACGCGTGATGTTCCGCGGCTCATCCGCGCGTTCGTCTCCGAGACCCTGAAGGTGTTCGAGAACAACGCGTCGCTCTACCGCGTGTTGTTCGAAGAGGTGCCGAGGACTGCCGGGCTCGAACTCAACCACCGCATCGACGATCGGGCGATTGCGGCACTCCAACCTCTCCTGCTCCTCGGGTTCAATCGGATACAACCTCGCGATCCGGCCATCGCAGCGCAGCTCCTCGCGAGGACGTACCGATACAACACGGTCGTCTTGCTCAGGAACCCGCCGACAGCCGAGAAACGTGAGGCATACATCGACGAGCTCACGGCGATGCTGAGCCAGTACTTGCTGGCCCCTCGCACCTGATGATGCCTACCGCCCTTCAGCCGCGACTCGCGTGCAATGATGGCTTTCCCCTGGATAGCGCCCTCAAGTGGGACATCCGATGTCACACTGGGAAATCAAATGTCCCACCACATCTCACCAGTGGCGACATGTTGTGACCCCTTCGGGCGATGACCCCCCACATTTCGTTGGCCTTGTGTGATCACGTCGCGTTGGCGCGGAAAGTGTAATCGGGGCCGCGTTAGCGCTACTTCCCGCTGGAGGATCCAACCGTGAACCACAAGATCACGACGCTCGTTTTCTTGCTTCCCACCCTTGCTCTGGGCTGTGGAGCTGAGTCAACCGACGAATCCAACCCCGGTGCCGCCAACCCCTGCACCGAGGCTGTCGCGCACCTGCAGGCATGCTTCCCCGATCAAGCGATGCCGGGCGAATGCCATGAGGCGTCCGCGCAGCAAATCCTAGACTCCTCCTGCGAAGAGCTCGCCGCGGGCGACGGCAAAGCCGACGGCGGTTGGACCTGCCTCTGGATGCCCTGGCTCTGCGTCGGCGGTGGGAACGACGATTCCCGCGCGGTTTCCGTCGTCGTTGAACGATGCGCCGGCACCTATGGGCCGATCGACTGCTACGGTACCTACGGCGCTCCTTGCACGCTCGTGGTCTTGGAGAACGAGGCGGGCGAGGAGCTTGACCGGCAATACACCGGCACCTACGGTAGCGTGCGGTTCGTCGATGTCCCGGCAGGCGCCAACGTCGTTCGGGTGCTCGACCGAGCGGGGCAGACAACGACGCAGGTCATCGGCGAGTACACGTACTCGACGGCCGAAGCGAAGGTGGAAGTGCCTGCCGACGCGGAGGATCCAAAGGTTCGCGTCTATCTTCCCGGCGACAGCGAAGCAACGGTCAAAGCCTGCAGCACTGTGCACGGCCACCTGGACGTGGTCGACGGCGCGGGGCTGCGCGTTGACACCGAAGAGATCGAGTGGGGCTGGCTGGTGCGCTTCCTCGCGGAGGATGGCACCGTCGAGCTGATGCGGCCGTTCCGCGTTCACCCCGACGCTTCCGGTTCCGGGCAGTGGGAGAACAACTTCACCTTCTTCCGAACGTACGAGGGTGAGCATGTCGTGGAGTTCATCCGCATGGACATCCCCAGCTACGCCCGGGAGAACAACCCGGACTACGAGCATCTGCTCGACTACTACGCCGAAGAGTTCGTCCCCCCTGAGTCCGTGTCCTTCGTGGTCGAGGCCGGCGACATCCCGGACGACGTCGAGTTCAAGCACACGATCGTCGAGCCCTAGCCCCGGCCGCAGCTGGGGCGATTCGGCTCGCGAAGCGCGGGAGAAATGCTCCCTGCCTGCAACCGCCCCTCCGAAGGACGGAGGCTGTGTCGCCAGGGGGAAGCGAACGCAGGAGCGCGGCGCCCACGACGGCTCCAGCCACGACGAGATAGATGCTATTGAACCGCAGGTACGCTGCCACCGCGAGCTGGACGGAAGGCTGCTGGAAGAGAGGGTAATCCGTGCCTTCCGTACCTCAATCGACACCCTCGTAGGAGGCTCTCCGTCTCACCAACGCTCTCTCCAAGAAAAAGGTCCATCCGGCTTCGACGAGCACCATGCCCAGCGTCGAGAGAAGCACAATGGTCAGCATCGACCAGTGCGTCACCCTTGGCACAAATTCCGGGAAAGAGCTCCCTTCCGTGGTCCACGTGGTCTGCCAGGCTGCCAGCATCGCAGAGGCACTCGTCGCGAACAGGGCAGCGAGGGCCCGCCCTCGACACGTCACCAGCGAACACGTCTGACCCGAACGAGGATCCTTCTCGCCTCGTTGGCAGCTGCGGTGGATTTCGACGTAGGTTCGGTAGGCCACGAGGGCTGCCAGCACACAGAGGGCCGCGGTCCACGACGCCTCCGCGTTGATCTTCCGTTCATCGATGAAAATCGACGCCGGTAGCGCGAGCATCCAAACCCACAGAGACACTTCTCGGGCAGCTCGAGCCAAACGCATGACGTCTCCAGCAACTCGCTATCGTGACTGAACGGACAATTGGCTTCCCCGACGCGACATCTTCCGCGCAAGTGCGCAACGTGTCAACGATGATGACACAGGGGCACGTCGAAGAAGTCCCTGCAGAACGCTCGAGCATCTTCGAGTTCGCCGAAACGCGCGGGACGGTCCCTTGGGACCCGTCTGTCATGATGTCCGAAGCGGCTTCGAGCTGCCGGAGAACGCTCTTCTTTGTCGGGGACTCTCCGCCCACGAATTTGGAACAGTGCGAAACGGGGGCAAACAGATTTCTTGCGACATGTTCGTCTCGGCTGCCTCCTTGGTTGTAGACGCCCACCATGGTCGCTGCGTTGTCCGCCACGAACTTTCCGACGGCGGCGACGCGTCTGTCTCTGGTGGCGACGCTTTGACTTCAACGTTTTCCATTACAGACTGAGGAGTGCAGACGATGCAAATCAAGGATCCGGGGTTCTTTTCGCGAGGGAAGGTGATTCTTCCGCCGAGTCCGGACCTCACGGTCGACGCGGTCCTTCAGGAGCTCACCCAATTCACCCAGGCCAAGTCGTACGACATCTACAAGACCGCCCTCATCGGCTCCGACTTGGTCGTCAAACGCAGCGGATGGACCGGAATCGCAGTCAAGATCAAGCATTCCGCTCGGGATACGGTCATCCTCTTCAATCCGTTTGCGCCATCCGCGCTGGTGCGCATGCTCGCCATGGGGCTGATTCCCATCCTCGTCTTGTACTTCACGAGTTGGAAAGAAGTCCTCGGCGAGTTCAAAACCTTCGTCGGTCAGTCTCCGTTACTCAACCGCTGAATGGTGCGCGTGCTCGGAGACGAGAACAGTAGCCCTTCCACCGCAACGCTCAACTCGCTGCAGAGGCATCCGAGGAGGTCTTCAAGCAGAGCCCAACCACGCTTGGCACGAGGTTCTCCCTGTGGCTACTTCAGAAAGACCACGCCGTCGTCGGTGGTCACCCAAACGCGACCATCGACGAGGACCGCTGCGTTGCAGATCGTACGTCCATTGATATCGAAGGCCTCGGCCAGCGAGGCAATCACAGCCGGATTGTAGACCGGGTCACCCAAGCGCTCGGTGGCTTCGGGTTCCGAGACGTGTCCCAAAGGGATGAGCGACTGAAGTCCTTTGGATGCGCCCAGCAGCGTCCACTGCAATACGGCCACAGGAGCGCGCGGGTCGTTGGAACTGAATACACCATCGCCTGCAGCGCCACACGCCGTTTCCCACAAAGGCAAGTTCAGGACCCCCGCCTGGCCGAGTTTGCTACGATAGCCGTCGACGACCGCAAGCAAGTCGACGGGGGTGTGACTGTAGTCGGCGAAATGGAAAGACAGACCCTGAATATGGTCCTTTCCGGTGCCGCTTCCGCCTGGCAAGGTGACGGGCGCGTCAAGAAAACGTGTGACTGTGTGCTGGTTTCCACTCGATTGGTCCGCGAACCCCGCCCCCAGAATCGGCACGTTGAGGCCGGCGTGGCTCAGCGTGTAGGCGATGTTGGCGAGATCGCTCGCCGATCCGCTGAAAAACGGCGCCGGTTCCAATGGAGAGTTCGCGGTACCCCATTCAGGCGTCCACCGATCGTCGAAGGATGTCGGACCACCGGTCCAAGGCAGCGTGGGCGCGTCCCACACCTCGAAGGCGACAATCTGGGATCCGTAGCGGCCGATTACCGACTGCGCGTAGACCTCGAGCGCCGCGTGCCCTGCCTCGGTCGGTGGGCTCGCGATCCCGAGCCACGATGGATAGCGAGACGGTTCGCCTTCGTAAAGCTGGTAGAACGTCGGGGTCCCGTAGATCAGCCAGACCACAGGATGTCCCGTGTTCGCGGACATCCACTTGTCCATGTACGACCAATCGTAGCCCCCCGGCGAAGTCTCGATATTCGACCAAAACCCACGCTCTTCTTCGCCGTCGACCTCGACCTTCAGGTTCCTCGCGTAGCCGTAGCCGTACGTTGGTGCAGGTATCTCGGCGTTCCCGTCGGGCTTCCATGCGGGAACCTGGAGCCCGACGTGCATGCCCAGGAAGTGCGCGGGGACGTTCACGGGCGCCGACGGCGTCACCAGTTCAATCAGCACGGCCGCTGGCGGTGTCGCCGCTACGCAGCTCTGCGAATCATCGGCCACGTCAGTCGATTCGCCCTCGAGCGGAGCGTCCGGGGGGCTTTCCTCGACGGCATCCGGGTTACCGTCTACCGCGGTGTCTGGGCCCCCCTCGCCCAGCCCCGCGTCAGCTGTCCCGCCGGCCGCTCCGGCCGCCCGTTCCTCGAGGTCACCGATCTCGACGAAGCATGACGCCGCGAAGCTCACGCCGATGACAGCGGCGAGCAAAGCGCGGAATTCCGTGGTCGACGCACGCGACATCTTGGATGTCGTGATACCACGACCCCATCGCCGGTTCTAATGGATACGGAGCCAGTCTTCGACCTAGCAGCGTGCGCCGAAAAAGGGTGGCACGGCCAAGCAAGCCTTGAAATGCCTCCAAGCATCTGCTTGGCCGTGGGCCGCGAAAGGCATGAAC
>Ga0180009_10007563_pt1 | contig 11046 bp, 14 predicted proteins | sample OS_PC_MetaG_FD_123537 | JGI IMG/M metagenome (GOLD analysis project Ga0180009, IMG submission 123537) | Groundwater microbial communities from the Aspo Hard Rock Laboratory (HRL) deep subsurface site, Sweden - OS_PC_MetaG | ecosystem: Environmental > Aquatic > Deep subsurface > Groundwater...
AAAGAAAATTGAAACTTTTAGGATGGGACAGAATATCCTAATTGATGGAGTTTCCTATAAAGTAGATAGTATTGAAGCATATAATGAAATTGGAGAGAGTGAAGTTAGCCAAAGAACAGAAGGCTGGTATTATTTAGTCCATTTAACTATTAAAAACGAAGGGATTCCTGAAGGTTATGTTTTTTCTCCTGGCGTGAAATTAATTGATGAGAATGGGATGAAATATAATCCTGATTTAAGAACTAAATTCTATTTAAGCAATATAATTAACTGGGAAAAAGTTTTAGTAACTGGAGCAGTTCATTCCGGAGTTTTAGTTTTTGATGTTCCTAAAGGAGTAAAGATTTCTAAATTAGAAATAAGAAACGACTGGAAAGAAGTTGAAAAAATCTACATTGAAACTTCTGAAAGCAGAATTATTTTTAAAGATATAATGGAAGAAGTTGTAAAAGCAAGAGAAGAAAATGAATTATTAAAAGCTAAGATAAACTAAGCATATGTTTTTCTTTCCATAAAAACTTTTTTTGTTTTCACTGCTTTACCTTTTGATTTTTTATACATTTTTTTTGAAGTTGTTAATGATCTTCCTAAACAGATTAATTCGTTTTTTAATGTTAGAATTGCAACTAAATCCTCTTCTTCAATATAATTATCTAATTTTGAAATTCCTGGAATTGATAAGTCTGCTCCGTGACATAAAGTATCTACGCAGTTGTCCAAAACCCAGATTCTTGGCAAACTTTGAATAGAGAATTCAATTGGTACTATTAATTCTCTTAGTTTAGAATCATCGCCTTCTTTATAATCTTCATAAGCATCTTTAAGATCATGCAAAGAACACCAATTTTTATCATTAAAAGGACCAATAGTTATACGAACAAGCTGAGTCATATGTGCCTGGGTTCCCATTTTTAATCCTAGATCAAAACAGAGCTTTCTGATATATGTACCTGCTTGACATTTAACTCTAAATAAAATATCTTGATCATCTATCTCTAAAATTTTTAAATCATAAATTTCTCTAGTTCTTAATTGTCTTTTTATTGCAGATTTAACAGGAGGTAATTGTTCTATCTTTCCTAAAAAAGATTTGAAAGTTTTTCTTATTTTATCTTTTGGAGTTTCAGCATGTATATGCATTAAACAAACATATTCTTTTCCTTCTTTTAGTAAAGTATCTATAATTCTTGTAGCTTTATCTAAAGCCATAACTAAACAACCAGTCACGTTGGGATCTCGTTGGGTTTTTATTCCACTAACGTCCCAGAGTGACCCGCCTTGTTTATATGCAAGATCTTTTGGACGTAATCTGAAATCTGATGACTTGAGGGACCTGCAAACTTATTTATATTTACTAATCCATAATGTATTAAAGTTTCAATAGTCCTTTTGTTTGGATTACATCCTAAATTTTTATCCGTAGTTGCTTGTTTTTTTATTAGAGTTGCCATATTATTATTGTTTTTAACAAGTTTTAAAAGATTTATTATCTTAAATAAATGATGATTCAAACAGATTTAAAGCTATTGGAAGACATTCTAAAAGGGAATAGAAAAGAAATCTGTTGCGTTTACGGGGAACCTGCAAGTGGCAAGACTACGCTAGTAAAGGAAGCTGCTATTTTTCAATCTAAAAACGGGAAAAAAGTAGTTTTTATTGATTCAGAAAAAACATTTAATACTGATAGATTAATGCAGTTATGCGGAAATAAAAAAGAAATTTTAAAAAATATTTTTGTCTTAAAACCCAAAAATCTAAAAGAGCAAAGAAAATATTTAAAAAAACTATTAAAATTAAAAGATTTAGATTTAGTTATTATTGATAGTGTTGGATTTTTTCATAGATATGAATTAAAAAAAGATTCTGTTAATGCTAATAAAGAATTACATAAACAATGTAATATTTTAAGCGAGCTTTGCTCAAAAGGGACAGCTGTTATGATTACAAATCAGGTTTATGAAGATATTGAGAATAAAAAAATAAATTTAGTTGGAGGAAGTATGCTTAAGAACTGGAGCAAATGCTTATTAAAACTAGAAAAGAATCCAAGAAAATTGATTTTGGAGAAACCAAGAAATAAAGAGGTGGCATTTAAAATTATTAAAGAAGGACTTGTATGATGAAAAAACTGTATGTAAAATGCTGGGTTTATTTCTTTTTGGGTTTTTTGACTGCTTTGGTATTGGTGTCTATTTTTAGTTGAGTTCTTCTTTTTAAAAAATAAAAAATAATTGTTAAAGGCAAGGAGATTGCAATTAAAATGATGCAAAGCTGTAAAACTTGTTGAGAAGGAACTTGGAACCATTTATTTATTGCATCTACTGTTATTTTCAATAATGATTTAGGAACTTCCGGACCAATCATGGCCTGTTCCGCTAAACTGGGAATTGTTCTGTTTATTGTTCCGTAGAATAAAGCGTAGAATAAACTTATAAAAAGGGTTGTTATAGAAGCCTTATAGGCTGTTAAGATTATATTAAATGTTCCTAAATAAAGAAAGATTAAACCAAGAAGGAAAGTGAATATAGTTACAACCCTTGCTGAAAAGATATGCTGTTTTGATTCCTCAATTTGTTCAATAACTGGAGCGATTTCTTCTTCTATTATTGATGGTGGATCTGTTACAATTTCACATCCCTCCTGCTCTGGATTTTTATTGCAAAGATTTTTTATTTCCTGGACACTTAAATCAGATTGTTCAGCTATTTCTTCCAAAAGGATTCCTTCGCTAAAAGATTCTGTTAAAGATTCTTTGAAAACATCAACATTTTCTATTAAAGGAACTGCAAAAAAAGTTAAAATGAATATTGTTAAAGAAAGAGAAATTAAAGTCTTTCCTAAAAATCTTGATATTGTTTTGAAAACCATTATTTTTTCTTTCCAGTTTTTTTCTTCTTAGATTTTTCTATTGGTTCTGTATGTCTGCATTTTGGATATTTTGGACAGGCATAGAATTGACCATACATACTTTTTCTGATTACAAGTTCGGTGCTACATTTAGGGCATTTTCTTTTTTCTTCTAATAATTTTTTATCTACTTTCTTGCTCTTACATTTTGGATTAATACAAACCTCTTGCGGTCTAGCTCCTTTTTTTATTAATTGGATTAATGGATAAGAACAGTGTTTGCAGACTTTTTCTGTAGATTTTGCAAATGCTCCAGAAGGTATTGAAAATGTTGTGGAGCATCCTTCTTCATATTTATCACATGAGATAAAGAAACCGTATTTGCCTTTCTTAATGTTTAATGTTCCTTTTTTACAGACAGGGCAGTTTCCAAGCAAATTATCTCTTTCCTGGGTTTCTCTGTTTGCTTTTATTAAAGATTTACCTATTTTTATTTCATTTTCCTTAAAATGTTTTAAAACTTTTTTCAATAATTTTTTTGATTCATCTAAAATTTTTTCCCCTTTTTTTTCTTTTTCTCTTATTTTTTCTAATTCTTCCTCAAAATGTCTTGTTAATTTCTCATCTATAATTTCCGGGCAATAGGTTTTTAATGCGTTGATGGTTTTTAACCCTAAATCTGTAACTTTTAATGAAGTATCCTGAACATAATGTCTTTGGAATAAAGAATCTATAATTTGCGCTCTAGTAGAATTATGAACTACAACACCATTTGCAAGAATAAAATTTGGAACTTCCGAGTTATTTGTAATATCATAAACAAAACCTTTGTAATTTATTTCCTTAATTGAGGAAACAGTTTTTGTCATAAAATCTTTAGAGATTATTTCTTCTTTATATAATAGGTTGATTAGTCTTCTTTTTTTCTCTATAGAGATAAAAGGTATCTTCCTGAAGAACTTTTCTAAACTTTTTACCTTTCTTACATATAATTTAAATTGTTTTTTATCTAATTTAGATTCTATTCCCAATGAATTAAGCATATTCTTTATGTCATTTAATAATTGAAAATTGGTATTTGAAATAAATATTTTTTTTTTCTTTTTTCATACAATGCCCTTCATCATCAAACAAAGCCCCGATAAATTCTGGATAGAAATCTTTTTTTATAAGTTTACTGGCATTTTTTTCTATAATTTCTCCAGAGATTATTGATAAAATCCTTCCTAATACTGCAGGAATTCTCACATAATATTTTTGTAAATGTTTTTCTACCTTTTTTTTACCTAAATTAACTTTTAATACAACCCCAAATATATTATAGACATCTTCTATAAATTGATTGATTAAATCTAAATTTGTATTATGGTACCTAAAGTCATAACAATTTTCTCTCTTGATTTTCTCTTTATCTATAGAAGCATCTCCTACTGACTTAGCAAGAATTCTAGCTAATGAGCTACTTAATTTAAGTGGAAATGGATTTTTAACTTTTAGTATTTTATTTTCGCTATTTATATAATCCGGAGTGTTTAATTTTAATTTTTTGAAAAGATAGAGAGGGATGTTTTTTCTTTTTTCATATTCACTAATTCTGGATTGGGATAACCCTATTTTTCTAGCAAATTTATTTTGAGGAAAATTTCCTCTTGTATTTTTAATATTAAAATCTGCATATAATGAGCTTTTTTTATTACATTGTCTAATAAATTTATTCCAAGAATAGATTTCCTTACCAATTTTGTCAGATATTTTTATAGAAGAAAAAGACTTCATTCCTTCTTTGATATTTTTTGTTTGTATGTATTTATTATTTCCATTTTTATAAATTAAAATAGGATGTTCTTCTGTTAAGTCTATATAGTCCCCATCTTTGTATCCTATCCTATAAATTCGTTCATCTTTGGTTAATTTTCTTTTACTAACTAATTTAAAATTCGATTTTATTTCATCCTTGCCATCAAAAGAAAAACAAGATTTTTTATTGTTTATTGCGATTTTCATACCTTCCTGCAATGGAAATTCGCTATACAAACTATCAAAAAGGTCGGATATTTTTTCTTTATGGACCTTACTATTAGAATCAATTTTTACTAATGTATTAGATGTTAAACATTTTGTTCCTAAATTTCTTTTTTCTAATTCTTTTATAATTGATGCCGGAGTAAAACGTTTTGGAGGTTGAGTTTCCTTTTCATGAGCCTTTATTTTTTTAACTTTTACTTCCTGGTCTTTTTCTAGATTAGGCATAGTTTCTTCTTTAAAGATTGCAAACCTTCCGTAGAATTTGTGCCAACCTTTTTCAATTGTTCTGGTTCCTGATGCAAAAAAAGGTTCTTTGTTTACATCTACATTTATTGTGATTGTTTCCCTTAAAGCAGGAGGCGCGAATGTTGCTAAGAATCTATGAGTTATTAATTCATATAATGATTTTAATTTTCCAGAACCTTTAAATGGAAGCCCTGTAGGATAAATTGCTGGATGTGCTGGATCTGTTTTCTTACCTTCATTTGGGAATAAAGTCTTTTTGGATAATAACTCGTTTGCTAAACTTGTAAATTGAGGTTGTTTTGCTAATCTGCTTAATATTTTTTGATAACCTAATTTTGGAGGAAGTTTTTGAGAAGATGTTCTTGGGTAAGAGATTCTACCTGAAGTATAAAGTATCTGAGCTAAAGCTAGAGTTTGTTTTGGAGATATTTTTAAGGTCCTGTAAGCTTCTATCTGTAAAGATGTTAAATCAAATGGAAAAGGGGGTCTTTGATTATACTGTTTTTTTTCTACTGAACTTATAATTGCCTTTTTACCTTTTGTTTTCTTTAAAATTTCAGTTACTGTTTTTTTATCTTTTATTTTTCCTTTTTTATGCTAAGCAGAAATATTTTCATTATTTGCTTTTCCTTGTAGTTCAATTTCCCAGAACGGTTCTGATTTAAAGTCTTGAATACTTTTTTCTCTTTTAGCTAAAATTGCTAATGCTGGACCTTGAACACGGCCTGTTGATAAGATTTTGAAAGAACCTGCGTTTTTTACAGCTAAAGTTAACGCTCTACTTAAATTGATTCCATAATAATAATCCAAAAAATGCCTGGTTTCTCCTGCTTCTGCTTGTGACCAATCTAGAGTTGGGGAGGCATTTTCATAACTTTCTACCAATTCATCTTTTGTTAATGTAGAATATTTCATTCTACGCCCAGTTCTTTGCTTGCAGGCGTATCTTAGGACGTTTAATCCAATAACTTCTCCTTCTTGGTCGTAATCTGTTGCTATTGTAAACTTATCACAGTTTTTTGCAATCTTTTTTATTAAATTTAAGTAACCTTTAGTAAAAAAAGCATCTTTTGAAATTTCGTATGCTGGTTGCCACGCTATCTCAAACGTAGGATAGGTCCATCCGTTTTTGTTTTTTTCAGTTAAAGCGTATAAATGGCCTACTGCACAAACAACAAAGATTTTATTGCCTTTTCTCTTTAATTCGTAGTATTTTACTTTACCTTCTTTAATTTCTGAAGGCTTTGTATCTGCTAAAGACCTGGCAATTCTCTGTGCCGCGCTTGGTTTTTCAGCTAATATTAATTCTACCATTTTAAACTATAGTTTAGAGTAGGTAAAAAGGAAGATATAAAAAGGTTAGTATTTTAGATTTCTATTATAGAGCCAGTTCTTCCAACATTAATAATTCTAGTTTTTCCTACTTTTTCTTCAATACCTGAGGCTTCATGCACATGCCCACAGAGTAAAATGTCCGGTTTTAGGCCTTTTACTGCTTTTGAAACACCTTCAGAGCCATGTACAAAATTACTAAATTTTTCTATTTTTGTGTTTGAAGGGTGAACATGAGTTACCATTACTTTTTTTCTAGTTCCTTCAATGTATTTATAACCTTTTTTTAATAACTCATATACTTCTTTATCTTTTAACTGATGAATTCCTGAATTAGTTCCGCTGCATCCAAAAAATCCTACGTCATTTACTTTTATAGAATATCCATGTAAGTTAGTCGCGTCATATAATTCTGCTAAAAAATCTGCGGTTGCGACACTTTCATGGTTTCCAGGAATTAAAACCACTTTTTGATCTTTTTTTATAAATGGACCTATAATTCCTTGGGTTGATTGCTCGGATTGTGTTAAGTCCCCGCATAAAACAACTAAATCAACTTTTTCTCTTTCAGCCTTACTTGCTAATCTTTTAGCTAAACTTGAATCTCCATGCAAGTCTGATGCTGCCAGAATTCTAAGCTTTGTGTTCCTTTTCATATTCCCTTGCACAATTATCAGAACAAAATCTTAATAGTTCTCCGTGAAATTCCTCTTCAAGGAAATCCTCTTCCAATATTTTCTTACAATTGGCGCATTTTGCTGCCGATTCATCTTCATCATAACCTTCCATAAAACCTTCTTCTACATTAGTTATTTCGTCATCTTCTTCAGCAGCTTCTCTTCCTTCTGGAGTGTATAAGTCTTCTTCTTTTTCTTCCTGTTCCACTTCTTCTTCTACTTCTTCTCTTATTCTTGGCATGTTTTATTTATAAATGGTTAAGAATTAAATAGTTTTCTATTCTCTTTTAATTGTTTTAAAACCTGCATATTTTTGCAATACTTCCGGGACTTTAACTGAACCATCTTTTTGTTGATAATTTTCTAAAATAGCCACTATAGTTCTTGATGTTGCTATTGCAGTATTGTTTAATGTATGGACTAAAGCTCTTTTTCCTTTTTTATCTAAATATTTTATTTTTAAGCGTCTAGCTTGGTAGTCTGTGCAGTTTGAATTGCTTCCGACTTCCTTATAATTTTTTTGTCTTGGGAAATAAGCTTCTATATCATATTTTTTCGCTGCTATAATTCCGATGTCGCCTGTGCAGATATTAACAACCCTGTAGGGTATTCCTATTTTTTCATATAATTCTTCTGAGTTTCTTTGGAGCTCTTCATGATATTTCCAGGAATCTTCTGGTTTGCAAAAAATAAACTGTTCTACCTTCCAAAATTGATGGGTTCTAAATAATCCTTTTGTATCTATACCCCTAGATCCTATCTCTTTTCTAAAACAAGGAGATAATCCCACAATTTTTAGAGGGAGTTTGTTTTCTTGAATTACTTCATTCATTAAGTAAGCTGCGATTGGGTGTTCTGAAGTTGCAATCATATAAAGATCTTCATCTTCAATTTTATACATTACATTTTCAAAATCTGCTAAATCTGTAACTCCCTCATACGCATGCTTATTTAACATTAAAGGCGGAATAAATAATTTAAAACCTTTTTTTACTAAGGAGTCTACTGCAAACTGCATTAAAGCTAAATTAAGATGAGCTAAAGGGCCTGTCATGTAATGGAATCCTGCTCCTGAAACCTCTGCTGCCTTATCGAAGTTTCCTATTTCTAAATTTTCTATTAATTCTCCATGAGGCTTTAATTCGAAATCAAATTTTGGAATTTTCCCCCATTTTTTTATTTCAACGTTTTCAGAATCATCTTTTCCATAAGGAACTGATTTGTGTAAGATATTTGGCAAACGCATCATATAGAAATCTATTTCCTGTTTTGTTTTTTGTAATTTTTCTTCAGTTTCTTTTATTAATTTTGGAATCTCTTTTATCTCTTTTATTTTTTCTTTAATGTTTTTTTTTTGTTTTTGCAATTGATTTATCTCATCTGAAACTATATTTCTTTGCCTTCTAAGTTCTTCCACGTTTTGTTTTAACTTAAGATAACGCTTATCTAATTTTATTAATTTCATTAACCAAGAAATTTTTTCTGCGTCTTTTCTGCGCTCTAAACTATGCTTGACTATTTCAGGATGTTCCCTTATTAACTTTATATCTAACATAAAAGGATTTTAAGTATGTATTTATTTAAATTTATTGGTTGAAATAGATAATGTTTTAAAGGAATTGTTTTAATTAAAGGTATTAAGAAAGCATGTTTTTCACCGATAAGTATATAAATATATATCAAAACATAAGCTTTGTAGAAATACTAATGAAGAGGTGTATAGGGGGATTTAACGATGAGTAAAAAAGATATTTTTGAAGTGTTTTTTAGAAGGAAGCCGGCTATGATTTTAGTAGCTTTGAAACAAAGTGTTAGAAACAGATATGGAAGCGTACTAGCTAAAGAAGTAGATTGTACGTACTCGCATACTGTAAAGATACTACAAGAGATGGAAAGAGCAAAACTTGTTAATTTTGAGAAACAAGGAAGAATAAAACTAATCAATTTGACAGAACAAGGGAATAAAATTGCAGACTACATTGGAAGGATTAAAGAAATCCTTTAAATTTCTTTTTTTAAAATGACAGAAGAAAAATATAGTGTATTTCAAGTGAGCAGAGATGGTGAAACTGATTTTGTTAAGGTTCTTTGTAGAAGTACATTAGAAAATAAGTTAAGAACTATTGAAGGGGCTGTTAATATTTCCCCTGGAGGAGTTAGTGAAGATCGGGCAGAAGCAATAATATTTGGGAGAAAAACCGGTGAAGAAGCTTATGGTAACAACCTTCCTAGGAACTATTAATATAACTTTTCTTGAATATAAATTCTTTTAAAGTAATAATTTTTTATTCTTAGTATATTCCAAGAGATGAACTTAAGGTATTTGCTTGTAGAAGTGGAAGAAGATTTGGCGAGAGAGTTGCAAGAGAATTAGCTTCTATGGGTTGTTTAGATGATGGGTTATCTCAATACCAATTTAAAGAATTTGAGTGTGGGGAGAATAAACAACACGGTCTTGAGGAAAGTGTTAGGGAAGCAGATGTTTATGTTGTCCAATCTTGCGCTCGTGACCCTGAATTGGGGTATTCTGTAGATGATAATTTTATGCAATTATGCAGATTTGTTGATGGAATGGAACATGCAAGTGCTGGAAGAATTACAGCGGTTGTTCCTATGTTGCCATATTCCAGACAAGATAAAGTGTGGGAAAGGGGAGAACCATTTAGTGCAAAATTAATAGCAAAATTTTTGGAAGTTTCTGGAGCAGATAGGGTAGTCACTATGGACCTACATTCAGACCAAATTATTGGATTTTATGATATTAATGTTGAACCCCTTCATGCGTCACAATTATTTTTAAGAAAACTAAGGGGAACTTTTGGGGAGGATGAATTAAGAAAATCTGTTTTTTGTTCTACAGATGCTGGAGGAGCTAGAATTGTCAGACATTATTCTAAAAAAACTGGAGGAAGTGTTGCAATAGGGGATAAGGTAAAACATTATGATCCTAATGTTGGGAAAGATGTAGATAAAGTTAATATAGTGGGGGCTGTTAAGGGAAAAAGAGTTTTTGTTGTGGATGATATGAATGATACTGCCGGGAGTTTTGTAAGAACTACTGAAGGAGCTATTAATGAAGGAGCTAGTGAGGTTTATGGTCTTTTTACCCATGGAATCTTTAGTGGTCCTGCAGAAGAAAGAATGAGAGAAGCTCATGATAATGGAATTCTAGAAGGGGCTTACTGTTCTGATACTATAACTCACCCTGTAAATTTTTATGAAAGAAATCCCTTTATTGAAGAAGTTTCAGTAACACCTTTGTTTGCTAAAGTGGTACAAAAATTACACGATGGAGAAGGAGTTAGTGAAGTTTACTTGGGATAAAATGACATTTAGCAAATCATTTCCAAAGACATTGAAAGGAAGTACTTATCCTAGTTGGGAAGAAGTTTACTTAACAGAAGATGAGGAAAAAGAAATTGAACTAAAGTCTAAAAATGAAAATTATGACTTAATGAAGGAATGTATAGACAAAGCTAAAGATATTTTAAAGGAAAAAGAGCTTAAAGATTTTCAAAGCGATGTTATTTCAATGGCTATTGCATTATTTGATAAGATAGCAAGTCATAGTGTTTATCACAAAGAAGCTAAAGCTAAAGAAAAATTTGATGAAGAAAAAAAAGATTAAAGATTATCTGCTTTTAATTACGTCTACTTTTTTGCAATAGTTGTTTATTGGACATTTTGAACATAATGGAGAAATAGGTAAACAAATATTTTTTCCGAATTTTATGAATAATGTGTTAAATTCTTTCCAATATTTTTTTGGGAGAATTTTCATTAACTCAAACTCTGTTTGTTCTGGTGTTTTTGTTTTTACCCAGCTTAATCTGTTAGGTAAACGGTGACAATGTGTGTCAATCGGGATTACCTTTTTATTATAAGCGAAAGCTAAAACTATGTTTGCGGTTTTTCTTCC